>WNFD01001935.1_pt1 | contig 20834 bp, 17 predicted proteins | sample 5400491 | NCBI WGS metagenome assembly WNFD01 (sample SAMN13153343, study PRJNA577476) | soil metagenome | isolation source: 120 cm saprolite under Douglas fir tree site 2 hole 2 replicate 2 | place: USA:California | collected 2015-04-18
GCTTTTGCGGCAGTCGCATATTGCAGGGCTTCGAGCAGGGCGGCATATTCGGCCACATTGTTGTCCTGGTGGCCGATCCATTTGGCGATGTGAATGCGTTGACCACACGGTTTTTCAATAACAATCCCAATGCCTGACGGCCCTGGACTGCCGTGGGACCCGCCGTCAATATGCGCGATTAAGGATGACATCGATCTCCGATTTTTCAGTTCCCTGCTGCTAAGTCAACAATACCCGTAAGAGACACAATGCGCCAATTCGAGTTTGCTCGTCAAGAAAATCATGGGTTCAACCTGCAAACAGTACTTTGGTGACATCAGGAATTGTGGAAAGTGCTGTGCAAATCGCGGGGGAAATTTTAACGCCATTTTAAAACCCGCGTCATTTGCGGCGCGGATAAGTGGGATGTGACGCGAAAATAAATCCTTGTTTGCACAACTCTTGCGTCTTTACTTTAAGCGCCCTTGCGCTAATATCGTTTGCGTCGACGGTCGAAAGGCGCAGTTGAAATAAACAGCAGCTGAGCCGAAGTAGACTGGGTGATTGGTTCGATGAAGTGATTCAACGAACACTCCGACCCGAAAAAACCGACGCATTCTGCGAGGAATGAGTTGGGGTTGGGGACTGCGAAAGCAGTATTCACATCAAAGGCTGTGACGGTACATGCATCCACGTTGTCAGGTCCCTCGCAGGAGCTGGCGGCTAGAGCATAACCAATGTCACAGCCTTTTTAGCTTTTTATTCTGTCGCTCTGCTCCACCCCGCCAATAGATCCTCTTCCACCTAACATCAAAGTGCTCCTGTTGCAGCGGGCTCGGCGCGTGTTCGGCCTCGCCCTTACGGTCGCTGGCATCTGGTCGCTTCGCGACAAACCGCCGAAGAGCGCTTCCCACCCTAAAAGCTAACAGGCCCCTGTTGCAGCGGACTCGGCGCGTGTTCGGCCTCGCCCTTAACGCTTTGGGATCCAGCCTGTCGCTGCGCTCCACACCGCTTGAAGAATTTTCCCCACCTTTGGTCTAACGGGCTCCTGTTGCAGCGGGCTCGGGGATTTTCAATTACGTCGCTTGCGCTCCAAACCGCCGCCGAGCGTTTCACCACACAACACCATTTCGGCACCCGTAGCGAGCGGTTCGCCGCGCTAGCCGGGCTCACCGCCTGATTCTTCACAATCTTGTCGCTGCGCGACAAATCGCCAGTTAACTGAAGAGAATGTGCCGTCCCTGTCAAAGAACCCGCCGCATCCATGCCAGCAAGTCTCTCGTCACTTCATCCCGATTCGTCTCATTCAGCAGTTCATGGCGAGCTTCTGGATAGAATTTGTTTTCCACTTTCAGACCAGCAGCACGAAACTGCTCCAGCATCGGCATGAGCGATTTGGTGCCGGCGCTGACCGGATCGTGGGTGCCGGAGATCACGTAAATCGGTAAGCTGAGCGGCACGGCTTCACAGGAGCGCGCAATGGCGGACCATGCGTCGAGCATGTCGACCCAGAGCTGAGTGGAAGATGGAAAGCCGCAGAGCGGATCGGAGATGTATTTGTCCACCTCATTTGGATCGCGCGAAAGCCAGTCGAATTTGGTGCGTTCGGGCTGAAAGCGTTTATTGAAGGCATCAAAGGTAAGTGACTGAATCAACTTGCTATGTCCACGTGGACCCAGCCGCAGCCGTTCTATTCGGGCGGTGAGTCTTCCAGAATGAGCAAGTGCGTTTGGCTGTCCGCTTGCCCCGGACAGAACAACCCCGATAAGAGCGTTCCCGTGTTCTGCCATGAACTGGCGCGCGAAGGTCGCGCCCATGGAGTGCCCCAGAAGCACCATGGGCAGTCCGGGAAAATCGGATGCCGCTTTCCTGTTGACGTGCCAGAGATCGTCAAGACACTTGCGCCAGCCGCCGGCATCGGCGAAGAAACCGAGATCATCTTTCGTAAGGGCGGTCTTCCCGTGGCCGCGCAGGTCACTGGCATAGACTGCGTAGCCCTCCGCATTCAATACTGCTGCCAGGCGCGAATATCGCCCAGCATGTTCGGCGAGTCCGTGAACGATCTGCACCGCCGCCCGAGGCGTACCCGAAGGCAGCCAACGGTAAACGAAGATATTGACGCCGTCGTTGGTCTTAAAAACAAAGGATTGATCTGAAGTCACTGCGTAAGCATGCCACACGATGGATCGGAACTGGAACTAACGATTTTGCAGGTTTTTTACGGTTTTCAGTCGGGCTTTGCCTTCCCTTGCCCGTCTAACTACGCAGCCAGACTAGATGTTCGCTTTCGAACATCCGGTTCCGCAAATGAACGATGAAGCGACTCAACGCGGTGGCAACAATTCCCATGAGCTTTTAGTTTCAGGGGGTTGCAGGCGCCATGGCTTCGGTCGCCGGAATGCACTGTAACGAGCAGGAGATTTAATCCCGGCACTGAAGTGAGCCGTTCACTTTGCCGAAAGCGTTCCCGTATGATTTTTTCTACAGAGTGTTACCCCATGGCTTCCCCGGTAATCGACATGAAAGGCTTTCCTGTACGGCCGCGCGTTCTGGTGGCTGAAGACCAGGAAGACGTAATCGCCGCGCTCCATCTGCTCCTGAAAAGTGCCGGCTATGAGACTGAGCTCGTGCGTTCACCGCAAGGAGCGCTCGACGCTCTGCGCGAAAAGACGTTTGACGCAATTCTGCTGGACTTGAATTACAGCCGAGACACCACGTCCGGCACTGAGGGACTGGAGCTACTTTCCAAAGTCCAGGCCATGGACAGCAATCTTGCCGTGGTGGTGATGACGGCGTGGGGATCAATTGAACTGGCGGTGAAAGCCATGCATCGCGGGGCGTGTGATTTTGTCCAGAAACCCTGGGACAACCGGCAACTGCTCAATGTTCTGGAAGAACAGTTGAAGCGGTCCAAGGCCCTGCAACAGAAACGCTTTTCTGATCAACTGGAGCAGCAGGACGCTGCGCAGATTCAACGCGCCCTGATGCCGGGAGAGATTCCGGCAGGAGATGGCTTGACCATTGTCGCTTCGTCACAGTCTGCGCGCAACGTTGGCGGCGATTATTACGATGTGATCCCGCTGGAAGGACAGCGATCCGCCATCTGCATTGCGGACGTGGTTGGTAAAGGTATGGGCGCTGCGTTGTTGATGTCGAATCTTCAAGCCGCGGTGCGCATGCTGGCGCCGGAGATCAGTGAGCCGAAGACTTTCTGCAATCGCGTGAATCGCGCCATCTCCGGCAACAATTTTCCCGGCAAATTCATTACCTTCTTCTATTGCGTAATAGACACCGCGCAACACCGCATCGATTTCACCAACGCAGGGCACAACTGGCCGGTGCTGGCGCATGCAGACGGGACCTGCGAACGTTTAAACAGCGAAGACGTGGTACTGGGAACGGTGCGGGACTGGAATTATCACCAACTCACCACCGGCCTCCGCAGCGGGGACAGGCTGGTACTGTTTACGGATGGCATCACCGAATGCGCGGATGGCGAGGGTACAGAGTTCGGCGAGGAAAGATTGGTGGATCTGGTCGCGCACAACGTGCACCTTCCTCCCGACCAATTGAAGGATGCCATTCTGAAAGCAGCCGAGTGCCACGGCAGTTTTGTGGATGACGCAACGCTAATTGTGGTCGGCGTTCAGTAACCGCCACGTTGAAATAGCAGAAAAAAAGCCGGACGAAAAAATCGTCCGGCAGGATTTTGCAACGAAAGTAGCAACTATGCCGCTTTGCGGCCACGACGGGAGGTTGATTTTTTCCTTTTAGACCGAACGGAACCTTGTTCTTCGCTTTCGCCACCGACCGCGAGGCTTTCGTCCTGATCTTCTTCTGCTTCTTCCATACCAGACAGCTCGGGCTTGATCTTCCTGGCGAAGCCCTGCATCTTTTTCAGCGTCTGCTGCTCTTCCTTCAAATTTTGCTGGAGCAGCTTAACGGCCTTGCTGTGTTCCATGTCCCGCGCCATTTGAATCAGGGATTCATAGACGTTGATTTCGTAGCTTTCCACCTTGGCGGCGGCGTTGATCGTCACAACGTTGAGGATGTCGTCAGACGGATCCTCCTCTTCCTTAAATGTTTTCCATTCTTCCACCAGGCCTTTCACACCCTTGCACTCGGCCTCTTCCGCCTCTTCTCCCAGGTCCTCGAACACCTGTTCCAGGCGTTCCACCTGTTTTTCGGTCTGGGCACGATGGCCGGTAATGGCCGTTTTCAGCTGCTCATTGGTCACGGCTTCGGCCTGTTCCTCCAAAGCATCCACAAGATTACGTTCGGCGTTCAAAATGTCGCCCAATTCGTGCAGAAAAAGTTCATGCGCGGTTTGCATTTAATTGTGTCCTCCAACTGCCTATACCGGATAAGATGCCAAGCACTGGCGAAGGCTGCCCACCCGATAAACGCAGAACCTGAAGATGCATGGTTTTTACGATAGTTTTGTTCAATCAGTAGAGAAGTATCCTGCGCGCATTGCGGCAGAGCTGCAGCGCCCTTCGGGCGAACTGCAAAGCCATACCTATGCAGACCTGCGTCACAAAGCAGAATCGGTTGGCCGATGGTTACTTGAATCCGGAATGTCAGAAGGCGTGCGCTGCGCCATCATGGCGGGCAACGGGCCACTCTGGGTGGCAGCATACCTTGGCGTGCTCTCCGCGGGAGCAGTGGCTGTGCCGCTGGATACGGCGTTTAACGCCACGCAAGTGAACAAGCTGCTCTGGGATTCCGGCGCGTCTGTGATTTTTACCGATGCAAAACATCTCACCCTGGTGGAGACCTCCGTTCAGGAGACACTTGTACGCGTGGTGATGGTGGACGGCTCAGGTGAAGGCAAGTACTCCAACCTGCTCGGAATGTTTGCTGCGGGACCGCGAGACTTTAAACCGGCGGCCGTCCAGAACAGCGACCCAGCGGTGATCATGTACACCTCGGGCACCACGTCTGACCCCAAGGGCGTTACGCTGACCCATGCCAACTTGCTTGCTGAAGCCGACGCGGTGTTCAGCTTTATCACGGTCAGCGAACGCGACGCCATTCTTGGAGTGCTGCCACTGTTTCATTCACTGGCACAAATGGCCAACCTGTTGCTCCCGTATGCAGTGGGTGCTCGCGTGGTGTATCTGGAAGAAACCAACACAACCGCGCTGCTGCGGGCGTTGAGTGAACGTGAGATCACGCTGTTTGCCTGCGTACCACAATTCTTCTACCTCATCCACGAACGCGTGATGCAGGAAGTGAAGAAGCGTCCGACCCTGGCCAGAGCAGGTTTCAGCATGCTGATGCGGATCTCCGGAATGGGCCGCAAAGTTGGCCTGAACAAAGCTGGGCTGAATCTCGGGAAATTATTTTTCGGCAAGGTGCATCGCCTGCTGGGACCGAAGATGCGTTTTCTCATCACGGGCGGTTCAGCCTTCGATCCTAAAATCGGCGGCGATCTGCAAAAACTTGGATTCAACGTGTTGCAGGCTTACGGCCTCACGGAAACCAGCGGCGCGGCCTGTTGTACTCATCCGAAACGGAACGTGATGGGCTCTGTGGGCCCGGCACTACGGGGCGTACAGATCAAGATCACGAGTCCGGAAACTGTAGAAGCAATTCCCTTTCCCGTGGGCGAGATCGCTATCGCTGGCGGCGTGGTGATGCAGGGCTATTACAATCGCCCGGACGCAAATGCCGAGGCCATTCGCGATGGATGGTTCTACACCGGTGACCTTGGCTATCTGGACGACCGCGGCAATCTCTTTATCACTGGACGCAAGAAAGAGATGATCGTACTCAGTTCGGGCAAGAACATTTACCCGGAAGAAATTGAAGCCCAATATCTGCGCTCGCCGTTCATCAAGGAAATCTGCGTGATGGGACTGGTGAACCGGCCAGGCGAACCATTTTCCGAGCGGCTGCATGCGGTGATTGTTCCGGACTTTGACGTGCTGCGGGAAAGAAAGATTGTGAACGCACGTGAGGTCATCCGCTTTGACGTGGAGAATCTCTCAGCCGAGCTGCCCAGCACAAAACGCATCCTGAGCTTTGATCTATGGCCTGATCCTCTGCCCCGAACCACCACCCGCAAACTCAAGCGCTTTGAGATACAGAGACGCGTGATGGCCGGCGAACGCTCAGAACAGGAACCAGCCTCGACGGTAGAGGAGCCTACGGCAGAAGAAGCCATTTGGCTGGCGCAGCCCGAGGTGCAGAAAGCAGTCGCGATGATTCGCGCAGCCAGCAAAACGAAGAAGCCTGTGCTGCCAACATCAAACCTTGAACTGGACCTGGGTTTTGATTCCATGGAGCGCGTTGAACTTGTGGTGGCGCTGGAACGTGAGCTGGGCGCTCAGGCCGATGACAAGGTCATCTCCGCGGTGTACTCAGTCCGGGAACTGGTGGATACCATCCTGCAAGCCCGGGATGGGAGCGTGGTTGCGCGACCGTCACTGCCGGGCTGGGATGCCGTGCTTTTAACCGGCCCCGATGATCCCAGCGTATTGAACGCGCTGCGCACCAGCAAAGTGTTCACCATGGGCTGGTTCGTACTGGGCAAAATTGTTTCAGTGTTTCTGCGCATCTTCTTTGACCTGCGCGTAACCGGCAAAGATAAGCTGCCAAGGAATGGGCCATTTATTCTTTCGCCAAATCATCAGAGTTTTCTCGATGGGCCGGTGGTGGCAAGCCAGATCCCATGGCGGCTGTTTAAAGATATGTTTTACGTTGGCACCAGCGAAATCTTCAGCCAGGGATTTTTTAAATACCTGGGACGGACGTTCAGCCTGGTACCCGTTGATCCTGATTCAAATCTGGTCAACGCCATGCGCGCCGGCGCCTTCGGCTTGAAGCAAGGCAAGAACCTGGTGCTGTATCCGGAGGGTGAACGGTCCATTGATGGCACACCGAAGAAGTTCAAAAAGGGTGCGGCGATTCTGGCCACGCATTTGAAAGTGCCGGTCTATCCGGTGGCTCTTGAGGGTTTCTATGAAGCCTGGCCGCGTAACCGCAAACTGCCTCGATTGGCAAAATTGCGTGTGCGTTTTGGCGATCCGGTGGAACCGCCGGATACAATTCACAATCCGGAAGAGACATATAAGGAAATGACGGACAGACTTCGTACGCGGATTGTTGGGATGTGGGAAGCTTTGCGGGACAGATCGGGGCAAACGCAAGCGGCGGCTGGAGATTAGCTGCATCCAGTAAACAACGCATTTGCCGGAAGAAGGATCGCCGGCCTTGCAGCCGGTGCGCGGGGATTGGAAGAGAGCTGCGCTAAAGAGACCATCCAGTAAGAATTATCACGGCTTTGATGATATGGATGTGGGGACGGGCTTTATGCGGCGCAGAACTTCCTGATCACCTTCATACTTCAGTCCGGCAGCCTTGGCAGAGCCAATCTCCATTTTGCCCAACAGCAATGCCATGACGAGTTGCGGGGTTCCACTGATGACCGCGTTGTGATGTGGGCGAGCCCCTAGTTTTGCGTGCACGCGACCGCCCTCGGTGAATAATGTCAAAATTTCATCACCGGTCCGAACTTCAACGGCCACCGGAGGTTGGTCGGGCGATCGATCAATCAAGTTATGTTCCAGAGGCAGCACAAGCCAGTGGGTGCGAAAGGCGTCTCCGCGCGATGACTTAGCCAGCATAGGAGTTCCCCAAGTGCCCAGCTTCTGCATGACCGTCTCAAGCTCTTTGCCGCGTTCCGTGAGATGAAAAAGAGTCGTAGCGATGGGCGGTGGCGCTTCCTCCAGATAAATGATTCCATGGTGCTCGAGCTCGCGAAGCCGATCGGCCAGCAGGTTGGTGGCGATTCCGGGCAGTCCGTCGCGCAGGTCGGTATAGCGGCATCCTCCCCGAATGAGCAACTCGCGAATAATCAGCAAGGTCCAGCGATCTCCAACAACGTCCAGGGCTTTGGCAAGAGCACAGTATTGTCCGTAAGAACGCATAATGCATAAGGTACAGGGCGACTTACATAAAATCAATCACTAACTTGACTTTCTAAAGTTGACGAGTCAAACTACTTCGCAATAGCGGAAAGGAGATCAGAACCATGGTTTCACGCGGACCCAGAATTTTACTTGCATTAGCGTCATTTCTCCTCGCACTAGGCAGCGCAATGCATGCATCTGCATTTCACAAAGCAGTGAAGGCAGTGGCTGTTTCGAACCTGCCGGCATTTTTTGGTAATGCGCTCAAAGGGCTTTGGCTCGCCGACTCAACCACCATGTTTGCCCTGGCGCTCATATTCGGTCTGTTTGCAATAAAGCCGTGGGCGGCATCGCGAGCCGCGGTCATTCTGACGTCCCTGATACCGGCAGGTATTGCTGCCATGATTTACCTGTTTATGGGCGCGTTCTTTGCGGGGCATCTCCTATTGCTGAGCGCGATGTTGGCCCTGATCGCTGGAACCCAATTCCCGGCGTCCAGAACCTCCATATCGGCAATTCAGGAAGCGTGACGATCGCTGCGAAAGCTAGGGCTTCAAAGAAGTTATTTTTCCGCGACGTTGCGTCCGAAGCGAAACGTTGGTCCAACCGACAGGCGTACGCTGTTAAGGCCTTCCCTGAGCAGATCGTCAAAGGTTCACATGAACGAAATCGGCAGCGAAACGCGGGATGACAGGGAGAGAGAGTGATCGTGCAAAAGGGGAGGCATTTAGCCGATTAGCTTCCTTGCGCGGCGGAAGATATCTACCATCATCCGCTCGGTCAGGCGACCGGTGTTGGTGTTCTGCAATGACGGATGATAGGAGCACAAAAGCGTGATGCCGTTGGGCAACTTGTAAACTTCGCCGTGACCGAAAAGTATGCCAGCTTTGGAAGCCAGAACGCCGGTGCGCTTGAGATGGTTCAGGTATGCATCGAAGGCAATTTTGCCGAGAGCAAGAACCACTTTCACACGCTTCAGGACGGCGATCTCACGCGCCACATGCACCGAGCAGTTCGCTATTTCGTCCGGTGTAGGCTTGTTGTCCGGCGGAGCACAGTGAACCACAGCGGTGATATATGCATCGTGGAGCTTCTGACCATCGTCTCTATGGAGCGCGGTAGGCTGCGAGGCAAAGCCCGTGGTGTGCAGAACGCGATACAGGAAGTAACCTGAGCCGTCGCCGGTGAAAGGACGGCCCGTGCGGTTAGAACCGTGAGCACCCGGAGCGAGTCCCAGGATCAACAGTCGCGCTTTTGGATCGCCAAAACCGGGGACGGGTTTGGCCCAATAGTCCCAGTCAAGGTAAGCGCGCCGTTTGATCCGACCAATTTTTTGACAGTATTCAACAAGCCTGGTGCAGCGGGTGCAAGCGGCAATCTCGTGATTCAGGACGACCAGAGTCGGCTTATTGTTCGTTTGATCTGATTTGATCTTTGTTGGTGCGGCAGAGGAAGCCATGTACATCAAGTTTACATCGAGCTGGTTTTCATCGGAATGCTTGGAAGCGTTCTCCCATCAATCCTGCTGTTTGAGGAAAGGAAAACCTCCGGGGCTGAAGCCCAGGTTTTTATGGGTCTTTAACGGCACAGCTAAAGCTGTGCCCCTTCGGAGCGATTTATTTTCGGCACCAGCTAAAGCTGGGCCCCTTCGGAGCGATCTATTTTTGGCACAGCTAAAGCTGTGCCCCTTCAAAGCAATTGATTAGTTGAGTTCTAGATCGAGAAACGCTCAGACCACTGCGTCAGTGCCGTGGGAGTGATTGGCTTTGACCACAGCAGCCAGAGTATTCAGGAACTTTTCCGGCCCGTCCAGCGGGTTGACATGGGCCTGGGCTAAATCTTCATCGAGGTCTTCAAATGGATCGAGCACTACCGCAGGCACGCCAATACAGCAAGCTTGCCAGCAGATAATGTGGCGTTCGTTGTCAGAGATGGAGGGACTTATGATTACGCCGCAGACATGTCTGGAAGCAAGAATTCGCATAGCTGCTTCTGCACTTGTAACCGGTATCACACCGTATCCGGCGTGAGCTAGAACCGCATTACGGATGGGCGAAGACACCTTTTCCCTGGACACGGAAAGGATTGCTGGTCTCATATTGATCCGTCGAACGTTTGTTTCCTTGGTTAGAAGTATTCTCCTGAATAAAACTGAAAGCAAGTAAATTAACGGTAAATGAGAGGTGGTGTGGCATGAGAGTTGTTTAATTTTCAAGCAGCTCAGGGCGACGACGATTGACCACGATTGACCCATCTCTAAGACTCTCTTACACTTGAGTTTTGGGATTTTTCCTGAAAATCCTCAGCCTGAAACCCCGCAGGCAACTTTAAAAGGAACAAACATCTTGGATAACGAAAATACTCAAAATAAAGCGGCACAAGACATTGAAAATGAAGCCGCTTCCGGCCATTCGGCTGTAGCTACGGAACCGGAAAATGATCCCTGCCGCCAGGAGATCACCATTGAAATCCCCGCAGACGTGGTTGCCGAGGAGCAGGAACGGCTGATTGCGCAATACTCCAAACAGGCACGCGTCCCCGGATTCCGCAAAGGCAAGGTTCCGGCGAGTGTAGTGCGCAACCGGTTCAATGACCAGTTGAAGGAAGAGTTGTTGGAGCGGCTGGTACCGCAATACTTCCAAGTGGCTGTGATGTCGAGCGGCCAGAAGCCGATTGCCACACCTTCCATCAAGAACCTTGAGGCGGAGCAAGGACAAGCGATCCGCTTCACCGCGGCCTTTGATGTAATGCCGGAATTTGAACTGGGTGACTACAAAAGCATCAAAGTGGAAAAGCCGGTGGTGGAAGTGACCAACGAAGAAGTGCAGGCGGAGATCAGCAGCCTGCAAGAACGCCAGGCGAGTTACGATCCGGTGGATGAAGATCGTCCGCTTCAGGATGGAGATTTTGCCCAGGTGGCATTTGAGGCCACGCCCAAGAGCGCTGAAGGCGCGACCGCGAACCCCACAGGGGACGAGCCGGTAAAGATGGATGAGGTGATGGTGGAAATTGGGTCGCCCAACACCGTAGCCGCGTTCACAGAAAATCTGCGCGGCGCCAAGGCAGGCGAAGAACGCAGGTTTGAAGTCTCCTACCCCGGGGACTTCTACGATCATCGTCTGGCCGGCAAGAGGTTTGATTACAAAGTGAAGGTCAATTCCATCAAGAAGAAGACGCTTCCCGAAGTAAATGACGCCTTCGCGAAAGAACTGAGCCCGGAAATGGAAACTCTGGACCAGTTGAAACAGGCGATCCGGGAAAATCTGCAGGCACACCGGCAACAGCATGCCGATCATGAAGCCAAAGAAAAGCTGATAGACGCCTTGATCGAAAAGCACCAGCTCCCTGTTCCGAAGTCAATGGTTGAGCACCAGATCAATTTGCGGCTGGAGCGCGGGCTGCGAGCGCTGGCCGCGCAGGGAATGCGCACGGAAGACATGCGGCGCATGGACTTCAGCAAACTGCGCGTTGCGCAGACACCAGCGGCAATTAAGGAAGTGCGATCTGGCATGCTGCTGCACAAGATTGCGGACGCGGAGAACATCCAGGTCACTGATGATGAACTGGAGCGCGAGGTCCACATGCTGGCGCACCAGACACAGCAATCGCCCGATGAAGTGAAGGCGCAACTGGTGAAGGACCAGGGACTAGAGCGAATCCGTGCGCGCATGCGCGGCGAAAAGGCGTTAGACTTCCTATACACAAACTCGTAACGAGCTTTCCGGCCGCGTAGAACGCAGGGCGTTGAAGCAAGAATCAAACGGAGGAACAAGCAGTATGGCACTGGTACCCATGGTGGTTGAGCAGACAAGCCGCGGTGAACGCGCCTATGACATTTACTCCCGGTTGCTGCGGGACAATATTATTTTCATCGGCACGCCGATTGATGACACGATCGCGAACCTGGTCATCGCGCAACTTCTGTTTCTGGAGGCGGAAGATCCGGAAAAGGACATTCAGCTCTACATCAACTCGCCGGGTGGGTCCATTACGGCAGGAATGGCGATTTATGACACCATGCAGTTCGTCCGGCCGGACGTAATGACCATCTGCTGCGGACAGGCGGCCAGCATGGCAGCAACTTTACTTTGTGCGGGCGCAGCAGGTAAGCGTTTTGCCTTACCCACTTCTAGGATACTTATTCATCAACCCTTGATGTCTGGCCTTAGTGGTCAAGCCACAGATATTGATATACATGCCAGAGAAATTCTGCGTATGAGGGAAATCACCAATCAAATGCTAGCCAGGCATACCGGGCAAAAGCTTGAGAAGGTGGAAAAAGATGTGGAACGCGATTTCATTATGAACGCGCAACAAGCTAAAGAATATGGCATTATTGACGACATCATCTACAAGCACAAATGATGAGACATCAGTTTTGGGAGTACTCTGACTCGAACCACTGGCCAGATTGAAAAAGGTCCGAGTTATGAAGGAGTTAGACTTGAAGCCAAGGTCGCCTGAAGAAACACTACGTTGTTCTTTCTGCCACAAGTCACAGGATGCAGTGGCGAAGCTCATTTCGTCGCCCAGCGATTATCCTCGCGCCTACATCTGTGACGAGTGCGTCGCGGTCTGTAACTCGATTCTGGAAGATGACCGGACGGAATCCCACGCGGCGGCCGCCCCTAATCACCTGCCAAAGCCACAGGAAGTGAAGGTATTCCTGGACGAGTATGTGATCGGGCAGGAACAAACCAAAAAGAAACTGTCAGTGGCGGTCTATAACCACTACAAGCGGATTCACATGAACCGCAACAAGGGCAATGAAGTGGAGTTGGCCAAGTCCAATATTCTGCTGATTGGTCCTACGGGAACGGGCAAAACACTGCTGGCACAGACGCTGGCACGCATGCTGGATGTGCCCTTCGCGATTGTTGACGCAACTACGCTTACCGAAGCGGGATACGTCGGCGAAGACGTGGAAAACATTGTCCTGAAGCTGCTGCAGGCCGCGGATGGCGATGTAGCCCGCGCTCAGACCGGCATCATCTATATCGACGAAATCGATAAGATTGGCCGCAAGGACGAAAACCCATCCATCACCCGTGACGTCAGCGGTGAAGGCGTACAGCAAGCCCTGCTGAAGATCCTGGAAGGCACCATCGCCAACGTTCCTCCGCAAGGCGGACGCAAGCACCCACACCAGGAGTTCACTCCGGTTGACACCACGAACATCCTCTTTATCTGCGGCGGCGCATTCGTTGGACTCGAAAAGATTGTTGCCAAGAGAATTGGCAAGAAGTCAATGGGCTTCCGCACCAATGAAGCCAAAGAGAAAGAATTTACCGAAGCCAATAAGCGTGACACGGAGCTCTTGCAGAAGGCCGAGCCGCAAGACATGGTCCGATTTGGTCTGATCCCGGAGTTCGTAGGACGCTTGCCAGTGGTTGGAATTTTGAATGATCTGGACGAGGCTGCCCTGATCGAAATTCTGACTCGCCCGCGCAATGCCATTGTGAAGCAGTACCAGCGCATGTTTGAGTTTGAGAACGTGAAGCTGCGCTTCTCTGATGGGTCACTGGCAGCGATTGCCCGTGAAGCCATGGCACGCAAAGTGGGAGCACGCGGTTTGCGCATGATTCTGGAAGAGCTCATGCTCGACCTGATGTATCACCTGCCTGGCCAGAAGCGCGTGAAGGAATTTGAAGTAAGCAAAGAGATGGTGGAAAGACGAGATATCTCTCTGCCAGCCATGGAAAAGGCCGGATAACGGTTCTGGTACCTTCGATAAAAAACCCGCTGCCACCGCAGCGGGTTTTCACTTAAGTGTATGATTACGCACACTAAAGTAAGGTGAGTACAAGAATACTCTCGATAACAGACCGTGTCCTGCGTGATATTCTTTAAGAGAGCCTGTTGTCGGCGCCCGATAATTTGTATATCTCCACGGCAGCATGTTAAAAAGGTTAACAGTGACCCAAAACAAGGAAAAATTCGAGACACGCCGACTGCCCATGATGCCCATTCGCGACGTGGTCATCTTCCCTTTCATGATGACTCCGTTCATTGTTGGCCGGGAATCGAGCGTGCGCGCCCTGGAAGAAGCCCTGGCATCAGACCGCAAGATATTTCTGGCTACCCAGCATGACGCGAGCGTTGACGAACCAAAGCCCCATGAGATCTACCAGGTTGGGACCATTGCCAACATCGTACAAAATCTCAAGCTGCCGGACGGCAACATCAAGGTGCTGGTGGAAGGTGTTGAGCGCGGCAAGATCCTGCAACTGACCAACGGCGAAGGCTTCTTTGAAGCTACCGTGAGAACGGTGAAATATTCCACCGAATCCACGCCGGTGCTGGAAACGGCCATGCAGCGTGTACACAGCTTGTTTGATCAGTATGTAAAGCTGTGCCAGTCACTGAATCTGGAACCGGTGATCATTACCGGAATGAATGATCCGGCCAAGCTGAGTGACACCATCGCCCAGAACCTGCAACTTTCGATTGAAGAGAAACAGGAACTGCTGGAGATTTTCGATCCGGTTGAACGTCTTAATCGCATTGCAGACGTGCTCGATATTGAAATTGAAAAATTGAACATGGACCGCACCATCCAGACGCGCGTGAAGCGGCAGATGGAACGGGCACAAAAAGAGTACTACCTCAACGAGAAGATCAAGGCCATCCAGAAGGAACTGGGCCGCGGCGAAAAGAGCGAATTCGACGAACTGAAAAAGAAGATTGACTCCGCGGGCATGCCGAAGGAAGTACAGGAAAAGGCCGTTCAGGAACTGAAAAAGCTGGAAGCCATGCCGCCGATGTCGGCGGAATCCACCGTATCTCGCAATTATCTTGACTGGCTGCTGGCAGTTCCCTGGAAGAAGAAATCGAAAGAGATCCGCAATATTGAGCATGCGGAAAAGATCCTGAACCAGGACCATTACGGTCTGGAGAAGATCAAAGACCGCATCCTGGAATTCCTGGCCGTACGCCAGTTGGTGAAAAATCCCAAAGGATCAATTCTCTGCTTTGTTGGACCTCCGGGCGTCGGCAAGACTTCGCTGGGTATGTCGATCGCAAAAGCTACTGGACGCAAGTTTGTCCGCATGTCACTGGGCGGAGTGCGTGATGAAGCTGAAATCCGTGGACACCGCCGCACATACATCGGCGCCCTTCCCGGACAAATCATTCAGATGATGAAGAAAGCCGGCACCAAGAATCCGGTCTTTATGCTGGACGAAATTGACAAGATGGCCTCAGACTTCCGCGGAGATCCATCGTCTGCATTGCTTGAGGTCCTTGATCCGGAACAGAACTGGATGTTCCAGGACCATTATCTGGATGTTGAATACGATCTCTCCCAAGTCTTCTTTGTGGCCACTGCGAACGTGCTCCACAGTATCCCCCCAGCGCTACAAGACCGCATGGAAGTGCTGCGGCTGCACGGTTACACGGAACTCGAAAAAGTCGAGATCGCCAAACAGTTCCTGGTACGCAAGCAGCGCGAAGCCACCGGACTCACGGAAAAGCAGCTCACCTTTGTAGACGATGCCTTGAAAGAGGTCATTCGCTCGTACACCCGCGAGGCTGGCGTCCGCAATCTGGAACGCGAGATCGGCAATATCTGTCGTAAAGTCGCCCGCAAGGTGGTGAAGGAAGGCGCCGAATACGGAATCGTTCTTTCACAGGAAAAGGTTTCAGACTTCCTTGGCGTCACTAAGTTCCGTGACACACTGGCCAACGAAAAGAGCGAAGTGGGACTGGTTACCGGATTGGCGTGGACGGAAGTTGGCGGCTCGATCCTGAGCACCGAAGTCGCGATTGTGGATGGCAAAGGCAAGCTCACCATCACCGGCCAACTCGGCGATGTGATGCAGGAGTCAGCGCACGCTGCCATGTCTTACGTTCGCTCACGCGCAGCGCGGCTAGGCCTGCCCAAGGACTTCTATCGCAACGTTGACATTCACATTCACGTGCCGGAAGGCGCCATCCCTAAAGATGGTCCGTCCGCCGGCATTACCATGGCTACGGCGATTGCCAGTGCCATGAGCAAGATTCCGGTGCGTCGTGATATTGCTATGACCGGTGAAATCACACTGCGCGGCAAGGTGCTTCCCATCGGTGGCTTGAAAGAGAAACTGCTGGCGGCGCTGCGAGCCGGCATTAATGAAGCCATCATTCCTAAGGAAAACGAGAAAGATATTTCCGAAGTGCCGGAGAACATCCGCAGCCAGATGAAAATCCATCTGGTAGAAAATATGGACCAGGTATTGAAGTTCGCACTAGAAACGCCGCTTCCGGAGTTCGTTGAAGAAACGGTCCAGCCGATTCCCACACCGGCCGAAGGAATCTCACGCGAACGTTACCTGTAATTGATTCCTCAGCTAGAGTTCAGGCCCGCTTAACGGCGGGCCTTTTCTTTGGTCGGAGCAGAACAGATTTATTCAAGGAGAAACATGAAAAGCTACATCTACCTGCTCTTGTCGGCTGCGCTGTTGATTTCGGACGGCCGGATCATGACCCTAACCACTACTCGATTGATAAAGCAGGCAAGACTGTGACCAGCATCGGCGTATATGACAAGGTAGACGGGATGGCGAGTGCGGCGAAGTAGTTCTCCGCCGGTCACACTCTTTAAGCCGTCGGCGGCAAATTCGCCAGACACCGAGCCACCTCGGCGCCCCATTGCTCAAAGACTTTAGGGCCGGGATGAAATCCGTCCACTGCCATCAAACTGCCGTAGCCGCTGGCTGGAGCGGCGATGAAGTCGCAATCCCTCCGTGCATCTACCCACGTCTTCAGTACCTGATCCAGGAGCGCGGCTCGCGTCCCCAGATACCAGCGCAATGGCTGCGGTAACGCGGGAAATTCATGCATTGAGGGTACGCCGCTCCAGAGCATTCGCTGCGCGCTGAATTTCGTGCGCGGCCGATGAGCGAGTTCATCCAGTTCGGCAAGCCATGTGGCTACTCGTCTTCCGCAGGTTACTTCATTGACGCCGAGTGAGATAGCTACTGCGGTAAAGGGCTCCGGCTCTGCCGCCTTTAGTTTTGCGATGGTACTGCGTGTAGTCGCACCGGTCTGTGCCTCAAGTTTCCAGAACACTTGAAATCTATCCTGCAATCGCCTCACAGTCTGGCCGATCAGCGCATCATCCTGCGTAGCAACGCCCACGCCCGCCGCGGCCGAATCGCCCAGAACCAGCAACCGCAGAGATGGCCCCGTACCTGATTCGCCTGACCGCCCACCTGCCGCTTCCGGAAGCTTTGGAGTCACGCGACGAACATACTTTCCCTGGCAAAACAGAACCGGCGACATCAAAGCCATCGCCACAGTGAGGCCGAATTGGTTTTTCCCTTGTGGACGCATGCGTTTGCATTGGTATCGGTTAAGTGAGTTCATAGTGAAGCGCTTTTATCTTACCTGTTTGATGTTTCAGTGAAGCTGGTCAAGGTTGAATAAGGCGTCTCCCGCTGAGCGTTTGGCCTTTCGCAGGCGCGCTGGCTTTCTTTTTTCTTCGCCCACCTGCCCTACCCTATGTGTGACCCGCAACCCGCCCAACACCAGCGGCATCTTTGGGAAGGAAGCGGAGGACTGCAATGAAACCGAAATTGAACCTACTCGCAACCGTCCTGGCGTTGTTGATAACCGGGGCGGCTGCCCAAACGCGGGTTGTGCCCAAGGATACGACGATCAAGGTACGGACTGATTCTGCCATCCCGGCCAAGCCGGCCGACAACGCAAAGTACACGGGATCAGTAAGTACTGACGTTACTGACAGCTCAGGCGCCGTGATCATCCCGCGCGGCTCCCGTGCCACGCTGGTCGCCGTACCCAATCCTGACGGCAAAGACACCACTCTGGACCTGCGCTCGGTTACGGTGGGCGGACAGCATTATCTGCTGACGACGCAGACCAAGTCAGGAAGCTCGGCGCCAGGAGGTCTGGGCGCGAACGCACGTACGGGCAAGTACGTGGGCGGTGGAGCTGCCGTGGGCGCCGTACTGGGAGCGATCTTTGGTGGCGCCAAAGGCGCGGCGATTGGAGCCATTGCCGGCGGCGGAGCCGGAGCCGGGACCCAGGTCTATACCGGCCGCAAAAAAGAGATACCCGCTGAAACCGAATTGAGCTTTAAGCTGGCGCAGGATTTACAACTGCGTCCAGTCACAAGCCGGAAGAGTAGCGGTACCAACTCGAACCAAAAGTAACCTGTCAACAACCGTCGATTTTGACCGTGGGCGATCATCGGGTAGTCTTGGTACAACGCCATGAAACCTGTGATCGCCAAATTTTTATTGTCCGCTGTCGCCCCGGAGGGTTTCCCAGCGGAAGCTGGTCCGGAGTTTGCATTCCTTGGGCGATCCAATGTAGGCAAATCCAGCCTGATCAATTCCCTGCTCGGCCAGAAGCTGGCGCATGTGAGTTCCACTCCCGGCCGCACGCGAATGATCAATTTCATTGGTGTCTATGCCAAACCTACCCAGCCGCAGCCAGAACTGATGCTGGTTGATCTGCCTGGATATGGCTACGCGAAGATTTCCAAGTCGATTTCTGCCGAATGGCCCAGGTTCATTGAGCCGTATTTGAGTGAGCGCAACGCGTTGCAGCTTGCCATTGTATTGGTCGACTCAAACATTCCCGCCCAGGCCCCCGACCAACAATTGATCGAGTTTCTGCAACACGCGCAACGCGACTTCATCGTGGTTGGGACCAAGACCGATAAACTGTCCAGCAACAAGCTGCGCTCAGCCCTGGTCCAGCTATCCAAAGACCACGGCATCGCTACTATCCTTCCCTACTCGGCAAAAACCGGGGAAGGACGCACAGAACTCTGGCGGGAAATCCGCAGCCGCGCTGCGCAGTACAATCCCGTGATAAGAACTCACGCGTTGGCTGATCTGGACGAATAATGGACCCATTTGCCAGAAAGATGTGGCGAGCCGGCCTCGCCTACGCCGTGCTATTGATGGCAATGGGCGCCGCGCTGACGGTGGTTTACGTTCATGAGCGTCCCAGGTGTGGTGACCGCAGGGTGAAAGAATCCAATAGCCCTGACCGGCGTTGGACGGCAGCAGTTCTTGAGCGCCGTTGCGGCGAAGACGCACCGTTCATCACGCTGATCAACTTGCGTGACGGTGGCACAAAACTGGTTCGCGGATTCGTTTCCGGCCAGGCCAACCAGAATAACGTCTTCATGGTTGAACAGGACGCTGCCGGCGCAGGATTACAACTTGATTGGAATGGTTCTGGCGAATTGACCATTCACTGCCCCCATTGCGATGCCAATTACGTACGACGGCAGGACCCACAGCATGGCGGGCTGAAGATTCGGTACGAATTCCGTTAGCGATCACGGGCTGGTAACAGCGCTCGCGGCCGGATGCCGCGCCAGCCAATTTGCCAGTTCCGGTTGCTGCCGTTTGCGATAGTTTATGCAGGCGTCAATCCGCTCCAACGACAGCTTAAGGGTGCGGTCTGTTCCGGGAAGTTTGTGCTGCGTGAAAAACGCAGCCACATCGTTACGGGCATCAGAATCGCAAAAAGCGCCCGTGGCCCCCACCAGTGCATTGCCGCCGGACCCCGCGAGTTTCTTTTCCACGTCCGGCCAATTTTGTTTGGTCCACTCCCATGCAGTTTTATTCGCTTCAGGATTTGCGATCACGCGGGCCAGATAGCGCAAAGAATCCTGGCTGCGCGTTTCCGGAGAGATGATTTTTTCCAGCCAGGCAGTCACCAGTTTAGGTTCACTAAACCTGGCCAGCGAACGCGCCAGGTTACTCCGCATCTCCGGAGTGGTAGCCGGATTATTGAGCGTTGCCATGTAGAGCTCAAACAAACCTGCATCATTGCTGGCTGCTGCTACCTCCAGTACCTCTGAGGCGATGGACGGATCAAGCGATTGAGGTTCTTGCAAAAACCGTTTGGCCAACGCAACAGCTTGACCAACCACCGCCGGGTTTCGTCCAATCAGTCCTTCGATCAAGATTAGATTCGCCCGCAGACGTCCATCGCTCTGATCGGGTACCCAGCCGACTTTCGCGAACATGGGAGTGAACGTAGATTTCACCCGCTCCGCAAAGGCATCACGATCGGCGTCATTCGTGGCATAAACGCTTGCTTGCGCCAACGGTTCAAGATAGCTTTCAACCACTGCTTGCTCAGCGTCCTGGGAGAGCGCCATAACCAGATCAAGATAGTTGCTCATTGGCTCAGTACCGGAATAGGCCAACGCGGCCTGGTCATTTAGCAGAGATATGCGCTCGCCCGTGGTCAATTCTGTCGCGGCCACCGCCGTCAGCTTCTGCAAGGTGCCGCTATCATAGCGCGAGCGGTAATAACCGGATGCATTCGCGTTCATGAACATCCAGGAAGCGCATCCAGCAGCCGGCAAAACCAGTTGTCTTTGGCTCAGAACCTGGCAGAATGGCTTGGCCGTTTCCGTTTTTACGCACACCGGCAGCATCCATGTTTGATTAACAGAAGCCAGATTGCTGCCAGTTGAGCTGGCGGCAGCCCCATCCGCCCAGAAACGCGATTGAGAAATCGTGATCTCCGTGCGCGGCGCTGCAGGCCTGAGCTGACGCCGGCGTCTGGATTTTCTTGACACCCTCGGTTCTGGCGGCGAGGCAATGCATGCGGCTTTTACTGATATCAATGGCACGCCCGGCTGGTCCACGAACGTCGGCATGATCCGCTCTACGGGGCGTCCTGAAGCGACGCCCATAGCTTTCCAGAAATCCTCAGCAGATGCGTTGGAGTAGGAAAACTTCCGTATGTAAAGGTTTACCCCGCGGCGAAACGTCTCCGGCGATACATAGGACTCCAGCATGCGCAGCACTGCCGCGCCTTTTCCATACGAGATGCCGTCAAACAGCGCGCTGATTTCTTCCGGCGTTTCCGCATGCGCGCGTATAGGATGCGTGCTCTTCAAGGCATCCACGGCAAGGGCGTGGTTGGTTGCATCCAGTGCGGTCAATTGCGCTGTCCATTCCGGAT
>WNFD01001936.1_pt1 | contig 20831 bp, 20 predicted proteins | sample 5400491 | NCBI WGS metagenome assembly WNFD01 (sample SAMN13153343, study PRJNA577476) | soil metagenome | isolation source: 120 cm saprolite under Douglas fir tree site 2 hole 2 replicate 2 | place: USA:California | collected 2015-04-18
CGCCTCGATCAGGGCAGCGAGGCGAGCAACTCGACGATTTGGCTGCCAACGAGATTGGTTGTGGCCGAATTCAGTTGCAGCGCGCCTCAGCGAGACAGAAAATTGCCCTCAACGGACCGGGAATCCGGAGAATGTCGGTATATTACATGGTTTACGGTCGCCGGGTCATTTGGGAATGCCTTCGGCCAAGAGCGAAGAATGGATGTCACGCTGCGACCCGCCGGGGGTGGCACCGCGATCACCGTGCCGTTCGGATTTCGCTTTCCCGCTGAGAATGAAGCGCTCGATGGAGGCACAGAGAGCGTTTGCAAGCTATTCGGACCGGAAACACTAAATGCCGAGATTACAGAGGACGGCAAATCAGTTACCGTTCAAGTTGTTGGTGCCCTATTAGGCGAGGGTAATCGGTCGATAATTCCACATACATATGAGCATATGGGATTGTGGTTTGCAAAAGATTTTATCCGCATAGAGAGAAATAACACTTTATTGGAGGATGCCTTTGGCGGTCAATACTATTACCGAAATTTCCTGATAATGGCGAATTGCCAGCAGTTTGACCTTACTGCCAATCGCAACAATATACGGACTGCGCAGCAGGAATACGAATTAGCCACGGATGCGATCAAAAAGTGGTGTGCTGGTATAAAGAATTCGTCGTTTACCGAAGCTTACTTCGAGAAAAAGAAAACTGAAGACGACGAAAGAAAACAGACATATCAGGAGAAAACTCGTAAAGAGCGCGAGCAACGGACTTTAGGTCGGCGTCAGGAGCGAATAAACGGATACAAGGGACGGGCAGATTTGCAAGCGCCTGGGGTTAAGGGTGCCCCAATCAAGGAGCCGAGAAATGAGGCCGAGACGGCATTGTTGCTTCAAGCGATGATCTCGTCAAGTCATCCAGGTGTAGATTTTATAATCGGAGACTATAATACCACTATGGGCGTCGATTTGCTGGTCGAGCAATCAGATAAAGGTTTCAAGGTCAATAGATGGGTCGAACTCGTGTATACGCTCGATAAGCTCGTTCAGTGGTCGCACCACCCAGACGGATTTCACGCCATTGTCTGCTACGCGTTGGGCGAGATGCCCGAGACTCAGAAGCTCACGGATGGTCGAACTGCCAAACTGGTCAAGAAAGACGCTGCGGGTCGTTATACACTGCTGGTCGGGACTGACACGTTGGAAGTTTATGTGCTTCGCGAGATCCTTGCAGGACACCATCTATAGGGGATAGCGATGGGGAGAAGACTATGCGAGCAAGGCCCGGTCGAGTAACCGAAAACGATATCGCGTTTGCTGCGTGCGAGATTGCGGCGAGCAGACCAAATGGTGTCGCGACATTTCGGCGAATGAAACGCGAGATACCGAACATTGTTACGTTATCGACAGCGGATCAGGCTCAGTCACAGACACGCCCGCGCGAACAACTCTGGGAACAGCTAATTCGAAATATCAAATCGCATTTCGATCAGCCGGGAAATTACATATGCGAAGGCTATCTTGAACACGTGCCACGAGTCGGCTACGGGATTACCGCAGCCGGTCGCCGTCACCTTCAACGTGGAATTTCCTAAGAATACTGCGCCTTGTAGCCGGGTTTGAACCATCGAAGCTCGGTCGAGCCTGCGGCATCCCGATCCCAGACAAACCAAGCGTAGGCGGTTGTCCCGGACCCTTTTCGCTCAGCGCCAGCGGGATAGAACGTGATGCGTTCGCTGAATACCCAGACGCGGCTCGGCGGGGATTTGGCGAAGATGGTATTCGCCCGGTTCGCCCCCTCCAGGAACGCCAATCGTAGCAGCAGCGCAAACTTGCGCTTGGCGAGCCGGGTGCCGTTCCTGACGAAGCCCTCGGCGCTGTTATAGGGCGGGTTCGTGATGATGTTGTCGGCCTTCTGGCGAGCATCGAGGAAATCGACCCCATGGTCACCATACCCTCGGCGGTAGAGATCGGAGCTTCGCACGCGGGGAACAGCCTGCTCCAGCACGTGTGACATCGCCCCGTCGCCGCAGGCGCATTCCCAGATATCGCCCCGGAACGGCTCGTTATCCACCAGGGCGAACGTCGCCCACGGCGGCGTCGGGAAAAAATCCGGGCCGTCGAGGTCTGCGAAGCGCTTCAGGGTTGGCTTGAACCCACCGCTCAGGTTGTAGGTTGCATCCATCGCGTCATCCCCCTGGCGAAATGGTAGTTGAATCAGCCCGTTAGTCAAACAACCCGATGTGGGCGAGTCAAATTGCCGCATGTTTTCAAAGGAGAGGGAGCAGCGGCGTCGAACTCGGTTCCAGCCTGGAAGCCGAATCATCCGGCGGGACGTGGTGTCTTTTCTCGTTTTCCCTAAATACGACAGTTTCATCGGGGGATTGTCGCCTTGTCCAATCATCTACGTCCGTTCGTGGTCATTGATACCAAGAATACTTCCGCTCTGCTCGATCCAACTGCCGCAATTGAGCTAATACACGGAGGTTGGTTTGCCTGCCATGCGCCGGGTGATCGGTGGATTGATATGCCGGGGCCGACCTTACGCGAGTTTTTGCCTGATACCAGCCCGATGCCGTAAATCATCCAATTCCGCGCGAAAACTTTCAGTGGTGGTCTCGGATGGATTGGCTCCCCGGACTGCGTTATTGATAGCTCCACCAGCGATCAAATTGGGTTGAGTAGCCGGTGCTGGTTGCTGCGGCGTCGAGGGTGTTTGTCCTGATCGGCTCAAGGCGGGTGTTGGCTGCGGCGTGGTCGAGGTTAGTGTTGGGGTTTGCGCGAGGACATTCTTCATAGCTGTCTCGGGTGCGCCTCCCCTAACGAGATTAGGAGTTTGTGCCGCAGGAACGGGGGCGGCGGGAGCGAATGCCGGGGTCGTGGGCGTTCTGGCCGACGATTGAGACGGGTTAGCATAAACACTGTAAGGCAATGCACCGCGTGGTGCGGGTTGCCCTTGTCGTATTGCCTGCTGTTGTGATGGCAAAGGATTGGCGAGAACACCCTGTGGTGTAGTAGTCCACGATTTGTTTGCAATATTCAAGTCAGGTTTCCCCTCATATGCGCCAACCCCAAAATACCGATCAAAATGTTCCTGAGATGGAAATCCCATTGACCAGGAGTCATATGCTTTTGGGTTTGCCTGAATTAACTGGCTTACTCTCGCATGATCGTCCAATTCCTGTTTAGACCCACGATAATTCGGGTCTCGGGAGCCACTTGCAAAGGGATTGATTCGGTCCATCGCTGCGGCATCGTGAAGTTTTTCTGGATACTTCGCATAATAGTCGAGCATACTGTGTTCGCCGGGTTCACTACCCAGACCCTCAGCATTTCGTTCCGTTTCAGAATCGGCGGGAATACGCTGGTGTAGGGCTACTCCTGTTGGAACACGGGGCGTTCCATAGTATTTCATAACTGCGGCAGGATCGTCGTTTGTGCGGGGAGCATTCATGTTTCCCCATTCGGGACGCAAGCTTCCACGTCCATCCTCATCCTCCCTTCCCGTTGAGCTATTGGCGGCTTGTGCTTGCCCACCGAACCAATGAAGCGGGTTCCAATCGAACTCGGTCAAGTTTTGTTTTTGCTGCGCTTCCAGAAGTTCACGAATTTTCATAGTGCTTTCCGTCTAAATTTTATGAACGTATTTAGACGGAAAGCCTAATTTAACTAAGCATCCCGGCAGTTCCAGGTCGATATACGCGACCGGCGACGTGATTACCTCGCCGTGCCGGGTGGTGATCTGGGCTGCTGCCCGGCCTGTTGACGTGAGGACGCCTATTCGTCCGGGTCCAGGCGGAGCGTGCGGCAGCCGATAGCATCCAGACAGGCGACGAAGAATGCCGCCGTGAAGGTGCCCCGGCTCATCTTATTCGCGATGTTGCGCTCATTGTCGGGCCAGCCGATCTGGCCGAGGCGTTCGGCCAACTGCTTATAGGAGATGTGCCGACGCGCAAGCTCGGCCTTCAGGATGCCCTTGACGCGCGCTTGCCACTTTTCATCGGGCGGGTTCATCGGCTTAGCCTAAATCATAATCGTTAAGCATAAATATATCACCGTTAAGCATGTTTGCGATTGCGCGATTATCATCGGGTAAGATATGAAAGCGCCTGTGATGATGAACTTACAGGTGCAGCCATGACCACCGAGACGACTACCCGCCGCCCGAACGGGCACGATACCCACCGCAGCGCTGACATCGGCGAGGCCACCTGTCCGTATTGCGGCCAGCCCATCAGCCACAAGATCGAAGCCGACCTGAAAGCCCGTTTCGATCGCGAGAAAGCGAAAGCCGATGCTCAGAAAGCGGCTGAAATCGAGAAGGCCAAGCGGGAAGTCGCCAAGGCTGCCGAGCAGCAAATCAGAATGGTGAAGGTGAGCTTGGAGGCGACGGTCAGCCAGCGCGTCGCCGCTCAACGCGAAGCCGCCGAGAAGAAGCTGAGCGAGGCGGTCGCCGCCGAGCGCACCATGGCATACGGCGAGCGGATGAAGCTCGATGCGCAGCTTGCCGATCTTCAACGGCAGCTACAGCGCAGGACGGCCAACGAATTGGGAGACGAAGGGGAAGTGGACACCTTTGAAGTGTTGGTGGCCGAATTTCCCGGCGATGACATCTCGCGCGTCGCGAAGGGCGTGGCGGGCGCGGACATCGTGCATCGCATCGTCCACAACGGGACCGTCGCCGGCACGATCGTCTACGATTGCAAAAACCATAAACGCTGGCAGAACAAGTTCACGCTCAAACTCCGCGAGGATCAGCTTACCGCCCAGGCCGACCATGCCGTCCTCGTTGCGGCGGTTTTCCCGGCTGGCGAGCGCCAGTTGATCGTCAAGGATGGGGTGATCGTCGCGGCACCGCAGCGCGTCATCGCGGTTGCCCATCTGCTGCGCCGGCAAATCGTCCAGACGCATGCGCTGAAGCTCAACAGTGAGGATCGGGCCGAGAAGTCCGCACGGCTTTACCTGTTCATGACCTCCGACCGGGCCGACCACCTATGGGAGCAGATGACCCAAGCCACTGCCGACATGACGGATCTGGACCGGGCGGAGACCGTAGCGCACCAGAAGACGTGGACACGGCGGGCCGACCTCATCAGGGGTGTCCAGGTCGTCCATGACGAATTCTCGGGGGCAATCGACCGCATTATCAGCGGCAATGACCCGGAGCCGTTGCCATGACGTGGCGCTACCTCCGGTGCAGCCGTCGCCTGCTCGTCTGGGACCCGCCGACCGACGTGGCGGTTATCCGGTCGCTGATCCGACGACGATTCGATGCCGACGATGTGAGCGCGATCATCTTCTACACGGACCCGACCACCATCATCCTCCGGGGTCGCTTCCTGGACCGGATCATCTGGCGTGGCCGTGGCCGGGCGAGGTCGCTATGAACGGCCACGATGCCTCCCTGATCCCCTCTATCGATTTTTATATCGATACCGCAATTAGAGGGGTTGACAAGGTAGTTCGGCAGAGCGTACTTGAATTCGCCATGAGCGATGAACGCGCCTCTGGCACAGATACAATCAGCCTTGTCGATGCCTTGATCAAGAATCTGCGTGCTCAAAGGGCACGTGTTCTCGACAAGTTCGATCGACACCTTGCCGGCCTGGAAGATATTCGGAAGAATATCGGCGATATAGGTGGTATCGAGGCGGAAATTCCCAAGACAACCACGGGGAAAAAAGGCTTTTACCAATGCAATGAGTGCACGTTCAATTTCTATCAAACGGAGAATCAGAAGTATCAGCACGAATGCAACGTTGGCTATAATTTATTTGAGGACGGCCAACTCGACGACATGTTTGGTCCCGAGGGTTGGGAAATCATCGGCTATGTCGATCCCCCGCCAAAGCCGCAGCCCGTGGGAAATCGCGGGAGCGCCAGCCTGTCTATCGAGCCAGAAATTGCGCCGCCTGTATCGGCTCAGCCCGAACAGGTGCCTGTCTCGCGATCCTTCTCACCGAGAGCGCATGGCCTGCGCCCCGACTCAAAAAGGCATCGCGTCTACAAGGCTATAGAGAAACTGCTGTTGAAACAAGAATGGATGCATGTGGATGATATCTTAAAGAATATACAATACCTAGGTGTCTTTGAGGATGTAAAGGATCAGCGGACTAACCTTTTCAATATCCTCTCACAATTGAAATCCAAGGGTCTATTGATTTCTGATAATCGCGGAAATTGGGCGCTCGCTGCTCAAAGGACGCAGAATGTTTGTTGAGATGCCCTAACGAAAACGGCCCAGGCTTGGCCTGGGCCGTTAACGCCGCCGTCGCTGGAACGATGGCGGAAGCCTGCCGGGCGGACTAGCGCCGAGACAGACCGATGCGTTCGGTACCTAGTCCGTTCCGGCTCCTGCGTCAAGGAGACTTGGAATGGACGTGATTCGCATTGACCCGAGAGAACGGGTTGACCCAAGAGAGCGGGCAGGAATTCGCATTGCCGCACGGCACTCGAAACGGATGCTGCTGAAAGATGGCGTGTGGCGGGTTCCTGCGCAAACCAAACGTAATGATCCCTATGAGGTCTCGCTTGACCCCCCGCATTGCAACTGCCCGGACCATCTGATCAACCGTAAGAAGTGCAAGCACATCTGGGCTATTGAGCTATTGCAGAAGGGCGACCCACGTATTGCGGCTGAAACGCACGTTCAGCCCGTGCGGCCCCGACAGGCTGCCATCCCGCGCGATTGGGCCGTCTACAACGCGGCGAAAACGAACAAGGTGCTTGAGTTCGAACCGCTCCTATATGACCTGTGCCGCCTGATTTCGCCAGCGCTAGTGGAAAGGCTGAAGCGCCAGAGGGGGCGACCGCCGGTCGCTATCGAAGATCTGGTCTTCTCTGCCGTCTACAAGATCTTCTTGAGGATGCCGGGTCGGGATCTGAAATCGATCCTGATTAAGCTCCAGAAAGACGATTATATCGATATGGTGATGCACTGGAATACCATATCGAGCTATCTAAATAACGAGAATCTGACTCCTATACTGAAGGATCTAATCATCAAGAGCAGCCTGCCACTCGCTTCTGTCCACGGTCATCCTATCGCGATTGACTCGACTTCTTTCGCTGGCTCTCGTTTTACACGGTGGAACGAGATCAAGTATCGGGGGCAGCACGAGCCACGGTTGGTCAAGCTGCACGTCGCATGCGATCCCTGGACCCACGTTATTACGGCGGCGCTGATATTCGGGCGGGATGCAGACGATGCGAGCCAGTTGGCGGAATTGCTCGATATTACGGCTCGCGATCGTGCGATAAGGGAAGTTCTCGCGGACAAGGCTTACAGCACCGTCGAGAACCTGGAAAAGATCGTCTCAATCGGCGCTACTCCGTTCATTCCGTTCAGGGAAAGGAGACCGCCCAAGAGCGGGAGGCCACGTAGACAAAATCCATCCCAGATTTGGAGAATGGCGCTTCTCAGCTATAACTTCGACAGGGATAGGTTTCTGAAGCGCTATCACCAGCGGTCCAACGCGGAGACCGTTTTCATGATGCTGAAGACCAACACTGGTGACAATGTTCGAAGCAAGAACTACACTGCCATGGCGAACGAGGTCTATCTCAAGATCATCTGTCATAACATCTGGTGCACCATTGTCAGTATGTATGAACTCGGCATCGTGGCCGACTTCTTCGGGCATCAACAAATCGCAGCGGCGGAGTAGTGCGGGGGAGGCGCAACCCTCCCTCCCTTGCATTCCTTTCCCCCTTCCCGGCCACTGAGCCGGCCCCCAACCGCATCATCATCTAGCCAGAGTGCCGCTCCCGGTAGATGGGGCGGCTCAACTCTGGTTATCATCCGCTGCTTCGCGCCTCACCCTTTTATGTTCAGGATTGGCCGTTGCCCTTAAATTATAGCGAAATCACGCTATTTTTGTGCAAAGCCCCGTTCGCGGGGAGAGGGACAGGGTGAGGGGCTCTTGCGGCTCGGTTGGTCAGAAATCCATTTCGAGGGCGTAGAGGCCGCCGACATGGCGGTCGACGCAGAAGACGATGCCGCGGTCGTCGACAAAGACATCGTTGATCTGGCAGGCCCCGGTCGGCGCGTTCGCCACCTGCGGCACGAAATAGGCGATTTCCGCCGGCTGGTAGGGGTTGGTGGTGTCGTAGGCGCGCAAGCCGCCGTTGAAGAAGGTGGCGAAGACGATGCGGTCCGACTTCCAGCAATTCTCCTTCGGCAAATTCTCCCACAGATTGTGCGCGCCGTAGCGCCCGCCGCGCCGGGCGAAGGTCTCGACCGGCGGCAAGGGGCAGGTCGCGATCGGCACCGGGTTTTCTTCAGTCCGGTTGTCGACGATCCACACCAGCTTTGGCCAGTCGGCGCCGTCGTTGCGGGTGCATTCGTCGCTGACAATGAGGAGGTCGCGGTCGAAGAACGGCACGACCGTGTGGGTAAAGCCGACATTGGGCGGGTGGTAGTCCCAGCGCGAGACCATCTTCGGGTGCCCCTTGTCGGCGATGTCGAGGATGATCATCCCGCCGTCGATATAGCCCATGTAAACGCGGTCCGGCCGCTCGGGGTAGACGTTGGTGTTGTGCGGGCGGAAGCCGCTGTCATTGCCCTCGGGGTGGCGCGTCGGCGGCGGCACGTTGTCGCCCTCCTGGGTCCCGGGCAGCCACCAGCGGCCGACCTCCGTGGGCTTCGACGGGTTCTTCACGTCCCAGCACTGGTAGAACTGGTCGTCCTTTGGATGGGTCGGGTGCGAGTCGGGCGCACCTGCGCTCATGTGGATGTATTCGCCGTCGGCGAACCACAGCTGATGGACGCCACGGGAAGTCGGTCCCGATTGATCGACAAACGCGATCCGCTTCGGGGTTTCCGGGACCGAGATGTCGAACAGCTCGAAGCCGGCCGGCTGCAGGCCGGGCTTTTGTGTCTGGTAGGCGATCGCCATGACGTCGCCGACGGTTTCCAGCGAGTTCGAGCGCATATGCGATTGCGGCAGGTCGGCGCGGGCGACGATCTTGGGCGCGCGCGGGTCGGAGACATCGACCGCGGTGTAATTCTTCGGTGCGCTTTCGTGCGCCAGCCACAGGATGCGGCGGCCGTCCTTGGCGAGCTGCATCGACATGCCCTCGCCCATCCCGCCGAAGCCGTCGAGCGCATTGTGCCCGAGCAGCTTGAAATTCCAGATCAGCGTGGCGCTGGAGGAGGTCGTGCTCTCGGTCATGGCGGCCTCGAAGGTTGGGGGTTCTGGGAGCAACGATACAAGCGCCACGGGCGCAAAGTCCACCGGCCCGGCGGCGTACCATGACAGATCGCGCCGGCGGCGGTATCCTCTGGCCCGCACAAGGAAAGCGCGCGAGGAGACAAGTCGATGGCGTCGTACCCGCTGGTCTCGGCGACCGGGATGCTCGGCTCGGGCTACCGCGCGGAGTCGCTCGACAAGGCGATCGAACTGGGCGCCCGGATGATCGGCTGCGATGCGGGTAGCACGGATCCGGGGCCGGGTCCGCTCGCCACCGGCGCCTGCATGTTTTCCAAAGCCGCGGTCAAGCGCGATACCGAGATCATGCTGAGCCGCGCGGTGGCGGCCAAGATCCCCTTGGTCATCGGCTCGGCCGGGACTTCGGGCTCCGATGCGGGGCTCGCCTTCATGCTCGACATCGTGCGCGAGATCGCGCGCGAAGAGGGCCTCCATTTCCGGCTGGCGGCGGTGCATTCCGAGGTCGCGAAGGAGACCGTGCGCGAGCATCTGCGCGAGGGACGGGCGCGGGCGTTGGCGCCCTCGCCGCCGCTTGCCGAGGCGGATATCGATGCCGCGCTGCACATCGTCGCGATGATGGGGGTCGAGCCGATCCAGCAGGCGATCGGGGCTGGTGCGCAAATCGTCGTCGCCGGGCGCAGCAGCGATACTTCGCTCTTCGCCGCGCTGCCGCTCCTCGAAGGCTTTGCCCCTTCGGTCGTCTGGCACATGGCGAAGATCCTCGAATGCGGCGCCGCCGCGGTCGCCCATCGCCTCGCCCCCGACAGCATGATGGCGGTGGTGCGCGAGGATGCCTTCGACGTCTTCCCGCTGCGCGACGACTACCGCTGCACGCCGCAAAGCGTCGCCTCGCACACGCTCTACGAAAACGCCGACCCGTTCGATCTGAAGGAACCCTCGGGCACGCTCGACACGCGCGAGGCGCGCTACGAGGCGATCTCGGAGCGCGCGGTGCGGGTCTCGGGCTCGCGCTTCACACCCGCCCCCGAATACACCGTCAAACTCGAAGGGGTACGCCAGGACGGCTATTCGACGATCCTGATGGGCGGGGTGCGCGATCCGTTCATCCTCGCCGGGCTCGACGACTGGCTCAAGCAGCTCAACGACGCGATCCGGGTGCGGATCAGCGCGACGGTCGGCAACCGGCCTTACGAGATCGTCACCCGGGTCTATGGCCGCGACGGCGTCATGGGGGCGCTGGAGCCCGCGCCGAAGGTCGCCGGCCACGAGGTCTTCATCCTGTGGGACGTGATCAGCGAATCTCAGGAGCTGTCGCACGCGATCGCGTCGAGCGTCTCGCATCTCGCCGTGCACAACCCGATCCCCAAATGGCACGGCCTGATTTCCGGCGTCGCCTTCCCCTATTCGCCGCCCGAGCTCGACCGCGGACCGGTCTACGAATTCCACCTCAACCATGTGCTCGTGCCGCACTCCCCGACCAGCCTCTTCCGCACCGAATTCGAGGAGGTCTGAACCATGGCGACAATCGCGGATCTTGCGGTCTTGGTGCGATCGAAGAACGCCGGCGCGTTCTGGCTGACGATCGACGTCATGTTCGACAACCCCGAGCATTATCGCCGGGTACGCGACAGCGAGGCGATCAACTGCACCGGGATCGCCCGGATGTTCCGGCGCGAGCCCGCCGACATCATCGTCGTCAACCATGATGCGGCGTTGGCGATCAAGATCAGCTTTCCGCGGCCGCAAAGCTCGGGCTCCAAGCTCGACAGCGACGTCTACGGCGGCCAGCAATACGCGCCCATCCTGTCGCTCGAAGTACCGGACTAATCCCTTCGGTCCGAGGCATATCAGAGAACCGCTGCGCCCCTTGTGCTGGGCTGGCGTTCACTCTAAAGATCGACAGGAATGGGCGGTACCGTACAGCCTGGGAGGACATTTATGGTTCGGGGTCGCGTTACTCGGCGGCGCTTTCTGCAAGTATCCGGCGCCGGCGCCGCGGCCGCGCAGGCCGGTGGGATCGCCGCTATTCTGGCCTCCGGCCGCGCGCCCGCCTATGCCCAAGGGACGACGCTGCATTGGCTGCGCTGGAACGATTTTGTGCCGGCCTCGGATCAGCTGCTCAAATCGAAGATCGCGCCGCAATGCGAGAAGGACCTCGGCATCAAGCTCAACATCGAGGGCATCGGTGCCAATGATCTGCAGGCGCGGGTCACCTCCTCGATCCAATCCGGCACCGGCCCGGACATGATCCTTGCCCTGAGCAACTGGCCGCAGCTTTACGCTGACAGCGTCGTCGATGTCAGCGACGTCGTCGAGGAGATCGGCAAGGAACAGGGCGGCCATTGGGATCTCTTCAAGATCACCGGGTACGACGGCAAGAAATGGCTCGGCGTGCCATGGACGATCGTCGCCGGGCTGCTCACCAACCGCAAATCCTGGTTTGCCGAGATCGGCTACAGCGACGGCAAATTCCCCGAGACCTGGGACGAGTACCGCGCCGCCGGCAAGAAATTGAAGGCAGCCGGGCATCCGCTGGGGCAGACCGCCGGCCATACCTTCGGCGATGCGCCGAGCTTCTGGTATCCGTTCCTGTGGGCCTTTGGCGGCCAGGAGATCGCCGCCGACCGCAAGACCGTGGTGCTCAACAGCAAGGAGACGATCGAATCGGTTAAGTACGCCGTCGCCTTCTGGAAGGAATGCTGCGATGAGGGCGGGCTGGCCTGGGACGATTCGAGCAACAACCGCGCCTTCCTCTCCGGCACCTGCGCCTCGACCAACAACGGCGCCTCGATCTATATCGAAGCCAAGAAGAAGCCGGACGCGTACCAGACAGAGAAGGGCACGCCCCTGTGGCAGGACACGTTCCATACCAGGATACCGAAGGGTCCGGCCGGCCAATTCATCTACCCGACGCCGTTCACCCACATGGTCATGGGCTATTCGAAGAACCAGAAGGCGGCAAAAGACGTGCTGCGCTGGGCCAGCTCCAAGCCGATCTTCGGCCAGTGGTTCACCTCGCAGCAGGGGTTTTGCACGGGCCCCACCAAGGATTGGGAGAAGGACCCGGTGTGGGAGGTCGATCCGGTGCTATTGCCGTTCAAGGATGTCGGACGCATCGCGACGCGCTATGCCGGACATGCCGGACCCTCCGGCCGGGCCGCCGCCGAGACCGTCACCAAATACGTCATCACCGACATGTACGCCAAGGCGATCCAAGGGATGGCGCCCGAAGAATCGGTCAAATGGGCGCATGACGAACTGGTCAAGATATACGTCTAAGCCACTGACGCCGCCAATTACCCCTGGCGCAGAAAGCACAGCATGGCCACGATCGAAGCGGTAACCCAAAGAACCTACGTCGCGACGCCGCGGCGCGGGCCGATCACCCGGCTGTTGGAGGACGAGCGCTGGCTAGCCTCCTGCCTCTTGCTGCCGACGATCGTCCTGCTCGGGCTCTTTATCGCCTATCCGTTTGTCAAAGGCGTGCTGCTGTCGGTTACCGACACCAGAGTCGGCGTTCCCGGCCATTTTGTCGGCCTCGCCAATTTCGACAAGCTCTGGCACGACGACATCTTCCGAGTCGCAGTCTACAACACCTTTCTCTACACCTTTGTCACGACGATCTTCAAACTGGTGCTCGGGCTGTGGCTGGCGCTGCTGCTCAATCGCCACTTCAGGGGCAAGGCCTTCGCCCGCGCCTTCATCCTGTTGCCGTTCATCATCCCGACCGTGCTGTCGACCTTCGCCTGGAAGTGGATGTTCGACCCCACCTTCAGCGTGATCAACTGGATGCTGTTCCATCTCGGCCTGCTCCACAGCCGGATCAACTGGCTCGGAGACCCCGATCTCGCGATCATCTCGGTGATGATCGTCAATGTCTGGCGCGGCGTGCCGTTTTACGCGATCAGCCTGTTGGCCGGGCTGCAGACGATCAGCCCCGAACTGCACGAAGCCGCCGCGATCGACGGCGCCCGGGCCTGGCAGCGCTTCCGCCACGTCACCTGGCCGTTGCTGCTGCCGGTGACAATGGTCATCGTGCTGTTCTCGGTGATCCAGACCTTTGCCGATTTTCAGCTGGTCTACGTGCTGACGAACGGCGGGCCGGCCAACGCCACGCATCTCTTCGCGACTTACGCCTATCAGATCGGCGTCGGCACCGGGCTGTTGAGCGAAGGAGCGGCGATCTCGCTCGCCATCTTCCCGGTGCTGCTCTTGGTCGTGATCGTTCAGCTTCTTTATATCCGCCGGGTGGAGATCCACTGAGCCATGATCGAAGGAGCACGCTGGCGCCGCTGGGTGTTTTTCCACATGCCGCTGACGCTGTTCATCGTCGGGCTGTTGTTCCCATTCTACTGGATGATCGTCACGACCGTGCGCCCCGACGGCGAGCTTTACCGCCCGTGGAACGCGGCCAACTACACCCCGTTCTGGACGCTCCATCCGACGCTGGATCACATCCGCGACCTGTTGACCGAGACGTTGTTCAGCACGTGGATGATGAACACCATGATCATCGCCACGGCATCGACGTTGATCTCGCTGTTCTGCGGCCTCCTGGCGGGCTACGCGCTGTCGCGGCTCAAGTTTCCGTGGGCCGGCACGCTCGGCACCGGGATCTTCATCACCTACCTGGTGCCCCAGACCCTCCTGTTCATTCCGCTCGCCGACATCATCCGCAACTTCCACCTCGGCGACTCGCCCTGGGCGTTGATCCTGACTTACCCGACCTTCCTCATCCCGTTCGTCACCTGGCTGATGATGGGGTATTTCAAGTCGATCCCCAAGGAGCTGGAGGAATGCGCCCGGATCGATGGCGCAACGCGCTGGAAGGCGATGGTATACATCATCTTTCCGATCGCCGTACCGGGCATCCTGTCGGCCGGGATCTTTGCCTTCACGCTGTCGTGGAACGAGTTCATCTATGCCCTCGTCTTCCTGTCCTCGCCCGAACAGAAGACCGTGCCGGTCGGCGTCACCTCAGAATTGGTGCGGGGCGACGTATTCTACTGGGGCGAGCTGATGGCCGGCGCGCTGCTGGGGTCGATCCCGGTGGCTTTCGTCTATTCGTTCTTTGTCGAACATTACGTCTCCGGCATCACCGGGTCGGTAAAGGGATAAGCATATGGCCAACGTCGTCATGCGCGGCCTCAACAAGAAGTATGACGAGGTCCACGCCGTCATCGACGTGAACCTCGAGATCCACGACAAGGAGTTCGTCGTGCTGGTCGGCCCCTCGGGCTGCGGCAAGACCACGACCTTGCGCATGGTGGCGGGGCTTGAAAGCATCACCTCGGGACGCATCCTGATCGACGACACGGTGATCAACGAATTGCCGCCGATGGATCGCGACATCGCCATGGTGTTTCAGAATTACGCGCTCTACCCGCATATGAGCGTTTACGACAACATGGCCTTCGGCCTCAAAATGCGGAAATTCGAAAAGCCGGAAATCGCCAAGCGCGTGAACGAGGCGGCCGAGATCCTCGGGATCCAGGATTATCTGAAGCGCAAGCCGCGCCAGCTGTCGGGCGGGCAGCGTCAGCGAGTCGCGCTGGGGCGCGCGATCGTGCGCCACCCGCGGGTGTTTCTGTTCGACGAGCCCTTGTCCAATCTCGACGCCAAACTGCGCGTCCAGATGCGCGTCGAGCTCAAAAAACTGCACGAGAGGCTCGGCACCACCGCGATCTACGTGACGCACGACCAGGTCGAGGCGATGACCCTGGGGGACCGCGTCGTCGTGATGCGCGACGGCCGCGTGCAGCAGGTCGGCGACCCGCTCGAACTCTACAACCAGCCAGCCAACCGCTTTGTCGCCGGCTTCATCGGGTCGCCGGCGATGAATTTCGCGGCGGTGCGGATCGCCGCGGAAAACGGCTCCCTTTGGGCGACCGGCGACGGCATCCGCCTCCAGATCCCTGCCGCCATGACCAATCGCCTCGGCGCCCAAGCCGGCAAGGAGATCACCTTCGGCATCAGGCCCGAGGATTTGCGGATCGCCAACGGCAGCGATGCGGCCGAGATGAGCATCGAGGCCGTCGTCGAGGTGATCGAGCGGCTCGGCTCCGAGATCCTGCTCGATGTCGCGGTCGGCCCGGGGTCGATGGTCGCCGCGGTCGAACCCACCGTCGGCGCCAAGGTGCACGAGCACGTGCGCCTCGCGGTCAACCCGCACCGCCTGCATTTCTTCGATAACGACAGCGAAGCGGCGGTCTGAGCGGGCCGAACGTTCCCGGAGCGGCTTGTACCACCCCGGCGCGCTGGCCTACGATCCGGCCAATAAACCGGCGATCACGCCACAGGGGAGAAAACGATGGCCGCGATCCGGCGACGCAGGTTCTTGCAGCTTTCCGGCGCCGGTATGGCGGCGGGTTCGGGCGGCATCGCGGCGATCCTCGCCTCGGGCCGTGCGCCCGCCTATGCCCAGGGAACGGCGGTGCATTGGCTGCGCTGGTCCGATTTCGTGCCGGCCTCCGATCAGTTGCTGCGCCAGAAGATCGTGCCGCAATGCGAAAAGGACCTCGGCATCAAGCTCAATTACGAGGCGGTCAACGCCAACGACATCCAGGCGCGCATCACTTCGGCCGTCCAGTCCGGTAGCGGCCCCGACATCATCATGGTCGTCAACAACTGGCCGCGTCTCTACGTCGAGAGCCTTGCCGACGTCACCGACGTCGCCGAGGCGATCGGCAAGGAACAGGGCGGCTATTACGACTTGGCAAAGGTCATCGACAATATCGATGGCAAATGGATCGGCGTGCCGTGGGTGATCGGCGGCGGGCTTATCACCTACCGCAAATCGTGGTTTGAGGAGATCGGCTACAAAGACGGCAAGTTTCCAGGAACCTGGGACGAATACCGCGACGCCGGGAAGAAAATGAAGGCCAAGGGCCGGCCGTTCGGCCAGACCGCCGGGCATACCTTCGGCGATGCGCCGGGCTGGTGGTATCCCTATCTCTGGTCGTGGGGCGGCAAGGAGATCGGCGACGACAAGAAAACTGTCGCGCTGAACAGCAAGGAGACGATCGAGTCGGTCAAGTTCGCGGTCACCTTGTGGAAGGAGACGATGGACGAGGGCGGGCTCGCCTGGGACGATTCGAGCAACAACCGCGCCTTCCTGTCCGGCACGATCAGCGCCACCAATAACGGCGCCTCGATCTACCTCGAAGCCAAGAAGAAGCCCGACGCCTATCAGACCGAGACCGGTAAGCCGTTGTTCCAGGATATCCTGCATGCCCGCATCCCGAAGGGCCCCGGCGGTCAGTTCGCCTTGCCCGGGCCGTTCACCGACATGCTGATGGGCTATTCGAAGAACCAGAAGCCGGCCAAGGACTTCCTCAAATGGGTCCATTCAAAGCCGGTCTTCTCGCAGTGGTTCACCTCGCAGCAAGGCTATACCATCGGCGCCACCAAGGATTGGGAGAAGGACCCGGTGTGGGACCTTGACCCGATCCTCTTGCCGTTCCGCGATCTGCCGAAGATCGGTCGCACCTGGGGTTATGCCGGGCCGCCCAGCCGCCCGTCCGCCGAGGCGGTGACCAAATACGTCATTGTCGACATGTATGCGAAGGCGATCCAGGGCATGGCCGCCGAAGAGGCGGTCAAATGGGCGCATGATGAGCTGGTGAAGATCTACGTCTGACAACGGAACAATAAACCTCGGGAGACTCGCCAATGACGCACGTTACCCGCCGCCGCGCGCTGCAACTGTCCGGCGCAGGAGCGCTGGCCGCTTCGACCGGCGGGCTCGCCACGATCCTCGCCTCGGGCCGGGCACCGGCCTTTGCCCAGGGCACGACGCTCCACTGGGTCAGGGGCTCCGACTACGTGCCAGTCTCCGATCAGCTGATCCGGGGCAAGCTCAACGAGCAGTGCCAGAAGGATCTCGGCATCAAGATCAACCACGAGGGCGTCGACGGGTTGACGATCCAGGCGCGCGTCACCTCGTCCGTGCAATCAGGCTCGGGTCCCGACATCATCGGCGCGATCAACAATTGGGCGCAGCTCTATGCCGACAGCGTCGCCGACGTCAGCGACGTCGCCGAGGAGATCGGCAAGGCGCAAGGCGGCTATTACGAAACCGCGAAGGCGATCGCCTTTGACGGCAAGAAATGGCTGGCTGTGCCCAACACAATCGTCGGGCTGCAGATCGTCAACCGCACCTCGTGGTGGAAGGAAATCGGCTATGACGCCGAGAAATACCCGCAGACCTGGGAGGAATGGCGCGAAGCCGGCAAGAAACTGAAGGCCAAGGGCCATCCGCTGGGCCAGACGCTGGCCCACGCCTTCGGCGACGCCAACGCCTTCTGGTACCCGTATCTCTGGTCGTGGGGCGGCAAGGAGGTCGAGGCCGACGGAAGGACTGTCGTGCTCAACAGCAAAGAGACTATCGAGTCGGTCAAGTTCGCGATCGGTCTCTGGAAGGATGCCTGCGACGAGGGCGCCTTCGCATGGGATGATTCGGGCAACAACCGCGCCTTTCTCGCCGGCACGATCGCCGCCACCAACAACGGCGCCTCGATCTATCTCGAGGCCAAAAAGAAGCCCGACACCTATCTGACCGAAGACGGCAAGCCGCTCAAGGACGATTGCTTTCACACCGCGCTGCCGAAGGGGCCGGCCGGCCAGTTCAGCTACCACGTGCCGTTTGCCGACATGGTCATGGGGTATTCGAAGAACCAGAAAGCGGCGAAGGACTTCCTGCGCTGGTTCCACTCGGAGAAGATCTACGATCAGTGGTTCACCACCCAGCAGGGCTTCTCGGTCGGTCCGACCAAGATGTGGGAAAGCCACAAGCTGTGGAAGGACGACCCGGTGATGGCGCCATTCCGCGCCGCCGCGGAAAGCGGGCGGTTTGCCGGCTATGCCGGGCCGGCCGGTCGCAAGGCGGCGGAGGTCATCTCGAAATACCTCATTTCCGACATGTACGCCAAGGCGGTCCAGGGCATGCCGGCCGAAGACGCCGTCAAATCGGCCCACGACGAGCTGGTGAAGATCTACGCCTGACGCGCGACGGCCTCATCGACGCTGTTCTGGTTTCCGCGCCCGCAGCGAAACCGAAAGCGGGAAGGCCGGGATGTCGTCGGGGAGGCGCCACATGCCGGCTTCGCCGCGCACGCACATCGGAAAGGGCGGCCACGGCAAATTCGGGTGTTCGTGCACGAAATCGATGCAGAGGCCGGCGCCGCGCAAGGCGCCGATGATGCGCGACACCGAATGGATCCATTCGTAGGTCCGCGTCGCGGCGAGCGGGGTCGCGTCGTCGCTATAGGTATGGATTGCGTCGAAGACCAACGGGCGCTCGGCCGGAGTGTCGATCGGGTATTCGTGGACGAGGCGGCCATCCTTCTCTTCGAGGATCAGCATGTTCGGATGCGCATCGGCGAAATAGAGATGCCCGCCCGGCATCAGCAGCGCTGCGATGGTCTGCGCCCAGCCCACCAGGTCAGGCAGCCAGCAGATCGTGCCCCAGGTCACATAGGCGATGTCGAAATCGCCGGTGACGGCGCTGCGGGCGTCATAAACATTGGCGCAGATGAATTCGGCGGCGAGCCCGGTCCTTGCGGCCAGCAGCCGCGCCTCCTCGATCGCCGCCGGTGAAAAGTCGAGCCCGGTGGCGATTGCGCCATGGCGCGCGAGGATCAGCGTGTCGATCCCGAAATGGCACTGCAGGTGGATGAGGCGCTTGCCGGCGACATCGCCGAGCTCGCCGCGCTCGATCGCATGCAGCTGCTTGTCGCCGGCGAGAAACCGCTCGACCGCGTAAAACCCGGTGCGGTCGCGCCGATGGATCGGCACCCGCTCGTCCCAATTGCGCAGGTTGGCGGCCAGGAATTCACCCCTTGGCATGATCCCCCCGCATCATCGATGCTTCGGCGTCATCATAGAGGCGAATTGTGCCGATGGACCTCGTCGTAAAAAACGCCCGGCTCCTCGACCGTCCGGCGGACGGCGAGCTCGAGATCGCCATCGCCGACGGCAGGATCGTCGCGATCGGGAAGGAGTTGGGCGAGGCGGCCGAGGTTTATGATTCCGGCGGGCGCCTCGTCTGCGCCGGGCTGATCGAAACCCATATCCACCTCGACAAGTCGCGCATCATCGATCGCTGCCCGCTGCCTACCGGGCGGCGGGTCAATCCGGTGACGATGACCGCGCCGGTGAAAAAGGACTTCACGGTCGAAGACGTCCGCGCGCGGGCCGAGGCCACCTTGCGCGAATGCCTGGTCAACGGCGCGACGCGGATGCGCACCCAGGTCGAGATCGATCCGGCGATCGGTCTCCGGGGCTTTGAAGCGGTCAACTCGCTCACCGCCGATTACCGCTGGGCGATCGATCTGGAAATCTGCGTCTTCCCGCAGGACGGGCTCACCAACTATCCCGGGACCGAAGAGCTGCTCGTCGCCGCGCTGAAAGGGGGCGCGCCGGTGCTCGGCGGGGCGCCGCGCTACGACAGCGATCCCTCGGCGCAGATCGAGCGCATCTTCGCCTTGGCGCGCGAATTCGATGTCGATCTCGATCTCCATCTCGATGTCGGCGACAGCGCCGACGGCATGCTGATCCATCAGGTGCTCGCCCTGACCGAGCGCTACCGGCGCGGCGGGCGGGTCGTTGTCGGACATATGGCCAAGCTGTCGCTGCTGCCGCCGGCGGAGGTCGCGGCATTGGCGCGCCGCCTCGCCGATGCCGGGATCGCGGTGACCGTGCTGCCGGCGACCGATCTCTACCTGATGGGCCGCGAGCGGGACCATGCCGTGGTGCGCGGCGTCGCCGACGCCAATTTGCTGTCCGCCAATGGCGTCACCTGTTCCTTGTCGAGCAACAACGTCTTGAACCCGGCCACCCCCTATGGCGACTGCTCGTTGATCCGCATGGCCAACCTCTACGCCAATGTGCTGCAGATCGCGGCGCCTGACGAGCTGCGCCAACTGTTCTTGATGCTAACCGAGCATTCGGCGCGGCTGCTCAACCTCAAGGATTATGGGTTGATGCCCGGCAACCCGGCCGACCTCGTCGTCATCGACGCGACGAGCCCGGAGCAGGCGATCGCCGAGATCCGCCCACCCCTCGCCGTGTGGAAGCGCGGCCGCCGCACCGTCATCCGCCACCCGCCCGAGCTGCTGACACCGGGCATCTGAAGCCTGCGCTCGTCGGGGCCGATCATGTTGAGCGGGGTCCACGCGGCGATGACAGCCGATCGCCGCTCTGCAAGGCCGAGCCCGGACGGTTACGCGGCGGCGCGGTCCGGAGCGGGAAGCCGGTAGGCCAAATCGTTCGGGACAAGGTGCAGGTCGAGGCTGAACGCGCCAGCGAAGGCGCCGAGCAGGGCGTCGGGTAGGCGCCCCATTCCGTTCGTCCACCGATGGCTGGCTTCGTCCTCGTGAAATCCATCGGTCAGCATGGCATGGCTGTGCCAGGCCTCGATCGACAGATCGGCGTCGCTGAGCACGATGCGCTCGACCGCGACGCCAAGCCTTCTGATATCGCCCGAGCCGGGCTCCACTTCGGTCGGCACCGTGCTGCGCGAGGCGAGAAGCAGCTCGGCGCTAGCAGGCTGCGGAAAAACCGGACGTTTATTGTTTCATATATCCCGGCGAGGTGGTTTGGGGACGATTTGATGATCGGTCGATCTGGCGTTGCGAGTCTTCAGCACTCGCGAATGGGCGTCGCGATCGGCAGCTCAAG
>WNFD01001938.1_pt1 | contig 20822 bp, 15 predicted proteins | sample 5400491 | NCBI WGS metagenome assembly WNFD01 (sample SAMN13153343, study PRJNA577476) | soil metagenome | isolation source: 120 cm saprolite under Douglas fir tree site 2 hole 2 replicate 2 | place: USA:California | collected 2015-04-18
TTATGGGCGCTGGATCCAATCCCAACACTGGAGCAGCCGGAAACATGCTGGTCGTCTCCGGCGGCGGCGCTGCCATCGGCGCTACCGATAAGCCCGGCGGAGATCTGATCCTTGTGGCAGGGAATGGTACAGGGGCTGGAGGCAGCGGCAACGTTCGCATTCAGACGGCTGCAGCCGGCTCTTCGGGCACGTCCGCCGATGCCTTGGTGGACCGGCAGGTGTTCGCACCGAAGTCAACGCCCACGGGCGGGCAAACCGGAAGCGCCAACATGTTCCTGATCAACCTGGCAAACGGCGCCGGCGCAGGCGCGACGGTACGTTTTACCATCCGCGCGAACGACGGTGGCCGTCGCATCTTCCGACGGCAGCATGACAGCCCCCGCACTCCGGTTCGGCGCCGATAGCGCAGACACCGGTGGCGTGAACGCTTCCTGCGATTTCATTAACGGCAGCACCGGGAACCAATGGGGGATCTCGGTAAGTGACAGCTTGACCTTCGTGCCGACAACTCACGACATTTACTTCGAAGTGGACAACGTTTCCGGATCGCCTCTATTGGCACTAGCTCCAGTGGCCGCAGTCCACTCCAGCTTCAGTCAGAGAGTAGACCCGCTCCATCCAACACTTCTGCTACGCAGGAACCGGTGAGTTCTGAGGCGAGTCCTTCACTGCGAGGCGTGGAATGGGTTTCTCCGACACACGTCGCCCTCCTGATCGCGCGGGACAAACAGGGGCTTGGATAATGCGCACCAGATCTGGAGGTTACCGACGAACGAGATTCGGTTCCTCACGTTCTTCCAACAGCGATTGCTTCAAATGCAGTCGCAGAAGACAGGTAAGATTTTGGTGGACGTTGCCCGCGCCGAAATTTCGGCCGGGAGTGCTCGTCCGCAACGGGTTCTCGGTTGTCCTGCCGGAACCGAACAGACGTCGGTTGAAACCGCCGAAGCGCAAGGCTCGGGCCCGGTTTCGCATTCAGGGCATAGACGTGTTATCGGCCGGCCCTGAGGCACACTATGCCGTTCACCACTCCCGGAGAGGAAAAGCCACGCCGCCGATGGCGAAGCTTCACGGCTTGCCGCCGGTGGTCGCATTCGAATCGTACGACACCAACTTGACCGGCGTCAGAAGAAACACATGCTGGGGTCCGGCGTGTGTCTCATCATCAACGTTCGCCTCCCGGTCATGTGTAAGGTCATGATGGACACTGCCTACAGTCAGAATCTGGCCTCGGTTGTTGATATGAAGGCCCTGTACTAACAATACGTCGTGCGTGGGAGGAATCAATGAGTTCAGGTCCCGCATTCCACCGGCCTTGGTCCACAAGAATGCACGGCCGCCCAGCGATGTCTCCGATGTGCCTACCACCTCTCCTGAATCGTTGATTCCGAGGGCCTCCGCGTACGCGGTGCCACCGAGCGAACCCAAACTCTGCATGCCACCCTCCTTCGACCAGAGAAAGGGACGGCTGCCAGCCCCCACGGTACAAGACCCCACCACTTGACCGGCACTGTTGATGCGCACAGCTTTACAGGATTCGCTTCCGGTCAGAATTCCAAGGTCGACCATTCCATCGCGACTGGTCCACAGAAAGGGACGCGTGCCCGACGGACTCTTCGACATCCCAACTACTTGCCCGGAGTCGTTGATGGCATAGGCTTCGCTGTAGTTTCCTCCGGGAAGAGTTCCAAGGCTTCGCGCTTCTAGTTTGGCCGACCATACTACTGCACGAACCCCATGCTTCCCGCTCGAATATCCCACGATCTGCCCCGAATTGTTGAGTGCATAAGCGCGGCTGGCGGAATCTCCCGGCAGCGGACTCAGTTCGCGCATCCCTTCCCGGGCGTTCCAGACAAATGCGCGCACATTTTCTCGATTGTTGGAATCGCCGACTACGGTACCGGCATCATTCACCCCGAAAGCTTCGCTGTAGTCTCCTCCCTGGAAAGTGCCGAGGTCACGCATGCCGGTGGGGGCACTCCAAACAAAAGCGTGGGTGTCGCTTCCGTGAGTCAAGCCGGAGCTACCCACGACTCGTCCACCGACGCTGTCCGTGTGCCGTCCCACACTGCTTCCACCCTGCCGCAAAGCGCCAAGCTCCACCACGGTGTAACCGTCGCCGGCCCATAGCACGCCGCCAAATACCCACGTGATGGCGACCGCCAGAACTGCAACCAGCTTACTGATCGAAAAATCCGTTCCCATTTCATTCTCCTCAATGTGAACCTTGTCAGACCGCACTTTGGTTAACCGTCTGTGTGATGGCCGACGAGGTACTGCTCGCGTCGTTCGTGTCTCCAGTGTACGCGGCCGTGATATTGTGCGCCCCGGCCGTCAAAGAGCTGGTCGTAGAGCTCGCCGTCCCGGCACTCAGTGTGCCCGTGCCCAAGAGGTTGCCGCCGTTCAGGAACTGCACCGTCCCTGTAGCCGTGCTAGGCGAGACCGTGGCCGTGAACAGAACCGCTTGCCCGAACGTGGATGGGTTGTTATTGGAGCTGACCGCCGTCGTCGTGCTGTTCTGCACGGCCAGAGAGGTCGAGCCATTGACGGAATTCACGGTCGCCGTGATCGTAGTAGTACCGGCAGCCGCCCCCGTCGCCAGCCCCTGAGACCCGCTGGTGTTGCTGATGGTGGCCACGCCGGCGTTGCTCGAACTCCAGGTCGCAGATGCGGTGAGATTGTTGGTGGTGCCATCGCTGTAGGTGCCTGTCGCCGTGAATTGTTGTGCACTACCGATAGCCACCGAAGGTTGGGTCGGGGTCACAGCAATGCTCGACAGCACAGCAACACCATTCCCCTTAAGCAACACCACCTGTGGGCTGCCGCCGCCATCATCCACAAAGCTGAGGGTCGCCGACCGGGCGCCGGCTGCTTGCGGTGTGAACGTCGACTGCACAGCGCAGTTCGCACCCGCGCCTAGCGTTGTTCCGCAGGTGTTGGTCTGAATCGCGAAGTCGCTTGAGTTCGTGCCACCGAGGGTGATGCTGGAGAAGTTTACGGTGACCGGGCCGACATTGCTCAACGTAAGCGTCAATGGGCTACTTGTCTGTGGAATGTTGGTATTTGGGAAGGGGACGCTGTTCGCGGAGAACTTGAGGGCAAACCCGACTCCTGTAAAGTTGACCGTAGTCGGACTGCTGGGGTCGGAATCGAAGACCGTGAAACCTCCGTTCCTAGTGCCCGAGGCGATAGGCGTAAAAGTAGAGAACACCTGGCAACTGCTCAATCCCGGAATCGACGTACCGCAGGTGGAACTCGGCAGATACTGGCTGAAGTCCGAACCGGAGTAGCTAATACTCGTGATGTTGATCGGACCCGTACCTAAGTTAGTCAGTGTTACGGAAATCGGTGCGCTGGTCACCCCAACCAGGCGGTTTCCAAAATTCACGCCGCCAACCGACGACTTCAACGCCTTGGCAACACCACTGAGGGCAACAGCTTGAGGACTGCTTGAATCTGAATCATTAATAGTAAGGAATTCGTTGAGTGGCCCCCCTGTAGTCGGCTTAAAAGCAACATTGATCGTGCAGCTGCCGGGTGCAAGTTGAGCGGCGCATGTAGTACTGCTGACCGTGAAGTCGGTGCCGGCGGTAATGGAATTGATGGTCACCGGCGTGGTACCAAGGTTTGTCAGCTGCAACGGCTTCGAGAGGGTCGTAGTTCCCACTTGCCCAGCGAAAGGTAGCAGCGAAGTCCGGGACACGCTCACCGCTGGCCCATTCGTGGCGAACGAGGAGTTATCCACCTGGATCATCGAAGCGAGGGATGGGACTCCGTTGCCGTTCAATAGGAAGAGCATGTAGAAGCCGGGAGGCGCTAGATTCGCACTCTGTGGCGCGGTAACCTGGAGACCGCCCGTAGCCTGGCTGAAATTGAGGAAACTGATGCGCTGTTCTTGATTGAAAGTATGAGTCACGGCTGAAAGCCGGATCCAAGTGACTTGGCTGATATTGGCGGCATCGGGCGTTCCCACGAAGAAAGTCTGGCCGCCCATAACCGTCGCGGGAGCTGAGGCAATGGTCGGCCTCGGTCCTTTAAACAGGTAGGGCGGCGAGAAGATTTCTGCGCTAACCCTGTTGCAGCCGGGAGATATATTACACTCCCCACCCGCCGAGAGCACCCGGCCATCGGGCAGCAGCAGGGCCACAGAGTGGTATCCGCGATAAGTGCTGAGGCTAGCCATCGTCGACCAAGTCGCAGTGCCTGGACTCCACATTTCGTCAGGGAATACGGGATGGGTTTGATCGTCGAACCCGGAGCCACTCGACCCCCCTGTCACCAGCACTGTACCGTCGGGAAGCAAAGTCGAGTTCGCTTGGCGGCGCGCGTTTGCCATTGTCGCTGTGTAACGCCAAGTCGGAACGGGGTCGTTCAGGTTGATGGTCTCCGCGGTAGCGGTGGGCGGGTTGCCACCGCCAATCAGCATAATCTTGCCATTGTCGTACATGACCGAGGGACCGTAGTCGCGAAGTCCGTACCGTAGGGTTGGACCGACCGTCCAACTGCCCGTGCCGTCGGTATTGAGGTACCGGGAAAGCTGAGTCGGCCCAGCGTAGAAGAGGGTGCCATTCGGCGCCAGATACATCTCCGGGTACGTAGGCACAAGCAACTGCGCTGTGGTTAAATCTCGCCATGTGCCACTAGAGACCTGCCAGACTTGCGGCAAGGGATTATTGCCTAACAATGAGTTGATCTCGCCTGAAAGCACCACGACATCCCCATTGGGGAGCACAGTGTTGGTCGGGTACCAACGACCGGCATTCATGTTCGGGAGAAAGGTCCAATTTCCACTGATCGGATCATAGATGGAGGCGTTCGCCGCCCCCGTTGGTGAGACCGGAGCAGTTCCCCCTGTGACCAACACCTGGCCGTTAGCCAGCACGGAATGGCCCCCGCAGAAAATGTTGTAACCCACCGGTGTAACCGATGTGTTGGCATTGGATACCGGGTCCCAGATCTGCGGATTGCTGCCGGCAGCGAACGAGGGCCACCACAATACCTTCCCACTCGGTAGCAGAACGGCATGCGTGGCATTAAAAGGCCAACTAATCAGCGACGAGAATTGCCCCACCACGGCCGGATCCTGAGCGTTGGCCCAAGGGCACGCGCTTGCCAGCGTAAGCAAGGCGATCCAAATTAAGCCTTGCCTCACGGACCGCCCGGCTTCACCGGGGCGCAACCGCGGCCGGCCGTGTCTGTTGGGGGGAGCTGCACTCCAATTTTGAGGGTGGGATGAGAGGCAATCGAACATAGTAGATTTCCTCGGTTTTCCGGAATTGCTGCGATCTGAATCGGCTAAGTCAGCCTGAAAGAGCAACGGAAACAGAACCCACATGCCAGGCAACCGGGGCCATAAAGATCACAGGCTAATCTCTCGACTCCGAGATCCTAGGGAGTGTCCGGGAGTTGGTCGGGCCCAAATCGCCTTTCGCACTAAGTTTTGGGGGGGAGGCGCTAAACGTCAGAGTATAGCAATCTTGAACGAAGTATGCAAGAAATTGCCTGCGGACCTGCGGACGTCTGCGGACGTCACCCTCAGGACCCAAGCCGAAGAGTGCACGGTTCACTGCTCGGGTCTCGGCCACTTGCATTTCGGCAACGTGCAATAGGGATCTTTCTTACCAACAGCATCGGTCGCCGTCGTATCATCCATCCTGCTCGGTGACATGCGGGTATGCTGTCTTGATGGCAATTGCGTGGCCGTTCAAGTTATGAAGAATAAGCCGGTCCGGCTTCAGGCGCTGCTCGTTTACGAACCGGGTCACACCCTCGCAGCCTTTAAAACCATAGTCGTCAAACACAATCATTCCACCAGCAATTAGCCGTGGCCAGACCCACTCCACGACGTCGGCCGCCGACTGGTAGACGTCCACGTCTATGTGACAGAACCGAAACTCTCTGTGGGCTACACGATGCCCCGTTTCTTCCGGAAAAACTCCTGTCAGCACTTCGACGTTCTTGAGTCCGAGTCGTCGCACCAGTCCATTGACAATCTCAGGACTGGTATCGGCGTGTTCGCCGCCCGCATAGATCGGATCGAGCGCTCCGGCTTTGACTACTCCCTTAAACGTGTCGCAGAGATAGACCGTGTTCGTGAGGTTGTTGAGCTCGGCTCTTCTTGCTATCACACAGCCGGTACCGCCGCGCCAGGCCCCCACCTCAATCAAGTCTCCTCGACCCAACTTGGCAGCCTCCGTCACGAGCTGCCACAGCTCATAGCACAGATAGTGATCGACGAGCGTGTGGTGCTTGATTTCATCGTAGACTTGTTTGAAAGCTGTGTCAGTAAGCCAGGGAGAGTAGGTTGCGAACGGCCACACTTGGGAGTGCCAGATTGCCGGATCGGCCGGAGCGGACGTTGTCGGACCCACGTACCGGAGTTCACAGCCCATCTTGCGTAACATGTTCTTTGTCAAATGTCCAAGGCCCAGCGCGTGAGAGGCTCGTATGAGCACCTGAGCCGTTCGAGCGAAGGGAGTGCTCGTTTGAAAGTCGCTGCGCATCTAGAGTTCTCCAACAAAAGCCGGTGCGCAATTTTACAAGATTTCCGTTCTAGCCGGATCTTCTTTTTGGCTTCAAAAAAGGGCATTGAGCCGGGTTCAGGGCTGGTCTTGTGCCGCGATGTTCGGTCATTGGTCCAAATCTCCTGCGCCTGGTCGTCTGCGCAGAACGGCAACCGGATCGACAAAATAGCGTTGTGATTTAGTGGTGTGAAGGAGTTCTGAAGAAATCGAATACTCTACGTGCGGGCCCTTATTCCACGCCGGACCCTTCGCGTGGAAATCGAAAAACGGGCTGCACCAATGGTTTACCCGCCACTGGAGTTGGCCCGTTCGTGGGGAGTGATGGCCTGCCGGTGCCATTCACCCGCAGGTGGACGCAGCTTACCAGCGGCATACCACCGCGCTACCCGACGATGCACCCCGCAAGAACGGAGATTCCGGTTTCAACCTTAGGTATCCAGTCAATGTGAAGTTTCCCTCCGGGGACTCGATGGCAGAAGTTGATGTCGTCGGCAGAAAGATCTGCCTCTTTGCGCGATTCTGAAAACACGGCCTTACCGCCCAGAATCTGTGCCACCGCTGACGGTGGCATATCGTGATGAAAGCCGAAAAACCGAGTTTTCAAATCCACCCAACTCTTCCAACGATCAAACAACGAATGTGCAGGCTCGTACTTCGTCGAGAAGATCACGACGACTTCAAAGTTCGCACGGAATTCGGCTGCCGAGATCACGTCGTCGAGAGAGAAATCCTCGATGCGCACCACCTGCACCGGCCGTGTGATGTAGCCCAGCCACAGTCGGGTCAATTCATCCGAAGCAGGCCAGGCCGTAAGCACGCGTGCCATCGGATAGCGCGCCTCCAGGAAATGCGCGCCATCCTCATGCAGAATGACGTAATCTCGATAGGCAAGATTGTCTTCCGGAGAAAAACCGTACGGAGGATTAAAGAACCACGCTGTGACGAAAGCGAATCCGACAGCTGCCACTGCCGCCGGCCAAAAACTCAACCGCCGCCACAGCGTGGAGACCGCGAGCACGATGACCAGCGGTACCGCCGGCAGCATATAGCGCGCCAGCACTGCGCCGCCAATGAGAGCCATCGCCAGCACATAGGTGGCTATGATGACGAGGAAACCATCTGCACCGGAACCGCAATGTGCGGTCGTTCAGCGCCCGAATCCGATTGCGGGGGCAGAAACACGGCAAGCACCATAGCCAGCGTCAGCATCCAGAGATGCATATAACCGCATGCTTGCCACAAACGCATCGCCAGGGCGAAGCGCACCATCTGGCTGAACGGAATCCGGGGACAATCCGTACCTCCTCCATTACCGAGAAAGTCTGGAGAGACTCTAGGTCAGCCCCGAGAACGGTCACAGATTCCATCGGTGTGTTGGCCGGAAGGACGGCACGGACATGTCTTTAGTATGTAATTAGTTACGTATGGATTAAGATTATGTTGATCCTCAAAATTCCGCAACGCCAAGCCAGGCAGCCAATGTTCCGACATGGATTAGAACAATGTCGCGAGCGCAACCTGATCGCCACAGCTCCACTTCATTTGTGCCTGGAGCAGCACGAGAAAACCTGGGCTGCCCCCACCTTCCGCTCCCTGCGGAAAATCTAGACGTATCAACTGCAATGCGCTCGATTTGGGAAGCCGTTTCTCGTTCGTTCCAAGGTGGCATTAATCCGCGGTTCAGCGTCTCCCATTCGAGTCACCTAGGCGTGTATGCTTTTGCAAGAGACAGGATGACTCCCGATGAAAGTATATGATCCTGGTCGGGCCGGCTTCGATCCCGAGTCGACTGCTGAAGTCGCATCTGCCATGAAGCATCTTTTCACCTTCCTGCCCGATCCCTCGCTGGAGCCCTCCGCGGAGTTCAGGATCAGTCTCCGTTCCCTCCCGTTTTTGGGCGACCACGCTTTTCAGGACTTGGTCGTTCTGCCCGGGTCGTTCTACATTGAAATGGCGCTCTCGGTTTATCAGGAGCTTTCTAACCACCCTCCGGCTGTCATTCGTAACCTGACCTTCCAGAATCCAGTTCTCCTTTCGCCGGAGGATACCTTCATAAGAATTGAGGTACGGAATAGCGGTGCCGACACCGCTGAATACACCTTTTACGAAGCCACTGTCGGAAATGGAGGCGCTCCCATCCGCGGCCAGTATGCTGCTAGGCTGGAAATCGAACGCAAACCATCAACCCTTCAAGAGTCTGTCGACAAATCATTCTCAGTCGAAGCGTTCCAGGCGCAGGCAGATGAGGTAATCGAGTCTGAGCGTTTCTACAAAGAGCTTCGTGACAACGGCAACCAGTACGGGCCCAGTTTTCGGTGTGTCTCCTCCGTTTGGCGTGCGGGCAACAAGTGTATTGGGAGACTTTCCGGCCCGCATGCGGAAAGCGGGCCACAAGGCGTGCGCCCCACCCTGTTGGATTCGATGACTCAAATGCTGGCGCCCTTCATGATGGCGCGGGGCAGAACTTTCGTACTGAGGTCGATTGAACGTATCGAGATAGCAAATCTTAATTTCCCCGATACACTGTGGTGCCATGCCACACTGCGGCCGCAGATTGAAGGAGAGAACAATCGCGTGGTCGGCGATGTTCGAGTCTTCGACCCATCGGGCAAGACGCGCCTGGAACTCTCGGGAGTCGATTTTGTCCTTCTAGACCGGCAGGAGGCTGCCGAGGAAAATACGGCGCCGAAGCTAGTGCTCGCCTCCAACTTTACGGCAGATCCGGTCGAGGATTCCCTAAAGTTCTGGGCGGCGCATTTCAACCTTCAGACCAACATCGAATTTGCACCTTACGATCAGATTTTTCAGCACTTGCTGCAGACGGAGAGCGCGTTTCGCAAGAACAACGCCGGGGTCAACATTATCCTCCTGCAATTGGAGAAGTGGGCTGTTGCCGAACGAGATGGTCTACCGGCTTGCGACAAGGAAAGAGCGGAGCTGTTGTTCGGGAAGCGCAAGAAGTGCACTCTGCCGAATGGCCTCGAGATCGTTCATTTGAACCAGTATGAAACCGACTACCTGTACCAGGAAATTTTTGAGGACGAATGCTACCTGAAGCACGGTATACGCCTGCCCGATGGAGCTACAGTGGTGGACATTGGGGCCAACATCGGCATCTTTTCGCTTTTCGTGATGAGCCGCTGCAGGAACCCGAGGATTTACGCCTTCGAGCCCGCGCCGGTCGCGTATGACCTCCTGAAAGCGAACTGTGACGTCTACGGCTCCAGTGCACTGGCCTTTAATTTGGGCGTCTCGGACAGGCAGGGCGCCGCGACCTTTACCTTCTATGAGAATTCCTCTGTTTTCTCCAGCTTTCATTCCGATGAAGCCGAGGACCGTCAGGCTATCCAGGCCGTCGTTCGCAACATGCTCAACGCCGAATCGGTCCCCGACGAATCCGTGCAGGGATATGTGAATGAGCTCACCATAGACAGGCTTCGCAGCAGTACCCACGAGTGCCGCCTGACAACGGTGTCGGACATCATCCGCGAAAATCAGATCGAGAGGATTGATCTACTCAAAATTGATGCTGAAAAAAGCGAACTGGACATCATCAGAGGCATCGCGGATTGCGACTGGCCGAAGATCGATCAGATCGTCATCGAGATCCACGATCCCACCGGCGACGCGGTTCGTGGGATCAACGACCTGCTGATCCGGAAAGGGTACCGGTGCGCGATCGAACAGGAAAAACTGCTCGAGCATTCCGGGCTATTCAACCTGTTCGCAACCCGTTATCAGACCGGCGACCGGATAAGCTCGGATTCGGAGCGCTCTCAAACCGCCGCTGCTCTGGGGCAAATGCCGCGGCTGCCCGGCAGTCTGCAACGCAATGTTCAGGATTTCTTCGCCGCGCTGCAGTCGTTCACAAGCCAGACGTCGGCGCCTCTTGTCCTCTGCTTCTGTCCGACGAGCCCTGCCACCGAAGCCAATGCGGAACTGAAGGCGGCGGTCGGTGACGCCGAGCGGGAATTGCTCTCACGGGTGGGCACTCTGGCGGACGTTTCAACCGTCGGTTCGGAGGCCCTGTTGCGGCGCTATCCGGTCGCCGAGTATTACGACCTTCATGCTCATCAGTTGGGGGATATTCCCTACACGCCAGAGTGCTACGCCGCCATCGGCACCGCCCTGTTTCGAACCATCTTCAACCTGAAGCGAAAGCCGTTCAAAGTAATTGTGCTAGATTGCGATAACACGCTTTGGAAAGGTGTATGTGGAGAGGATGGTTTCCGGGGAGTTGCGGTCACCGAGCCCTACCGCGCTTTGCAGCAGTTCATGGTTGATCAGATGAACGCCGGCATGTTGCTGTGCCTCTGTAGCAAGAACAGCGAACAAGATGTACTCGACGTGTTCGATCAGCGATCTGACATGCTCCTGAAACGCGAGCAGCTGGCTTCGTGGCGGATCAACTGGAGCAGCAAGTCGGAGAACATCAAATCTCTCGCGAGCGAGCTGAATCTTGCGTTGGACAGTTTTATCTTCATCGATGATAACCCTGTGGATTGCGCGGATGTGGAGATCAACTGCCCCGGTGTGTTGACTCTGCGGTTGCCGCGAAACCCTGCATCATTTGCCTCGTTTCTCGAGCATATCTGGACTTTCGATCATAGCGGAACCACCGAAGAAGATCGAAGCCGCGTCAGGATGTATCAGGATAACGCACAAAGAGAGCGCTTCCGCGCGCAGGTCCCTTCCCTGAATGACTTCATTGCGAGCCTTATGGTTCGCGTCGAAATTGCTGAAGCAACCGAGGATCAGCTCAGCCGTGTCTCGCAATTGACCTTTCGAACCAATCAATTCAACTTCACCACCATCCGGCGCTCGCCAAGCGAAATCAGAGACTTTTTGAAGCGGGAAAACGGCGGATGTCTAACAGTTCATGTGGCTGATCGATTCGGGGACTATGGGCTTGTCGGGGTCGTTTTGTACGAGACCGAAGCCGATCGGTTCAAGCTCGACACCTTTCTACTGAGCTGCCGGGTCTTGGGCAGAGGGGTGGAACACACCGTACTGTCTAGCATCGGCCGGCGGGCATTAAGTGCGGGAAAGAGGTTTGTGGAACTCAGCCGCCTGCCGACGCAGAGAAATTTGCCCGCCAGGGAGTTCGTCAGCAGCCTCGGCGATCAGTATCGAAGTAAGGCAGGGGAGTCGTGGCTTTTTCCCGCGGAATACTTGGCGAGTCTCCAATACAATCCGGACGAAAAGAGTCAGCAATCGAACGACAACCCGGCAAAGCCCGCTGTGGAGAAGACACCGCTTCCAGCGGCGTCTGGATTTGGCATGACTGCCCGATCGGAGCAGCTGCAACGGATAGGGGAAGAACTATGTGACATCAGCCGGGTTCGAAAGGCGATTGATGAATTCCGGCTCCCGACACAAGGTTTTAAGGGCGTGGCGGAAACAGAGCCATCTGGCACGATGGAAAACAAGATCGCAAATATATGGAGAAAGGTCCTGGGTCGGCCGGGAATCGGACTGAACGTCAATTTCTTTGAGGCGGGCGGAACTTCCTTGAAGGCCGTTCAGGTGATAGGCATGATCGCGAAGGAACTGAAGCAAAACCTGTCCATCGTCAGTCTCTTCGAGTGTCCGACGGTAAGACTTCTCGCTGCCAGATTGAGTGCAATCGCCGGAAGTCCTTCTAGCGAGCCCAGCACAACTGGGGCTGCGCTGCGCGGCCAGCAAAGACGATCGAGGGCCGTGAGGCGGACAAGGAGTCAATGAACTTCGGAAAAGTAGGCGTTCTGGGCGCGGGGAACATCGGGGTTGGGGTCGTCACCGACCTGGTCCTTCATGGGATCCCAACGTTTGTCGTTGACCTCACAAAGGAAATTCTGGAACGGGCTCAAGCCGAGGTATTGAACAACATACGGTTTGCACCTCTGCTCTCAAAGACGCTGCCGCTGGCCACGAGGGATGAGGCTTTGCAGCGGATGACCCTGACCACCGATCTGAAGGATCTGACTTCCTGCGATTTTATCATCGAGAACGTGACCGAGGATTGGGGAATCAAAAAGCCGCTATACGAAAAGTTGGGGGAACTTGTGCCCCCTGAGGTCTGTTTTGGAGCCAATACCTCGTGCATTTCCATCACACAAATAGGCAGCGCCTCCGGCCGTCCCGCCCATGTAGTCGGGGTTCACTTCATGAATCCGGTCCATCTGAAGCCAGCCGTCGAGGTAATCCGGGGATTTCATACCTCTGACCTGGCAGTGAGCACGTTGCTGCAATTGCTCTCCCAACTGAACAAGGAAGCAATCATTGTCGAGGATATGCCGGGCTTTGTTTCCAACCGAATCTCTCACTTGTTCATGAACGAGGCCGCGTTTGTCCTGCAGGACAATGTCTCGACGGCGGAGAAGATCGACATGATTTTCAAAAAGTGCTTCGGACATACCATGGGTCCTCTGGAGACCGCCGATCTGATCGGATTGGACACGGTCGTGCACTCTCTTGACGTTCTTTATGAAAGTTACAAGGATCCGAAGTACCGATGCTGTCCGCTGCTTAGGAAGATGGTTCATGCCGGGCATTTAGGGCGCAAAACTGGACGGGGCTTCTATACTTATTTTGCTGGCTGATGGACCGAGACCCAGATTCCTCTTTCAGGCCTTTCGATATGTTCATTTCTGGAGAGAAACCCGTTGATCAATTCCTCGTATACAGAAGAAGAAAAGAAGGTTAGGGAAACCGTTACCCAGTTCCTGCTGAGCTCGATCAATATTGCCAATCTGAACAACGACGACAATCTTTTTGAATCCGGTATCGTGAATTCCCTATTTGCGGTCCAGTTGATGACGTTCCTGGAAAAGACCTTCGCGTTAGAAATAGGCATGGACGATCTGGACATCGAAAATTTCAAATCCGTTAACGCGACTACGGCGTTTGTCATGAGGAAGAAGGGCTGGCAGAGGGCTGAGGCTACGCCGTGAGGTTATGGCCGCGGATTCTCGTTTCTCTCACGCCCCAATGTTCTTTTCGTGATTCGGCACCGTGATCCGCAGAGGACAGCCTCGTTCACAAGCACACCGCTATGCAATATTTATCGACCGAACAGCAAAAAGCTAGGCACGGGATCTTCAAGGCATTCGTGAAGGAGAACGTCGAGCCGTTTGCCGAGGAATGGGATCGGGAGCAGAAGATTCCTGAGTCCGTAATCTCGATGCTAGCTAAACCCGGCTATTTGGGCTGCAGTCTTCCGCAAGAGCATGGTGGACAGGGATGGGACACGGTCACATTCGGCTTGCTGAACGAAGCTTTGGGGAGAGGTTCCTCCTCATTGACCGGTGTCGTGACCGTCCAGACCATGGTTTCCAAGGCTCTGCTGAAGTGGGGAAGTGTGGAGCAGATCCAAAAGTGGATTCCTCTCCTTGCCAAAGGCGAGATCATCGGGGCGTTTGCCTTGACCGAGCCCGGGGCCGGAAGTGATACCGATTCCCTGGTGACCGAATTCACTCAGTCGCACGCTGGCTTTCTTGTTCTGAACGGCGCCAAAAAATGGATAAGCTGTGGCCAGTTTGCCTCGTTATTTTTGGTGTTCGGAAAACTGGGAGACCGCTCACTGGCGTGTTTGGTGCCGAGGGAAACTCCCGGTCTCGAGGTAGAACCGATTCATGATCTGATGGGGTTCCGTGCCGCCGGTCTGGCGAAGCTTGCTTTCAACAACGTCGAAGTTCCAGCGGCAAACGTAGTCGGCAAACCCGGCTTTGCCCTCTCGCACGTCGCGCCGGTTGGTCTGCACTACGGGAGGATCAGCACCGCGTGCTCCGCTTTGGGGCTTTTGAGAGGATGCTTTGAAGAGACTGTCGCCTGGGCGGCCACGCGAAAGATAGGGAATCAAGCCGTGGGAGACATCGGAATGATCCGCTCACTGATCGCCGCAATGGGCACCGACTTGGAGGCCGCCAGCTTCCTCTGCCACAGCGCCTGCCGGGCGGCAGATGAAAATCTCCCTGAAGCGTTTGAAAAGGCCGTGATGGCCAAATATTTCGCCTCCAGAGTCGTCGTCAGGGCTGCCTCGGATGCAGTTCAGATCCTGGGGGCCGCTGGATGTCACGGATCCTCGCCGGTATCTCGCTTCTATCGTGACGCCAAGATCATGGAGATCATTGAAGGCACCACCCAGATCCATGAGCACCTTCTCGGAGGAATATTTCTCGGGCAGGCGCGCCGGTCGCTACAATGAACCCTGCGGTCAGCTCTGTTATGGAATCTTCCGCCCTACGTACCGCCAGCAAAGCAGATCTCGAGAGGATCTCTGAATTCAACCGCACAGAGGCGCCTTTCCCGGATCATGCCACCCTTCAGGAATTGATCGAAGCACAGTTTGTAGAATGTGCCTCCGCGACAGCCGTGATCTGCGACCATGACAAGGTCTTCGGCGTGTCCTCGCTTGCTTGCGCGGAGCTCAATGAAAAGGCCAATCAACTGGCACATTCTTTGAAAGCTGCGGGTATCGGGCCAGGACACATCGTTGCCCTGATGGTGGAACGATCTTTCGCCATGATGATTGGCATCCTGGGGATCATCAAGGCCGGAGCCGCTTATCTGCCCTTATCGCCGGATAACCCGTCGGCTCGCACTGACTACATGCTGAAGGATGCAGGAGTCAGAGTACTGCTGGGGCACACCAAGACCGCCGGCAGAACAACTTTCGATGGAACCATCGTCAATCTTGATGATCCCGGAATTTATCTTGGACCGAAGGAAAATCCGGTCACTGTCAATCAGGCGCGCGATCTCGCTTACGTGATCTACACATCCGGCTCGACCGGCAAGCCCAAGGGAGTCATGATCGAGCATCGCTCGGTGGTGAATCGGCTGCACTGGATGCAATACGCCTATCCGATCGGCAAAGACGATGTCATCCTGCAGAAGACTCCCTATTACTTCGACGTTTCGGTGTGGGAGATTTTCTGGTGGGCCCTGCAGGGTGCAAAGCTCTGCTTCCTCATGCCAGGAGGCGAAGGGATTCCACTGGCCATCATTGAAGCAATCCGGAAGCACCGCGTTACCGTTCTGCATTTCGTTCCGTCCATGCTGAATGTCTTCCTCGAATATCTGGATGGAAAGGATGATCGCGTTCTGGAAGGGCTGGCATCGGTTCGACAGATTTTTGTCAGTGGTGAAGCCCTCACGGCTAGTCACGTTAAAAAGTTCAACAACATCCTGACCAGGAGGATTGGGGCGCGGCTGACGAATCTCTACGGCCCCACCGAGGCGACGGTCGACGTCAGTTACTATGATTGCCCGCCCCACAATGATTTTGAAACGGTTCCGATCGGCAGGCCGATCCACAACATCAGGCTCTACGTCATACGGGACGGTCGGCAGGTGGCGGTTGTCGAGACTGGCGAGTTATGCATTGCCGGTGTCGGACTTGCCCGAGGCTACTTGAATAACCAGGCGTTGACCGATGAAAAATTCGTCGATAATCCTGCCAATCCCGGCGAAAGAATCTATCGAACAGGAGATATCGCCCGCTGGCTGCCTGACGGAAATATTGAGTACCTGGGCCGAGAGGATCATCAGGTAAAGATCCGCGGCTTGCGGATCGAACTGGGTGAGATTGAGAATACGATCAGGGAATGCCCCGGCATTGCCGATTGCGTTTGCGTGGCCCGGAAGTACTCGGAGAACGTGATTTTGATCATCGCTTATTTGGTCTGCAAGTCGGAAGTGGCAATTGACAGTCTGAAGCAATATCTGAAGAAACATCTTCCCGACTACTCAATTCCCAACCACTTTGTTATACTAGATAAGATGCCCTTGACGCCGAACGGAAAGGCCGATCGTGAGGCTTTGCCAGAGCCTGTAATTCAATCGCAGCCGCTATAGAAGGCGCCAGCAGTGTTTCCCCCTCGACATGCAGACCGGATTTCCGAGGCCAGCCTATTGGCTTGATGAGTGCTTTTTTGGGGCTGGCAGCTGAGAAGCAGACCATGCATTCCGGTTATAAGGCAAAGTCCCCCGCGGATACTGGGCTTCTCAACTGGAGCTCCCTGAGCGAGTACTACGAGACCATCAACCCTTTCGTGAGATGAATGAATAACGAACTTGATATCGCTGTTGTCGGCATGGCCGGTCGCTTTCCCGGCGCACGAAACCTCGAGGAGTTTTGGCACAACCTGGTCGAAGGTGTTGAGTCGATCACACGGTTTTCCGATGAGGAATTGCTGCGATCCGGAGTGCCTGCCGGTTGCCTGAGCAATCCGAACTACGTGAAGGCCGCGCCAATCCTGGAAGACCCGAGCCAGTTTGACGCCGATTTCTTCGGCTTCCTGCCCATAGAAGCGAGGACCCTGGATCCCCAGCATCGCATTCTCCTGGAACTGGCGCATGAAGCGATTGAAGATGCGGGCTATGACCCGAATCGCTATCCCGGACGCATCGGAGTCTTTACCGGAGCCGCCTTCAACACCTATTTCATGGATAGCGGACTCAGCAGAGACTTTGCTCAGGAATACATTCCTACTCTAATCAGTTCGGACAAAGACTTTCTCAGCACCCGGATCTCTTACAAGCTCAATTTGAAGGGACCCAGTCTCACGATTCAGACAGCCTGCTCCACTTCGATGGTCGCGGTTCATCTGGCCCGCCAAAGCCTCTTGAATGAGGAGTCGGATATGGCGCTGGCGGGAGCTGTATCCGTGAGAGTCCCTCATCAGGCGGGTTACTTCTGTGACGTTGGCGGAGTGGTTTCGCCGGACGGGCATGTAAGGGCTTTTGACGCAAAGGCAAATGGAACTGTATTTGGGAGCGGTGGCGGCATTCTCGTGTTAAAGCGCCTGGCGGACGCCCTCGCGGACGGCGACAACATCCATGCCGTTATCAAGGGGTCCGCCGTGAACAATGACGGCTCGGAAAAGGCCGGTTACACAACGCCGAGCGTCAACGGTCAGGCCGACGTAACAGTGGAGGCATTGGCCAATGCCGGGGTCGAGGCAGACAGCGTCACCTATCTCGAGGCTCACGGTTCGGGAACGCCAGTCGGGGACCCAGTCGAGATCAGGGCGCTTACCAAAGCATTTCGCACCTTCACGCAGCGTTCAGGTTATTGCGCCATCGGTTCGGTAAAAACCAACGTGGGGCATCTTGATGCCGCGGCAGCAGTCGCCGGCATGATAAAAACCATCCTTGCCCTGAAGCACCGAACCCTTCCACCCAGTCTCCACTTCAATCAGGCCAATCCCGAAATCGATTTCAAACGCACTCCCTTCTACGTCAACGCGCAACTGCAAAAATGGACAAGCGATGGCCCCAGAAGAGCCGGAGTCATGTCCACCGGCATGGGAGGAACGAACGCGCACGTTGTATTCGAGGAAGCGCCCGAGTTGCAGCAAAGCTCCCGCAAGGGTTCTTCTCACCTGCTGACACTGTCGGCAAGGTCACCAGCAGCTCTCGACCATGCCACCCACCGCTTGCGCGAATTCCTGAAACGCAACGATTCCATAAACATGAACGACGTGGCCCACACCTTGTGTGTCGGACGCCGGACGTTTTCGCACAGACGGTGCCTCGTCTCTTCCAGCCCAGAGGATGCTATTTCCGCGCTGACCGAGGAGAACTCCAAGCGTGTTCTCTCCAGCGTGAAGGACGAATCCGCAGGACGGCCGGTGGTTTTCATGTTTCCTGGTGTCGGAGATCACTACGTCGGTATGGGTCATGGTCTCTATGAAGAGTGGGAGGTATTCCGGCGCGAGGTTGATCGATGCGCGCAGATTCTCCATCCATACCTGGGGACTGATATTCGGAAAATGATCTATCCCGATGGCCAGGGATCTAGGAGCGAAGGAAAGAGCAAGGGCATCGATCTGAAAAAGATGCTGGGGCGAAGCGCGGATGCGCCGAAAGACCAGCACGCCACGGATCTGAACAAGACGCTGTTCGCCCAACCGGCACTATTCACCGTCGAATACGCCTTGGCCCGGCTTTGGCAGTCGTTTGGGATCACTCCGGCCGCAATGGTGGGCCATAGCATGGGGGAATACGTTGCGGCTTGCCTGGCCGGAGTGCTATCGCTCGAAGACGCGTTACATTTAATCGCCACACGAGCCAGGCTTGTGAATGACCTGCCTCAGGGAGCCATGCTGGCCGTCACACTTCCAGAGAAGGAATTGCTTCCCCTGCTTTCCGGAGACCTGTCCATTTCTCTGATAAATGGTCCGGCATTGTGCGTGGTCGCGGGTCCGGCCGCTGCCGTGGCTGAATTTGAGCGGCGGTTGAATGAAAAGCAAATCATTTCTCGGCGTGTTCAGAATGCCCATGCCTTTCATTCGAGAATGCTCAGTCCGATTGTAAGTTCCTTTGAAAAGGAAGTAAGAAAAGTCCGGCTGACCGAGCCTGGAATTCCGTACATCTCAAACGTCACGGGAAGATGGATTACGGGGCGCGACGCCACCAATCCGTCCTATTGGGGTATGCACGCCGATCACACCGCCAGGTTCGGTGATGCCCTCCAGGAGCTTTGGCGATTGAAGAATCCCATTTTACTGGAGGCCGGTCCTGGCCGAACTCTCGGCGTACTGGCCATGCAGCACCCCGACCGGCAGAATTCCGAAGACCCGGTGACCATTTCTTCGATCCGCCACCATTATGAAAACCAGTCTGATGGTGAATTTTTATTGCAGGGTATTGGCAGGCTCTGGCTCTCAGGAGTTGAGATTCGGTGGGAAAGCATGTATCCGGGGGAAATACGGCGCAGAGTATCACTGCCGACTTATCCTTATGAGAGGCAAAGCTACTGGATAGAGAACACGCCCGGCAGCACAAACATCGTACCAAAGCAGAAATCAGTATCTGCAACATCCAGCTTGGACGATTGGTTCTATACTCCGACCTGGAAACGAACGCACTTCCCGATTGACATTGTCGATGCCTCCCTCCAGCAGCCCGCCTTCTGGCTGATTGTTGCGGACCGACACGGCGGTGGCGCCCGCCTGAAATCCAAACTCGAAGCTGCTGGAATGCCGGCGGCTTTCGTTCGCTTCGGCAAAAAATCTGACCGTCACAGCGACGGCTCATTTGACCTCAATCCCTCCTGTATTGAGGGTTATCGGGAATTATTCCTGGATCTGGAACGACGAACAGCCGGCGCCCCAATCAACATCGTCCATTTGGGAAGCCTGGTGAGAGAAGATGAGGCGGCCGAGGCCTCTTCCTCCAACCAGAATTTTGGTTTCTTTAGCCTGTTCCATATCGCTCAGGCGATCGGGGAGCTCCGGACTTCCTTCCCCGTCAAGATCGGCATTATTTCCAATCGGTTGCATTCGGTTACGGGGGACGAAGACGTCGCTCCGGCAATGGCAACCGTGCTGGGGCCTTGCGGCGTTATTCCCAAAGAATATCCGAACATCAAATGCTTCAGCATCGATTTGTCGGATAGCCATCCAATTGACAGTCTGCCGGACGACTTGCTCGCCAAGATTATTTCCGAATTCGCCGAAGAACATACCAGCCCGGTCATTGCCTATCGCGGAAAGCATCGGTGGGAACGACACCTCGAACAAGTCAGACTGAAGGGGCCTCTTCCTTCTTCAGCGCCGAGCGAGCCAACTGCAATCAGGCGTTTGAAGCCTCGCGGGGTTTATCTGATCACCGGAGGAACCGGCGGAATCGGGCTGGCCATCGCCGAGTATCTTGCCAAAGCGTACCGGCCTAGGCTGGTGCTCACTAAAAAGTCCCCATTTCCGAAAAAGTCCACTTGGATCAAATTGGTGGCGGCACCGGAGACTCCGGCTCCCGTTTTAAAGACGATCACAGCCCTTATGGAGATCGAAAGGATGGGCGCCGAGATCGACGTCCTGGTCGCGGAAGCTTCCGACAGAGAACAAATGCAAGCAGCTGTCAACGAAGTATTAGCGAGGTACGGAACCATCAACGGCGTGATCCACGCCGCGGGTATTGTGAGAGCGGGCTTGATTCAGGCCAAGACGAGAGAAACCGCAGATTCGGTATTGGCTCCAAAGGTTTATGGCACCATGGTGCTCTTCGACCTTTTGAAGAAGGTCAAACCGGATTTCCTGGTCCTGTTCTCCTCTATTACCTCGATTCTCACCCCTTATGCGGAGTCCGACTACAGTGCTGCAAATTGCTTTCTCGATGCTTTCTCCTGCTTCGCCAATGCTCATGGAGGTTTTCACACCCTCGCCATCAATTGGCCGGGCTGGAGGGTTGGAAGCGGGCTGCCCTCGAAAGGGCAATCATGACAAAAGACGGTTTGGAGGCGTTCAAGAGAGCAATAAATTCAGATCTTACCCAAGTCATTGTCAGTCCGGAGAATCTGGAGCATCTGCTGAA
>WNFD01001939.1_pt1 | contig 20820 bp, 35 predicted proteins | sample 5400491 | NCBI WGS metagenome assembly WNFD01 (sample SAMN13153343, study PRJNA577476) | soil metagenome | isolation source: 120 cm saprolite under Douglas fir tree site 2 hole 2 replicate 2 | place: USA:California | collected 2015-04-18
AGGGCGGAAACGGCGTGGTGCGAGCTCGTGCGCTGGGACCGTTATATACGGCAAAACATAGCGTGCTATGCAACAAAAGTTGCGTGCTTATTGACCGAACCGTTCGGTCAGAACGAATAACTCACATGGACAGTGACATGATGTCGGATATAGATTGAAACATACGGATGGTGAGAAACGGAGTATTACGGAAATGGGTACGCATCCACACGAGGTTGTAGAGACTGACGAGTACTACGAGGAAGACGTTGAGGCAGGTCCGGTGGTGTGGCCTGACGTGAGTCAGGCTCCTGAGGTCTTCTCGAAGGACGAGGAACGCGCTGCTACGGTCGAGGTTTCCAAGAAGCGGAGCGATGTCGAGAAGCGGGCCGCGTTCTCGCGCCTGGCGAGCTCGCGGGCGAGCGCGGCCATGGACGCCATGCGACTGCTCGGCCATCTCGCGAACCCCACCCAGTACGCCTGGGACGAGGTCCAGGAGGCAACCCTGTTCGATGCGCTCGAAATGGGCGTCAAGGCGCTCCGCCGGTCGTTCGAAGACGCCCGCCGCGGCGTCGCCAAGAACGGCAAGCATCTGAGCTTGAGGGTGTGATGATGCTTATGCTTGATGATGACTTCGAAACCATATTCGGGCCTGTCATGGCCGACAAGGTCTGGCGCTGCTCGCACTGCGGTATGCAGCGTACACAGGAACAGAAACCGGACCGGGCGGGCTGCACGAATGATGCCCACGGACATCATTCGTGGTCGCTGATCCAGTGGTGATTTTTTGGAAAAACGAGGGGAGCTTGTCTCCCTCCCCTCCCCGTCCCCGTACCGCCATGGACCCATCATGAGAGTAGCGGAATACAAGACAAAGCATTCGCGCCGGGGAAAGACCGTTACCGCCGACGATGAAATCGCCGACTGGATCGGTTTGCATCAGGGAGCGGCCATCGGACAAGCCGCAGTTAAACCTGTAACACTCCCTCGCGTTACGTTTTTGGAGAAATGCACTAAACTAGGGTGTACATGCGGCTTTTAGTTTTGTACAGAGTTACCGTAATAGAACAAACATTATCCATGAAACTCAATAACGGGAGAGATACATGGACAAACTTAGCGACGCGCAGGAACTTACCGTTCCGCCGTTGCCGGAGTTCGTCCACGATCATCAGCTTCTCGTAGCCGCGGATGACGACGGGAGGATGGTGTCGGTCTATGTCGTGCTTGGGCATGGTTCGAAATACTTACAGGCAGCAAGGTTTGATTTGATTTCAGGTCCGACTTTGCTGGTAAGTTTTCGGTATTTCTCGCAACGCCCTGACACGAAGACGGCACTCTTTGTTTTCAGGAAAGAGCAGCGCCCGCATGTTTCTCCGCGCGGCCCGGTTCCGGCGAAGTGAGCCATACCGGGAGCGGTCATCTGCTGCTCTCTGGAGACATAGGTTAAATTCTGATTTCCAAGTGCCATGAGTTGACCCTCAGTTAAAGTATGCGTAGCGTATATCAGCGCAGGAAATAGTCAAATGAGAAACCGCAGAATTCTGCAGATGATGGCCGGCATCGCGCCGAACCCGATCGAGCGCAAGCAGCAACGCGCCGAACGTCAGCTGATGCGCTATGCCCGCGAGTTGCAGGACCGGTCTCAGCTTATGGAGATGGTCATGCGGCGCGAGCGAGGGGAACCCGACACCAAGCCGATGCCGTTTGCGAAGGAGGATAAATAATGCCGTTCGTGAATGATCGCGGTGAGCAGGTCGATCTTGTTCCCGACGCTCCCGCACATCCAATTGATGAGAACAACTTGTCCCGCGACGATCTGGTGACCATCGAAAACATCGCGCAACTCGGATGGCAGGCGCATCGAGAGTGGGAGAGTATCATCGGCGAGCAACCTAAGCCGGCGTGGGATGCTCTGACACCTGCCCAGCAGAACGACATCTGCGATGGCGTCCGCTACATCCTGGAACACCCCACCGTATCGGTGCGCGTGCAGCATGACTACTGGCGCGGCCGCATGGCGATGGATGGGTGGTGCTACGGCGAGACCAAGAACGGCGCGGCGATGCAGCATCCGAACATGATCGAGTTTGACGCGCTGCCGTTCGCTCAGCAAATGAAGGCAAGACTCTGGCGCCATATCGTGCATGCGGTGGTGGGATGAGCGATCCATTCGAGGACACATGCGAGAACTGCGGTGCGCCGTTAGCCGGAGACCTCGTCTGTGTCCCCCGCGCCCAGCACGCAGCCCTGATGGCGGCGGCGAAGGCGCTCGTTGGGCTGGACCGCCGCCTTGTGTTCAGTGTCCCACCTATCGAGATGGAAACTGTGATGACCATCGGCCTCGGAAAGAAATTTACGGCAGCCGATAAAGCTCTCGCCGCCCTCCGCGCCGCCGGCATCGACCTGGAGGAGAAGACTGGTGGCAATATCTGACGGCGATCAGCACGATGATCACTGCCGCCTTTCGTTTTTGGGCGAGGATTGGTGGATCATGTCTATGCGCGGACCGCTAATCCTGCTGACCAACGAGAACGGGCCAAAGGTTCTCGATGTATCGCATGTGGATTGGAAGGTATATCAGGAAACGGCAGTATCTTGGCTAAAGCATCGCGCCGCCGGCATCCAGATAGAGGGAGAGGGGAAGTGAGCGGACACGACCAAGACGAACTCATGCGGCTCACAGAAATAGGCAACCGCATTACCGAAGTTCTGGCGAAGTACAATATTCGCCTCGAAAACGCTCCCAGAGACGCCCTCACAATGGCGATGGACCGCATGATCCAGAACCGCACTTCCGGCCATGACTATGTGGCGAAGGTATTCAAGCCATGACCATCACCGATGAAATGGTCGAGCGAGCGGCGAGAGCTGCTCACGATGCCGAATACGATGGCGACGCATATCCTTGGGCCGAAGAGCCTGACGGCGTCAAACGGCAGTACCGGAATATGTCCCGCGCCGCCCTCGAAGCCGCCCTGATGGCGGCGGCGAAGGCGCTGGAGGGTGTTATGACGCGGACGTCCGGTTGGCAGTGGCCGGAGATAAAAACGGCTGAACGTGCCCTCGCTGCCCTCCGCGCTGCCGGCATCGACTTGGGAGGATAAGATGGATGATGTCAAAACCTTAACGGCAGAGATTGAGCGTCTACGCTTTGTCATAAAAGAAATGCTTATCAAAAGCGAGTACCAACAAGGGTGGAGTGCCGGATATGATGCGGGTGTAAATGACGTCGATTGTCGACTTCGCAGTGAACACCGCGCTTTGACGGAACGTCTTATCGAGGCAGAAGCCGATAATGTCGTCTATTTGGAGAAGAAATAATGCTGGCAAGAGCATTTGACTGGCTGTGGATCATTGCTGCCGCCATCATCATTCTCATGATCGCGTGGATGACGCTAGCCGATGCTGCGGAATGTCAGCCGTCCGTTTATGCGGTCCGGGCGCTGCATGGGGCCAAGGTCTCCGTGCGTTGGTCGCCGGGACCAGGGCGGGGGTGCTACCAGCTGAGGGGGGCGGGTCATGATAACATGGCTAGAATTCATCAAGCACCACCAAAAGCGATATCGCAGATGGCCCGCAACAACGTTCCCTTGGAACGTCACGCGGCGCCCAAAGCGTCTGAAGCAGATGATCGGATCGCCACGTTCCTGCAGGGACCGGGCTGGCAAGAAGGGTTGGCGTTGCGCGCGGGCCGCATAGAGTGCGAGAAGGCCTCCAGCGCGTTGATGCGCACCGCCGCAGAACTACGGGAAAAACGAGTCCTGAATGAGCGCCTCAGAGAGTGGTTCACCGTCCAAGACGGATACCGTCACGTTTCAGCTGCCACGCGCGTCGTCGGTAGCGCCGTTCCCGCGCGCGAAGTTCGAGACGTTCATCTCGTACCTGAAAATCCAGTCTCGCGACTACGGCCGGATACCGTTTCGTCTTATTGGGTCCCAGCGGTATATTCTCGATGAAATGGAGAAGGCCATTGCCGAGGGCATAACGACCATCGTTGTGCTCAAGAGCCGGCAGCAGGGATCGACGACGCTCTTCATTGCGATCGACATGTTCTATGCATTCGAGCACGGCGGCCTGCTCGGCACGTTCATCCTGCACGAAGAGAAGGCGCTAGCGAAATGGCGGGCAACGATCGACATCTTTCTGGAGACCATGCCGAATCAGATCACGGTCGGCGGCAAGAAGACAAAATTCAAGCCGAAGACGGAGAAGCACAACAGGGACATCCTGCTGTTCAGCAACGATTCCAGTTTCTCATACTTGATTGCAGGAACGCAGGAAGAGCGGTCTGGCGGACTAGGCCGATCACAATCAAGCAATTTCGTGCATGGTACGGAAGTGGCGTTTTACGGAAACGAAGACGACATTAAGGCGTTCAAGTCGTCGGTGTCGTCGATCTACGAACACCGCCTGCAGATTTGGGAGACCACCGCCAATGGATTCAACCATTTCTATGATCAGTATCAGTCCGCAAAATCTTCTCCGACTGCTAGAGCGATCTTTTCGGGCTGGTGGCGAGACGAACGGTGCCAGTTTCATGTCGATGATGTGCGATTTGGGCACTATGGGCGTGACCGATTATCTCGCCTCGAAAGAGGCCGTGTCCGTGCGGTCAAAGACCTCTACGACTTCGACATTTCCATGCAACAAATTGCCTGGTACCGCGCAAAGCTAGACGAGTTCTCTGGCGACCAGTGCACCATGGACGCCGAGTTCCCATTCACGGAAGAGGACGCGTTCCAGAGCACCGGTGCCAAGTACTTCACGTCGTCGGTCCTGACCGAAGTCATGCGTGAGGCGCGGCGCCACCCGATGCAAGCGTATCGCTACCGCATGACGCGCCGGTGGGACGACACGACTGTCCAGGGGCCGCTGAGCGACCCGCGCGCCGAACTGAAGATCTGGGAGCACGCCTCCAAGTTCGGCGTCTACGTCGTGTCCTGCGACCCGGCGTATGGTTCGAGCGACCAGGCCGACAACAACTGCGTTCAGGTCTGGCGCTGCTACGCCGAATGCATGGTTCAAGTCGCCGAGTTCTGCTCGCGCGACTACACGACCTATCAGATCGCCTGGGTGATCGCGCATCTGGCCGGCTTCTACGGCAAGCGCGACTGCCGGGTCATCATCGAAATCAACGGACCCGGCAAGGCGGTGTTCTCCGAGCTCGAGCGCACCCGCGAATACGTGCGCGAGATACCGTCCGGAGAGGACAATTTCGAGGTGCGTAACTGTCTCAACAACCTGAGGTATTTCTACTACACGCGTATCGATACTGTCGGCGGTTCCGACCTTGCCTACCACATGGTGACAACCGACGACATCAAGCGCATGCTGATGGCGCGTTTCAAGGATGCGGTCGAGCTCAATCGCATGCAGATACGGTCGCAGGGGCTGATCGAGGAAATGCGCACCCTGGTCAACCAGGACGGCGCCGTGGCGGCGGATGGCGGCAAGAACGACGACCGTGTCATGGCAGCGGCCATGGCGCACGAGTGCTGGCGTAAGTGGCTGTGGAGCAAGTTGCGCGGGGAGGGGCTGACGCGCGCCTACTCCGCAAGCGTCGAAGAGCGCGGCGGGGAGCTTCCGGTGGACCGGGTAATCAGCAACTACCTTCGCAAGTGCAACATTGAGCTTCCACAATGAGCTACCTGAGTCATAACCTTAGATGTCTTAACCCGAAGTGCAGACATGAATTTCATACCTTCGAAAAAGTCGATCCTCCGTGCCCTCAGTGTGGCTGCGTACGGACTGATTGGGTTCCTGCTGGGGGCCACATTGGCTCTATTGCACCGCGCATGGATGCTCGATTGCGCTCCCTTGCTGATCAGCATGGGATGACCAACCTCAACAGCGCCTCTCCGAGCCGGCTGAACCGCGCGGCGCCGCGACTGGACGTTCCCCCCATCAGCCCCGAACTCGGCATCAGGCAGTTCGCCCCGGGCTTCTCGGCCCCCGTGAGCGCCCACGGAGCGATCTGCGTGCCGTCGTCGTCTCCGGTCAACTTGCGTGGTAAGGTGGTAGTCGGCCCCAACGCCCCGCGGCGCGAGGCGTCAGCCTCCATCCCGGGCCCGGGCGCCAACGCTATCGTCGCCGGCCGCACCATGCAGAGGACCATCAAGTGAGCGACGACGTATTCGACCGTATCGATAAATTATGTGATGATCTTGATATAACTTGTCAGGCATCAGCTGCCCGCATCAAGGAATTAGAGCGCTTGCGATTGGAAGAGACAAAAGAAGCGATGGAGCACGCAAAAAGAACGCTCTCCATAATGGAAGGAGCCGCCGCCCGCATCAAGGAGCTTGAGCGTGAGCGTGATGAAGCGCTTCAACTGACGGAATCATGCTCTACCCTGAAAGACATGGCGTCCGCATGTATCGACGGCGCCGTGTGGAAGCACGGCGCCGAAAAGGCCGAATCCCGCATCAAGGAGCTTGAGGCCGACGTCGAGAGACTTCATGAGCGCCTGGAAGACAACCATGTCTTCCGGCTTGATGAACTAGGCGATATGAAGCGCGTCGACGTTCCACCAGGGTCGATCATGGACGGTATTGACTGCCGGAACGAGACAATCAAGCTTCAGGACGAGAGCAACGATAGACTTCGTGCTTGTGTCAAAGAGCTTGAGGCAGAACGCGACCAATGGAAGAAGGCTGCCGGTTCCGGACAATTGACAGATCTTTGTCAGGAAGCGCTAGCCAGAGACATCGCCATCGAAGCGGCAACGATCGAGCGATGCGTCGAGGCGGAGACTGAGGTCGCAAAATCCTGGCGCGAAGACGCCAAAGATCGTGTTGCCAAGCAGCCGCCAAAATACGATGAAGCGAATACGGCCAACGCCCATGCCAGTGGAGCAGAGGAAGTGGTGGAAGCCATCCGCGCTCTCAAGCCTCCAGTGGAGGAAGGGAAATGAGTGACAAGATCGAACGGCCACCATGTCCAAGATCATCGGTCTACAAGCTCAGATGCCCTCATGAAGATTGGGCTGCTGCCCGCATCAAGGAGCTTGAGGACAAGCTCGATAAGGCTTTGAAGCTCGCCGGCGCCGAGTTTCAGGATGGGTACCGCCACCATGTCATGGCAACGAAATCCGAGCGCGACGCCATCGAAGCGGCGACGACTGAGCGTTGCGCTTCGCATATCGAAAAACTCGGATGGACGGCGGCAGCTAATTCCATCCGGGAAATGAAGGCGGAGACCATCAAGTGATCTTCCCGACCGATGACGACGAGCTTGAAGACCGCGTCCGTTACCTGATCGAGCGTTGCCTTTCGACACGTGAGGAACGCGATCGGCTCTACCAGTGGCGTGAGAAGTACTACCTGTTCGGCACGCAGGGCTACGAGCAGAGCAAGTACAACCGCCTGGAAAGTCATCTCGATTTGGTGACGTCGTTCCTCTACGCGCCCGACCACGCCTTCTATCACATTAGCGCCGACCAGAACGAAGACGAGCCGACGGTCCAGAAGACGCTCGTGCTGCAGGACGATTTCAACGATGACTTCCAGGCGGACGGGATTTCAGACGCCGTGATGGCGTCGATCCCGTGGTCATTGACGTACGACACGATGCTCATCAAGCAGGGATGGAACCGCGATCGCGGCCAGTGGTTTGCCGAATTGGTGCCGCCGCACAACTTCGGGGTCTACCAGGAAGAACGACCTGACCTAGATAGTCAGGAGTGCTTCTGCCACACCTACCATCTCAACTACCAGACCGCCGCCGGCAAGATGATCCTGGCCGGCCGGGAAGATGAATTGCAGCGGCTGAAGGTCACGCACTCGTCGTCAATCTCTCCGTTCCCCGAAATGCTGCAGCGTATGATCATTGCCGGAACCGGCGGTTCTAACCTTGCCGGCACGATCTTCGGGCAGGTGAACCCCGACTACTCGCCGTCCGCCACCTACCAGGCCAAGACCGAAGTGCCGCTGGTGCGCTTCACGGAGCTTTGGGCCTGGGATGATACCTACCTGGACTATCGCATCTTCCACATGCTGGAGCCCGACATCCTGGTGGGCGATAGTCGCAAGACGATCGAGGCTTACAAGAAGTCTACCAGGAACGTCGAATGGCTGTTCAACAAGATCGAAAAGATCGGCAAGACGCCATCGCAGTGCAATCCGTTCTTCCCGCTGGAACACCCGTTCGTCAAAATTCAACCGTTCGGGAAATACAATTACTTTTGGGGCAAGGCGCACCTCGACGCGCTGGTTCCGCTGCAGGAGTGGATGCTTGAACGCCTCGATCAGATCGCGGACATCATGGAACGCCAAGCATACCCGGCTCGCGTTGGATCTGGTTTCATGGGGCTCTCAGAGGAAAAAATGGCTGCGTTCGGCGGCGCTGATACGTACGTCTTCGACCCGCTCCCCAACGCCAAGGTTGAAGAACTGCGCCCCGAGATGCCGCCCGACATGTTCGCTGAGTTCCGCGAGATTACGAATATGTTCCTGGAAGCATCCGGTCTTACGGAAGTCATGTCTGGCCGCAGCGAGCAGGGCGTGCGGTCCCATCAGCATGCCCAGCAGCTGAACAAGAGCGGCTCCGGCCGCATCAAGAAAGCCGCGCTCGCGATCGAAAGCCCACTCGTTAAACTTGGTGACGTCGGCCTCAAGCTGAAGATGGCGCATGACGATAAGAAATTGCGTCTTCCAGCCGGCGAAGATGGCAAGTCGCAAGAATTCTTCGCGTGCGACGTTCACGACGTGAAGATGCGCGTCGATGGCCACTCTCACTCCCCGCTGTTCGGCGACGAATCCCGTGAGCTCGCGCTCACCCTGCGCAAGTTCGGCGCCATCGACAACGCGGACTTGATCCGGGCGACCAACCCGCCGGGCCGTGACACGCTGCTGTACAACCTGCGCCGGCGCGAGAAGCAGCAGAAGAAGATGGCGCAGGAGCATCCCGAATTGCTGCAGCAGCACGGCGGAGGGAAGAAGAAATGAGAGAAATAGTCCTATTTTTGAACTGGCTTTTGGGTGCTGGCGGGTCTTCTCCGTCTGGGGTCAGCATGGTGGTCTATGGCCGGTTGTCATGGCCCGGCGCAACATGGTCATTGACGCGACCTACCGCCGCCAACTACAATGGACATGCTTAAATCCCCCGCCCGCGTCACCCTTTGGGGACGGGCAGCAAGAGCAAAGGAGCAAGACATGAACGACGAGATTCTCACGCACGGCCGGCGCGGCAAGCGTCATAAGCGGCGCGGTCGGCGCTAATCACCAGGCGGTGATCGTTCCTTGCGGGAACGGAAAGGCCCCCATCGGCTTGGCGGGGGCCTTTTTCATTTCGGCGGATCGGGCAGGGGCTGCCAGTGGGTGGGTTCTTCTTCGTGGCCCCAAAGCCAGTATCCTTCTGCCCAACGCCCCGTGGACATTCTGACCTCCTTCGGGGAGGAAGCGCACAGCATCAGATCGCCATACTTCGGCGCTGTCTCTATCAGCTGCCAGCGAACGCGTTCAGCGGCAAGCAGGGCGCAGGCCATGCGAACTTTCAACGGCCACATATCGGTGAGGCGCTCAAATTGCGTAGCCGCTGATTCTATCTCAGCTTCGCTGGCCATCAGCGTCGATCCTTGTAGATATCGTACCACCCACCCGGGTGATCTGCCGGCCAGCCGGCGCAGTGCGCGCGCTCGTGACGCGCAACGTCCGGCATATCGATACGCACGATGTAGCAGTTGCCACCGGAGAAGAACGAGCAGCCCCGCCATGGCCCTTCTTCGAGAAGAGCTCTAGAACAAAAGTTCGTTACGTCCCTGCCTGCGAGCACGTATTCTATCACAGGCATCGGCGGCGGGACGTCGTATTGCGGCGGAGGGAGTAGAGTCATTTCGGCATCTCCGGTGGGGCGAGCACTTGCAAGACGTTGCCGTTTTTGTCGATCCGCGATACGTGTACGACCTGCTCGGATGAGACCATGAACACGATATCGCTCCCTGGTAGCGATATCAAAATGGTGTCGCGGATTTCTGGCTCGACGATGCTTTTCATTCGTTGTGCCTCGGCGGATCGAACATTTCAGCCTGAGCGCGGGCCAGTTCGGCTTGGTAATTCTCGCCGGAGATGACACCTTCTGCGATCAGTAGGCGCACAAGCGCTTCAAGCGCTGCCGTTGTCTTTTTCGCCTCAAAAACTGTAGTTGTCATGATCCCTTCCTTTTGCTGCCCAACCTATACTTGACCAAGCCTGGCTTTAGTCCTACCAATTGTGCACATCACTCATGCATAATCAGGTAGCTCCATGACCACCCCTCCGATCCCCATGCCGATGCGCCCGCCCGGGCCCGGTGGACCTGGCGCCCCAGGCGCGCCCGGCGGTGGGATCGGCCTGCCGAAGTCGCCGATCGGAGGCCCTGCGGGTCCTGGCGGCTCCCCGATGGTCTCGCCCGGCACCGGTGCTGGCATGCAGGCTCGGGCGCTGGCCTCGATCAAGAAGATCATGGACAGTCTGATGGCGCTCGCCAAGGACTTCCAACCCGGCACCCCCCAGTTCAATGGCATCGTCGGGGCGATCAAGAGCCTCAACGGCGCCACCAAGGAAGCCCCGGCAGAGCCGCCAAAGACACCCCTGCCCGTCCCCCCGACCGCCCCCGGCGGCGGCCTGGGTGGTCTTGGCGCGCCCCCGACCGGCGGCCCCCCGGGCGGCATGCCTGCGGGCGGTGCCATGGGCGGCGCCGGCCCGATCGAACCCCCAGGAGAAATGTAATGGCGCAGAATGAATTCCTTCGGCCGAAGGGCGTGGACACCTCGGATTTGGACAGGCGCAAGATGGAACACGGGCAGTTCCGCAATCCGCCGTTCTACATGCCGTACGGCGGCTTCTCCTCGGCGGCCAAGGGCAAGTTCGAGCAGAACAAGATGACGCTGGAGAAGGGCGGGCCGCAGTCGGTACGCGGGAGGCCGATCTGATGTTCAGAAGTCTGTACAGCTTTTGGCCGATGACCCCGATTATTGCCCTGAACGTCCCGGGGCGCGCTTGGCGCAGCTACGTCGTGCTGCCGCGGGAGAGATGAGATGGCCTCGAACCCCTTCCCCGAACCGGTCAAATGCACCGACGAAAAGCTCTACGAGAAGCGCACCACGAAGGGCACGTTCATCAACCCCCCCGGCTATGAGCATTCGTTCGCCGTGCACTCGTGGGGCCGCGCCAACATGCAGATGACGTCGTGGCCGCCTGGCTCCCGCGAGCGCGGTGAAGCGCGCACCTCAGAGGAGTTCTCCACGATGCGCAAGCGCCGCGGCATGGAGGGCGAAAGCCTCGCGATGAAAGGGCCGCTAAAATGACAGCGCCGAAGCTCTCTCCGGCCGACATGGATCGGCTGTCCAGGCTTTCCTACGATCTTGCGCACAATCCGAAGACCCGCGCCCATTTTGCGCGCCTCGTGGAAGAGGTCGATCCGCAGTCGGCCAAGGCGTTCAGCGATGTTGCGGTCGATCGCAAGCTGAACGCCTTCATGCAGAAGTTCGAGAACGAGCGACTGCAGGAGAGGATGGCCGGCGTCCAGAATGCGCGCGAATCGCAGAAACAGCAGGTCATCAAGAAGCGCGGCTACAGCGCTGAGCAGGTCCAGGAGCTGGAGAAGATCCAGACCGCATACGGCCTGACCGACTGGATCGCCGCAGCCGACATCTACGCGACGCGCAACCCGCCCGACAATCCCGATCTGAAGCCGCCGCCGGAATACCTGGACGGCTCGACTTGGGATTTCCCGACGGTGCCGGGCCCGGATGGCAAGATGCTGCCGTTCAAGGATTACATCTCGAATCCTCGCAAATACAGCAACAACACGGCGATTCAGATGATCACCGACTTCAAGCGGGGGCGTCTGCCGTCCGCGTTCCACGGGAACAACTGATGGCACCGCCGCGCAAATACGATGACGGAAATCCGCCAGTGCAGACCTGTCCGCAGTGCGGGAATCAGTTTCATCGCAAGATACGCAAGCGTGTCGGAAAGGGGCATGGCGGCGGACTCCAACCGCAGACGTATTGTTCGCGCACTTGTTCGAACTTCGCGCGTGGCGCCAAAGGCTTCTACATCGATAAGCACGGCTACAAGATTTTGAATAACGGCAAGCGTGGTGGCTACAAGCAGCCTGAGCATCACGCCGTGATGGAAAAAATCATCGGCCGGCCGGTTTTGCTGGGCGAGACCGTGCATCACGTCAACGGCAAACGAGACGACAACCGCCCCGAGAACCTTGAACTTTGGAGCAGCCGTCACGGCAAAGGTCAGCGCACAATTGATCTTTGGCCGCTCAACGGCCCTGCACTTTTCAATGGGATTCTGTGCGCAGGATCGTAACAACTTAAAGAGGAGTACAACCTGTGCCACAACTAGGGAGTGGTATTATTCCCGCCCAGGGACCCATAGCGCAGGAACTTAGCGCGGTAGTACGCCGCGCATTTATGCCCCGCGTCTACGTCCAGATCTGGAAAAGCGCCCCTCTCATCGCGGCGCTGCTATCCAGTGCCCAGGTGGCGTCCGGCGGCTTGTCCCCGATCACCGCGCCGGTGCAGGGCACCCCGATGGTGTCCGGCCAGTGGACCGACTACAGCGGCACGTTCCAGCAGCCTGGTGTGATCCCCGGCATCCAGAACGCGGAGTTCAACCTCAAAGCGTTCGTAACCCCGATTCCGTTCCTCGGCTTTGAGGGCCTGGTCCAAATCGACTACGGTGTGGTGCCGCTAATCGACGCGAGGTTCAACGATGCGACCAACGTCAGCATTGACGCTTTTGCAACTGCTCTCTTCAACAACATTGCGAACACGTCCCAACTTGTGGGCCTCCCTGGCGCGATCGATGATGGCACCTTCCTCAACGCCTATGGAGGCATTCCTCGTCTCACAAATACGTTCTGGAAATCTACCTTCGTTAACAACACCGGCAACGTCATCCCGACCCGAAACCTGATGATCCAATACATCGCTCAGGTCACCAAGACCACGGGCGAGATGCCAACCATTGGCATCATGGGCGCCGGCACATGGGCGCTGCTGTGCGAGGACTTCACGCCGCAGGAACGCTACAACATCAACCCGTCCGATCGGCTCGACTCCGGCAACTTCGTGGGGCATTCGAGCTTCCAGGCGTTGGACGTCGCCGGCATCCCGTTCTACGCCGACGTCTACTGCCCTGAGGGCACGGTATATTTGATTAATACCAACTACTTAAACCTGTTCCTGCACGAGCGTGCGGCGTTCTCGTTCTCCGGCTTCGAGAGCACGCTGCCGAACAACCAGTTCGGCTGGATTTCGGCGATCCTATCCTTGATGGAACTGGTGAACGTCAAACCGAAGTGCCACGGCAAGTTCGCGGGCCTTCAATTCCTGCCGATCTGAGGGGCTGAGTCATGGCACAGATGCGCGGTTTCTTCCCACTCCCGTTCGGCTCCCCGCAGGCGACCGGAGCGGCCAACGTCGTCACGCTGGCGTCGGGGCAGACTTACGTTCTCCCGCCCGGCGAATGGGCACTGACGACCGGTTCTCAGACCATCGTTCAGTGGTTCGATCCGGACAATTACCAGTGGCGCAACATGTCGGGGCCGACCTCGTTTGAGCAGATCAGTTCGGACGGCGCGAACTATCGCCTGGTGAACTGGTCCGGCATTGTCCAGGGTGCGAACATCACCAACGCGGGTTCCGGCGGCACCAACGGCATCGGTCCGATCCAGACCGGTTCCACCGTCACGTTCGGCGCTCCCGCGGCCGGCGGCGCCACGGCGACCGCGCAGGGCTACGTGGTGGTCGGCGGCACGGTTCCGGCCCCGACGGTCACCCAGGGCGGCTCCGGCTTCCTGGTGCCCCCTATCGTATGCTGCGACCCGCCCCCGCTCGGCGGCGTGCAGGCGACGTTCACGTGCACCATCACGGCGGCCGGCGTGCTCTCGACCGTCACCCAGGTGAACCCGGGCGCGGGCTACCTGTCGGTCCCGCTGTTCTACATTATCCCGCAGCCGATGTTCTATCAGGGTGCCATCCGATACGCCGGCGACACCCCGCCCGCCTACCCACCGCCGCCCGGTCTGATCAATCCGGCGAACGTGTGGACCGGCTCCCCGTTCCAGGCCAACATCCAGACCGGCACGACCGGCGCGTTGCTGACCGGTGTCGCCCTGACCGGCTCCGGCACTCTGACCGCCGTCGTCATGACGTACCAGGGCAACGGCTATACCGGAGCCACAATTCCAACGATCACATTCGGTGGCACAGCAATCACTTCGGCGGCGGCCACGTCCATCATGTCGATGTGCGCCAACGCCACGACTATGACTGGCAACGGCACGAATTTCACGGTTGGCAACGCCGCCGAAAGTTCGCTTGGTACGGTCGCCCTGACGAGCGTCAACAACACCTTCTTTGCGCGTCCGATTCGCGGCATAATCTCCAATGCGAACGGATCGTTCACGGTGGAAGATCCCGGCTTTGGTCTGCAGAAAGTGCCAACCTACGGCGTGTTGACCAACGTGGCGTTGGGTGCTCAGACCGCATCGACATTTACCACCACCCAGATCGGCGGTCTTACCGACACCTCCGTCCTCCAACCGATGGCGCAGTGATGACCGACAAGCCAGAGAAGCCCGTCGAACCAGGCCCGTGCCGCTCCGAAGCGGAGCAACACCGCTACGCGCAAGCCAACGCCGAGTGGTCAGCGTGGATCGCAGAGCACCCCGAAGATGATGGGGCGAACGACGTCGATACGGCTGCGGGGATGCCCGCTGAGGAGGCCGAGGAGGCGCCGGCCCCAGCGGCACCCGTCGCCCCGCGACCCGGCCCACGGCCCGCCGTTGTGGCACCTCGACCCGCCCCCAAACCGGCGGGGGCGCCGTGATGGAAGACGAGCCTGAGCACGACCGCCCGACGCCGTCGATCATGCAACTTGAGGTGACGAACCTCAACGACTTCCCGATCGAAGACTTCTTCGATGGGATCCCGATCCAGTTCCCGGTTGCGGAGACCGTGACCGTCGGCGCCGACGTCGCGCTGCACTGCTTCGGCTATCCAGGTGAGGAAAAAGACCGGGCCCTGCACATGGCCAAGCGCTATGGCTGGTCGGGGCGCGACTACCTGATCGCTGAGGGCGATCGCGAGCCGAAATACCGGCAGTTGGCCCGGAAGATTCAGATCAAGCCGGTCTACTTCGACCTGGTAAGGCGGGACCGCAATGATCCTATCCTGGCGGACAAAGGCGATGATGAGGACGGGCTGCCGGAACCCACGGCGGGCGGCGACAGCACGGGCACCAAGGCTGGAACCCGCAAGAAAACGCCGGCTCGCCTGGCTGCGCGCGCGCCGCGGGGGAAGGCGCGCAACGAACCCAGCACCGCCGACGTGAGATTGCGCTCGCCGCGTCGCTAGGGCATTGTCATCACGAGCAACATCGGATGCGCGTATTCGGTGGCCGGTCATCTAGTGGACAGGATAACCGGGGTCGGCGGTGCTGCAGCCCGCATATCCGGGATAGGCGGGTTCGATTCCCGCCCGGCGGCTCATTTTTATCTGCTGGGTCGCGATCATGCAGCTATCCGATTACGTTAACGACGTACAAGAATTGCTGCACGACTCTACCGCGTCGGTGTGGCCGCTCACCCGCGTCATTTCGCGGATCAATGAAGCCCGCCTTGACGCCGCGCGCGACATGCATTGCATCCGGATCAACGTCACCGGCGTCCAGCTTATCCCCAACGTCGAAATCTATCCGCTGAACGGTGCGGTCGCTGGCGCAACGATCACCAATGCCGGGTCGAACTACGGTGCCGGCGCATCGGTGCCGATCACGTTCGGTGCACCCCCTGCCGGCGGAACGCAGGCGCTAGCGACCGGCGTCCTGACCAGCGGCTCGCTCACGGCCATCAACATGACGCAGTGGGGTGCCGGCTACACGTCAATCCCGACCATCACGGTCGGCGGTAGCGGCAGCGGCGCTGCGGCGACCGCCGTCGTGCTGTTCCAGGCTAACCCGCTCAGCACGCAGGTCGGAAACCCGATCACGACCACGAAGATTTCATTCATCTGGAACGGCGAACGCCGGCAGATGAAATATTTGAATTTCACGCTCTTTGACGCCTACGCACGCATGTGGGTGCACAATTTCAATGCACCGCCCGGCGTGTGGTCAGAGCACCAGCAGCAGCGCCTGGTCTACATTCAGCCTCCGCCCGATCAGCAGTATCAATCCGAGTGGGACATCGTCTTCATGCCGTCGCCGCTGGTCGCGATGTCGGATGTCGATACGCAGATCAACGACCCGTGGGCGCGCGCGGTGCAGTTTCGAGCCGCGGAAAACCTGCTCATGAAACTCCGCAACATGGGGCAAGTGCGCGACATGGGTCAGCGCTACGAGGCCTTCGTGCCGCACGTCATACAGACCACCGGCGGCATTCGCATTCCCAACGTGTACAACCGTAATTTCCAGAGACGTGTGATGCGATGAGCATGTTCGGATTGAGCTATGACGATATCTACAAATGGGCCAAGGCGGGCGGATTAAGTCACGCTGACGCTGATTTCTGCGCACGCGTCGGGCTACTGCCGGTCAATCCGAGGCCGCCGGAATCTGACAAGTTCTATCGGCTGTTCTGGCAAGCATCTACTTCGGAGCGCTAACGAATGCCTCCTGCGCCACAGCAACGCCAACAGTCTTCGCAAGTAGGTGACAGCAAGTTCATCCCGTTTCTCGAATTCGAGAAGATGAACACTAAGGTCGCGCGGCAGAACTTGCCCGAAAAGCAAGTCGCGTGGATGGAAAATCTGCAGCCGATCGCGCCGAACGCATTGCAGACAGTTCCCGGTGCGGCCACGACGCTAGCGACCGTGACCGGAAAGACGGTCTCGCGGGAGTTCCAGGCCAACCTGAGCGGTACCGACTACATCATCTTTTGCGCGACCGACGGTTCGATCACTGCGGTGAACGCCGGCAACGGTGCGCAGACCGTCGTTGCGGCTGCGGCCACGTTCTCGGCGATACCGGACATCACGGTGTTCTCGTCGTCGCGCCTGCTGATCATGGACCCAACCGGCGGCTATGCGACGTGGGACGGCACGCTGCTGGTCAAATCGGGCGGCATAAGTCCCAACATTCACATCACATCCGGCGGCGCTGGCTACACGACGGCTCCCGCGGTCACATTCACGGGTGGCGCCGGCAACAACGCGGGCGGCGCGACTGCGACGGCGGTCATAGCCGGCGGCTCCGTGGTTGCGATCAACGTCACCAATGCGGGAACCGGCAACGCCTCGACTGCTGCGATCGTGGTTGTTCTGACCGGCGGCGGCTTCTCGTCGGCTGCGACGGCGACCGTGGTGGTGTGGCCGCAGATCAGCGGCACCACGATCGCGATCTTTGGCGGACGCGTGTGGACGGCGAACGGCCGCGTCCTCAGCTTTACCGGCACCGGCGCGACGACCGGTGTGACCTATGACGACATCAACCCCGCCGACGCTGCCGGTTCGACCACGATCACCGACGCCGATCTTGCGCACAGCATTACCGCGGTGCGGGCGCTGAACAACTTCCTCTACATTTTCGGCGACCAGAGCATCAAGCAGATCGGCTCGCTCACCATTCAGTCATCGATCACGCTGTTCACCATCCTGACGCTAGCGTCTGACATCGGCACCAGCTTCATGATGACGATCCTGTCCTACAACCGGCTCGTGCTGTTCGCCAACAAGCAGGGTGTCTACGGCATCTTCGGCGCCACCGTCCAGAAGATCAGCGACGACCTTGACGGTATTTTCCAGCTGACCGATTTCACGCTGCAGCCATCCGCCGCGCTGAACGATCTGTCCAACATCCATTGCTACCTGCTGCTGCTGAAATACAACGATCCGATCCAGGGCACGCGCCAGATCGTCGTGACCTACCAGCAAAACAAATGGTTCGTTGTCAGCCAAGGTTCGCTGCTCGCCATCACGTCAATTCCGTTAGGTTCGACGACGCAGGTTGAGACGTTCGGATCAAGCGGTTCGGATGTGACGCAGCTGCTGCAGAACCCCGCGATCAACGTGCCGATTATTCTGCGCACCGCCCTGAGTTCGCACGGCAATCCCGTGATGGCAAAACAGCTTATCCGCTCCGGCATCGCGATCACGACCCAGACTGCGCAGACGGTGATGATGACGGTAGACACCGAAAACGGGAGCAACGCCTACAATTTCCTAGCCGCGGGTGTCATCACGTGGGTCAACAATTCCGGCGGCGTCGTGCAGTGGCAAAACAACACATCCGGAAACGTGAATTTCATCGCGGGCGGCTTCCGCTTCCCGTACGCCAGCACGGAAGGATACGGCAAGTTCATCGGTAACACCGTCACCGGCAGCGTCATGAACCTATCGATCAACTCGATCGTCGATGAGTATCACGATGCTGATCTGTGGGGAACGATACCATGACAGAAACCAAAGAAAAGAACGAAGCCTATCGCCAGCGCAATTATCTTGTTGCTGCCCTGACGCGCCTTTATCCGAGCGGAACTCGTTCCACGAACATCGAAGGATGGGATCCGGGATGGCACGGCTGCGTCTATATCGATCTTCCGACCGGACAGATCAGCTACCACTATCACGACCGCGAAGCCCATTTGTTCGAAGGGTTGCCATTGTACGACAAGCCGTATGACGGCCACGACAAGGAAATGGTGCATACGCGACTACTGGCGCTGAAACCATGAGCACAGAGTTTGCTCCGAACATCGTAGTCTTCGGCGATATCGCTGGCTTTGGCCAGTGGCTGGTCAAGCATTACCGGCAGCACCTCAACTACAACAGCACGCTGGCCAACAAGGTGAGCGTCGCGTCCATCACGCTGATCGCGGGCGGGAGCGGTTACACTACGGCGCCTGCGGTGACGATCACGGGCGGCTCCGGATCGGGCGCGACCGCGACGGCGGGCGTATCGGGCGGACATGTTAATGCGCTGGTACTGACTGGCCGCGGCTTCGGTTACTCCCCGACCGACGTTCTGACCGTCAACTTCGGCGGGCCCGGGACCGGCGCTGCAGCAACCGTGGCGTTGACCAAACCGGTGCTGATCGCGGTGCAGCCGATCCTGACGATGGAAGGCGGCAAGGTCGGCATGCGGTCGTGGCTGGATTCGCATGAGAATTGGCACGAGGACATCCGGCCCTTTGCCAACCTCACCGGCATCAACCTGGCCGACGTCGATCTGTCCAAGCAGGAGCAGTTCGACCAGTGGTTGAGCTTACACGGACAGGAACACGAAGAGTTGGACCTCGCATTCGGCCTCGCATGATCACCATCGGCCGCGAAAAACTTCCGACCAAGCCGGATTTTTGGCCTCTATGGGACGCCCATGGGGTCGAGGTGCGCGGCAGACCTCTTCAGCTGGATTATCAGAGGTATGCGAAAATAGAGGCAGAAGGTCGGTTGATATGCATTGTTGCCAGAGACGGCGACCGCCCGGTGGGTTATTCTTGGCATTACTGGTACAAATCACTGCACTTCGACGAGCGCGAGGGCCATGATGACCTCTGGTATGTCGATAAAGCATACCGGGGCCAGGGCATCGGTCAGAGGATCAGAATGATGGGTGTGGCGGCGCTGAAGGATGCGGGGGCCGTCTCGACCTCCGATTTCATCCGCAATGCCGGGACGCATCCGGCCCTGATGACCCAATTGGGCTACACGGCGCACGGTATCTGGTGGAAGAAATCCCTATGACCACTCTCATAAATTTCAGCAGACCAGGGCGGCCATGCTGGGTGTTGGGTTTCCGCGCCTTCGGCTACGCTGTTGGCATAAGATTGTGGGGCGATAAGAACTTGCATCGCCGCATCTACGTGTCTCGGAGCCTTTGAAATGAGCGATTTCCCCCGATGGGTCCTCAAAATGCTCCGCAACGCCGATTTCTTCGGCGGCGGTGATGGTGGTGGCGGGGACGGCGGTGATGGTGGCGGAGGCGACGGAGGCGCTTCCGGAGATAGCGGTAGTAGCGGTGATGCCGGCAGCGACGGTGGCAGCGGGGCGTCGGCTGGTGGCGGCTCGGAAGGTGCGAGCGGCTTCGGAGCCGGGAGCGATAGCGGTGCAGCCAGCGGTGACACGTCAGGGGCAAGCGCGGCGGCGGGGGCTGATGCCGGTGCTACAGGCGCCGATGTAGGGGGGTCGATAGCGGGAGATGCGACAAGCGCATCCGACACCGGCACGACCGGCGCTGCTGCCGGCGCTGCGAGCACCGGTGCTGCGGCCACCGGCTCGATCGGCGGCGTTGGTGAGGCTGCTGACGCCGCAGCTGCGGCTGGCGCCACTGATGCGGCCACAGCAGCTGAAGGTTCCGTGGCCACGGGCACTGCAGAGGCCGATGCCTTTGGCGCTACGCCTGGCGCATTCGCGGCGCCTGGTGTCGGCAAGGGGGGTGCTGACGCAACTGACGCCGAAAGTGCGTCTACGGCAACCTCTCCTGCCGCCACCGAAGCAGCTGCCGCAGCTCTCTCTGCCGAAACGGCTAGTCCCGGTTTCGCCCCGTCTTCCCCCGGCTTTGGGATCAGTGGCCTGACCGGATCACCAGGGGCATTCGATATCGGCGCGTTCTCCAACACTGACGCCCCCAGCAGTTTCAGCATTGGCGCCGCCCCCGCGAATATCGGTGCATTCTCGGATATCTCACCCGGTAGTCCGGCAGACATATCAGGGATTGGACCTTCACTCTCTGCCGCCGCCGACGCTATCGCAGCCTCGCTCGACGCCGATGCCCCCGCATCGCCGACCTCTGTTGCCGCGGTGAGTGGATCACCCGGCGCTATCGGTGCTCCTGGCGCGGCTGATATCGCTGGCCTTGCTGCTCCGGCAGCGGCCGCTCCCGCCGACGAGGCGCCGGGATT
>WNFD01001941.1_pt1 | contig 20817 bp, 21 predicted proteins | sample 5400491 | NCBI WGS metagenome assembly WNFD01 (sample SAMN13153343, study PRJNA577476) | soil metagenome | isolation source: 120 cm saprolite under Douglas fir tree site 2 hole 2 replicate 2 | place: USA:California | collected 2015-04-18
AGGGCGACAACGTTATGCTTGAGTTCCCCGGTCTCGTAATCGCGCACGCCGGTCATCAGGCCGACCTGATGGTCGACCAGCACGAGCGCGGAATTGTCCGCGGTCAGGGGGGTGTAGGGCTTGCTTTGATCGGTCATAGCGGTTTCCTTCTCTTTGGGGGACTGGGCAGGGGCAGCGGCGATGGACGGCGCGGGCCGCCACGGCCACGGCAGCTGCGCCCAGGCCGGCCTGTTGAAGAAATTGACGTCGTCTCAGCGTGACCTCCGTTGAGTTGAACTAAGACGCCCTATGGTCCTGCCTGCCAGCAACACTTCTTGAACTTTACGCCACTACCGCAAAAACATGGAGCTGTTGCGGCCGCTGCGGTCGAAGGCGCGCCTCTCGCCTCGTAGTTCGCGATGCGATCCTTGCGTACTCTCCAGAATCCTGCGACCACCACCTCAAGAGATTTCCCCTGGACGTCGCCTCGACGCAAATCGACCTTCTGCTTCCGAGCGCCTCCGTCAGGTCATCCACTATTCGGTCCACCGTCCCGCGCTCCAGTCCTGCCTGTGCTATCATCCCGCCACTGTGCGTCCCGGCACGATCCACCACGCGGAGGCGTGACCATGCGCAAACCCACGGCGATCGGACTCGTGGCGCTCCCGCTCGGCTTGGCCGCGCTCCTCGCGGCCCCCCTGATCGCGGGCGCCCAGGATGAAGTCAAGCTCGGCGCGTTCCTGCCCATCTCCGGGATCAGCGCCGACGTGGGCGCGCAGATGAAGGCGGGCACCGAGGTCGCGCTCGAGCGCATGGCGACGCTCCAGGTGTCCGGCAAGCCGATGAAGGTCCGCGTCATCTGGTACGACGACGAGGGCAAGGGCGACGTCGGGCTCAACGTGGTCACGCGCGCCCTCACCGTCGACAAGATCCACGTGGGGATGGGCTTTCTCTCCAGCGACGTGTTCATCCGGGTGATGGACGAGTTCCAGAAGGCCCCGACCCCGGTGGTCACCTGCTGTTCGGCGTCGCTCAAGATCGGTGAGAAGATCGCCCAGAACAAGATGCAGCATGTCTTCCAGCTCAGCCCCACCGCCAACGACATCGCGCGCTCGGTGGCGGCCGCGGTCGCGCAGCACGTGAAACCGAAGAAGATCGCGCTGCTCAACGAGAACACGGATGCGGGGCGCGACTTCTCGCGCATCGTCCGCGACTGGTTCGCCGCCAACGCCAAGGACGTCGAGGTCGCCGCCGACGAGTTCGTCGATCGCGGCGTGACCGACCTGACCCCGCAGTGGGCGAAGATCAAGCGGACCGGCGCGCAGGCCACCATCGGCGAGGTCTACGGCTCCAGCGGGCCGGTGCTCTTCAACCAGTGGTTCGAGCTGAAGGTGCCGTCGCTCATCGCCCACATGGGCGCCACCGTGAGCGCGCAGACGTTCGTCGACCAGCACGTCAAGCAGACGGACCTCGCCATCGTCAACAACCGCTGGTGGCCCGCGAAGTACTCCGAGGTGTCCGAGCCGATGATGGCGGCCTACAAGAAGAAGACCGGCACCGATCCCACCAACTTCGCGGTGCAGGCGCACGACGCCACCCTGGTCCTGCTCGACGCCATCCAGAAGGCGGGCAGCCTCGATCCGCAGAAGATCCAGGCCGCCCTCGAAAGCACCACCTTCGTGACCGCGTGGGGCACCCGCAAGTTCACCCCGCTCGCCGAGGGGCACCGCATGCCCATCCAGACCGTGGTCGTGCAGATCCAGGGCGGCAAGAAGGTGCCGATCTATCCCGAGTCGGTCGCGGCGGCCGCCGGCGGCAAGTACGTGCCGGTGCCCCCGTTCGCGTGGGAAAAGAAGTAGCGCCCCCGCCGAAGCTCGCCCTCGCCGGCCTCAGCAAGCGGTTCGGCGGCCTCCGCGCCGTCTCCGCCTGCTCGTTCGACATCGCGCCCGGCACCGTGGTGGGCCTCATCGGCCCCAACGGCTCCGGCAAGAGCACGATCTTCAACCTGGTGACCGGCCTCCTGCGGCCCGACGAGGGGGCGATCCTCTACGACGGGGAGCGCATCGACGGGCTCGCCACCCACGAGATCGCGCGCCGCGGCGTCGGCCGCACGTTCCAGTCGGTGAAGATCTTCCGCGCCCTGCCCGTCCGCGAGAACCTGGCCATCGCGGCCATGGGCCGCCGGCTCCGCGGCTGGGAGCCGCGGGCCCAGGAGTGGCTCGCCCGCATGGGCCTCACCCATCTCGTCGACGCGCCCGCGGGCAGCCTCTCCATCGGCCAGCAGCGTCTGCTCGAGCTGACGATGAACCTGGTGATCGAGCCGGACTTCCTGCTGCTCGACGAGCCCCTGGCGGGCGTGCACCCGGTGATCCGACGCCAGATCGCGGACACGCTCGGCGACCTGCGCGCGCGGGGTCGCACGCTCCTGATCATCGAGCACCACATGCCGTTCGTGATGGGGCTCTGCGACAAGATCGTGGTGATGGACCACGGCGAGAAGATCGCGGAAGGGCCGCCCGCGGCCGTCCGCGCCGACGCGCGGGTGATCGCGGCCCTGCTCGGACGGGCGGAGCGCGGGAGCGACGATGCTCGAGCTTGAGGACGTGCGCTCCGGCTACGGCAAGCTGGAGATCCTCCAGTCGGCCTCGCTGCGGGTCCCCGACGGCGCGATCATCGGCATCATCGGGCCCAACGGCGCCGGCAAGTCCACGCTGCTCAAGACCGCCTTCGGCTATCTCACGCCCTGGGCGGGCCGCATCGCGCTCGACGGGCGCGCGATCACGGGGCGGCGGCCCGACGAGATCATGCGCTGCGGGGTCGGCTACCTGGCCCAGGCGGGCGGCCTGTTCGCGGAGATGACCGTACACGACAACCTGGTGCTCGGCGGCTACACGGTCTCGCGCGCCGACAAGCGCCGCGCGGTCGACTCGGTCTACGCGCGCTTCCCCCTCTTCCACGAGCGCCGCCGGCAGCTCGCCGGCGCGCTGTCCGGGGGCGAGCAGCGCCTGCTCGCCATCGCCCGCGCCCTCATCGTCCACCCGCGCCTGCTGCTGCTCGACGAGCCGTCGGCCGCGCTGGCCCCGCGATTCATCGACGAGGTCTACGCGACGCTCGTGGCGCTCAACCGGGACGGGCTCGCCATGCTGATCGTCGAGCAGAACGTCGAGGCGATCCTGGCGGTGGCCCACCGCGTGTTCGTGCTGGACCTGGGCCGGAACGCCTTCGACGGGACGCCGGCCGAGCTGCGCGGCTCCGATCGGATCCGCCGGCTCTATCTGGGGGAAGACGGGGGCGAGGACGGCGCGGACGCCGCGGCCGGGTCGAGGCCCTGATGCTCGAGTCGCTCCTCGAGTTCCTGATCCAGGGCCTGGTCCTGGGCGGGCTCTACGCGCTGTTCGCCGTCGGGCTCAGCCTGATCTTCGGCGTGCTCGACGTCATCAACGTGGCCCACGGGGAGTTCTTCGCGGTCGGCGGTTACCTGGCCTTCGCGGCGGTCGTGCTCCTGCATCTCCCGGGCGCCATGGGCGTGCTCGGGGCGGCCGTCGGGACGTTCCTGCTCGGCCTCTGCGTCTATCCGCTCCTGATCGCGCCGCTCAAGCGGCGGCTCGGGGGGCGGCCGCAGGGGCCGCTCTACCTCGTGCTGACGCTCGGCCTGTCCACGTTCCTCCAGTCGAGCCTGCTGGCGATCGCGGGCGGCGACTACCTGCGGGTGCCGCCCCAGGTGAGCGGCATCCTCGATCTGGGCGTCACCGCGGTGAGCCACCAGCGGCTGCTCGTGCTCGGGACGGCGGCGGTGCTGCTCACCGCGCTCTTCGCGTTCCTGCGGCTCCACCCCGAGGGGCTCGCAGTGCGCGCGGTGGCGCTCAATCCCGACGCGGCCCAGGCGATGGGCATCAACCTGCCGCGCATCTTCGCCCTCACGCTGGCCCTGGGCGTGGCCCTCGCGGGGGTGGGCGGCGCGCTCATGGCCCCGCTCTTCAACGTCTACCCGGCGGTGGGCTTCCCGCTGACCATCAAGGCCTTCGCCATCACCATCCTGGGCGGGATGGGCAACCCCGCGGGCGCGCTGGCCGCGAGCTTCCTCGTCAGCATCGCCGAGTCCCTCTCGGTGATGGTGATCCCGTCGCAATGGCAGAACCTCATCGCGTTCGCGGTGATGATCGTGATGCTCCTGGTCCGGCCCCGCGGCCTCTTCGGCCGCGCGGTCGCGCGATGACCACCCGCGCGAAGCTCACGCTCGCCGCCGTCGGGGGCGCCGCGCTGCTGCCCGTGCTGCTGCCGCACCCGTTCGTGCTCACCATCGCCACGCAGGCCGTGATCTGGGCCTTGCTGGCCGCGAGCTGGGATCTGCTGAGCGGCTACACCGGGCAGATCTCGTTCGGCCATGCCGGATTCTTCGCGCTCGGGGCCTACGCGGCCGCCGCCGCGACCAAGCACGCCGACGTCTCCCCGTGGCTCGGCCTGCTCGTGGGCGCGACGATCGCCGCCGCCGTCGGGCTGCTGACCGGCTTCCCCGCCCTCCGGCTGCGCGGCCATTACCTGGCCCTCGTGACGCTCGGGCTCGCCGAGATCATCCGGCTCGTCGCGCAGAACTGGCTGGCGCTCACCGGCGGCCCGTTCGGCATCCACGACTTCCGGAGCTTCCCGGGGCTGCCCGCCGGCGGGCTGGCCCACCGTCAGGCGATGTACCTGGTCGTCGTCGCGGTCGTGGTCGTCTCGGTCGCCGTCATGTACCAGGTCTGCGAGCGCACGAACGCGGGCCGAGCCTTCCGGGCCATCCGCGAGGACGAGGTGCTCGCGCAGACCTTCGGCATCGACACGACGCGGTACAAGCTGCTCGCGTTCGCGCTCAGCTCGGGCTTCGCGGGGCTGGCGGGCGGCCTCTACGCCTACTACGTGCAGCTCGTGAGCCCGACCGTCGCCTCGGCGGCGACGACCTCGCTGGTCATCGGCATGGTGGTCTTCGGCGGCCTCGGCACGCTGTGGGGGCCCGTGCTCGGCGCGCTGCTGCTCTACGGCCTCTACGAGGGCTTGCGCTTCGTCGGCGTCGTGTACAACCTGGTCGCGGTGGGTTTCGTGATCATGGTCTTCGTCATCTTCTTCCCGCGCGGGCTGGCGGGCTTCGGGAGATCGGCATGAGCTATCGGCTGGGAGTGGACGTGGGGGGCACCTTCACCGACCTGGTCCTGGTGTCGCCCGACGGCGTCGCGCGCACCTGCAAGGTGCTCTCGACCACCGCCAACTACGCCCAGGCTATCATCGCCGGCGTCCGGGAGCTGACCGCGCAGGCCGGCATCGCGGCGCGCGACATCGGCGAGATCATCCACGGCACCACCGTGGCCACCAACGCCATCCTCGAGCGTCGCGGCGCGCGCGCCGGCCTCCTGACCACCGAGGGCTTCCGCGACCTGCTCGAGATCGGCCGGCTGCGCCTCTCGCGGCTCTACGACCTCGACTTCGAACGCCCGGCGCCGCTGGTGCCCCGCCGGTGGCGGCGCGAGATCCGCGAGCGCATGAACCACCGCGGCGAGGTGGTGACGCCGCTGGACCGGGACGGCGCGGCCGCCGCCATCGATCGGCTGCTCGCCGAGGGCGTGGAGTCGATCGCGGTCTGCTTCCTGCACGCCTACGCCAACCCGGCCCACGAGGCCCAGGTGGGCGCGATGATTCGCGCGCGCGCGCCCCACGTGGCGCTCACGCTCTCGTCGGAGATCCTGCCCGAGATGCGCGAGTTCGAGCGCACGAGCACCGCGGTCACCAACGCCTACGTGATGCCGGTGATGGGCCGCTACCTCGCCTCGCTCGAAGGCGAGCTGCGCGCGCTGGAGGCCCGCGCGCCACTCCTCATCATGCAATCCAACGGCGGCGTCATGACCGCCGAGGGCGGGCGCCAGCGCCCGGTGCACGTGATCGAGTCGGGGCCCGCCGCCGGGGTCATCGCGACCGCCGCGCTGGCCCGGGCGATCGGCGCGCCCAACGCGCTGAGCATCGACATGGGGGGGACGACCGCGAAGGCCTCCATCATCGAGGGGTACGAGATCAAGCGCACCGGCGAGTTCGAGATCGGCGGCACGATGTCGCAGGGCAGCCGGCTCAACAAGGGCGGCGGCTTCCTGCTCCGCGTGCCCGCCATCGACATCGCCGAGGTCGGCGCGGGCGGCGGCAGCATCGTGCACGTGGACGGCGCGGGGGCGCTGCACGTGGGCCCGCGGAGCGCGGGCGCGGTGCCCGGGCCCGTCTGCTACGACCAGGGCGGCACCGAGGTCACGCTGACCGACGCCAACGTGACGCTCGGCTACCTGCACCCCCAGCGCCTGCCGAGCGGCCTCCGGCTGGACGCCGAGAAGGCCCGCCGCGCGCTCGCCGAGCAGATCGCCGCGCCCCTCGGCATCGACGTGGCCGACGCCGCTCACGGCGTCTACCTGCTCGGGTGCGCGGGCATGGCGCGCGCGGTCCGCGCCGTCACCATCGAGCGCGGCCGCGACCCGCGCGAGTTCACGCTCGTGGCCTTCGGCGGCAACGGCCCGCTCTTCGCCGCCGAGATGGCGCGCTCGCTCGAGATCGGCACGATCCTGGTCCCGCCCGCGCCCGGCGTCTTCAGCGCGCTCGGCCTCCTCGAGGCCGAGGTGGAGCATCACCTGGTCCGGACGGTCCTCCGGCCCTTCTTCGGCACGAAGCCCTCGGAGATCGGCGCCGCGGTGGCGGAGATGGAGCGCGAGGCCGAGGCCCTGCTGCGCGCCGAAGGCAGCCGGGCCCACGTTGCGATCGAGCGGTTGGTGGACCTCAAGTACCAGGGGCAATCCTTCGAGCTGACGGTGCCACTGCCGCCGTCGTTCAGCGACGAGGCGTTCCGGACGCTGGCCGCCGACTTCGGCCGCGAGCACGAGCGGACCTACGGCCACCAGGCGGAAGGCGATCCCATCCAGATCGTGAACCTGCGGCTCACCGCGCGCGTGCTGCGGCCCGCGGACCGCGCGGCGATCCGGCTCCAGGAGGACCGCACCGCGGGCGGCGGTGACCGCCGCGCCTACTTCGGCCCCGCCCACGGGGCGATCGCGACGCCCGTCATCACGCGCGCGGCGCTCGACGCCACGCCGCGGCCGGGGCCGCTGCTCCTCGACGAGTACGACGCCACCACCCTGGTCCCGCCGGGCTGCGCGGCCCGCCTGGACTCACACGGCAACATCGTCATCACCACCGGAGGCCTGGCATGACCGCCCGCGATCTCAGCGATCCGATTCTCCTCGAGCTGGTCAAGAACGGCCTCGACGCGATCGTGGACGAGATGGCCATCGCACTCGTGCGCACCGCCTACTCGAACAACCTCAAGAACGCGATGGACATGTCGTGCGCCCTCTGTGACGCGGACGGCCGCCTGATCGCCCAGGGCCTGACCCTGCCCCTGCATCTCGGCTCCATCCCCGACGCGATGGCCCAGGTGCGCCGCAAGTTCGGCCCGAGCCTCGAGCCCGGCGACGTGTTCATCCTGAACGATCCGTACGAGGGCGGGACGCACCTGCCCGACTTCTACATCTTCAAGCCCATCCTGGTGGACGGCCGCCTCGTCGGCTGGTCCGCGAGCATCGGCCACCAGCTCGACGTGGGCGGCAAGACGGCCGGCGGCAACGGCTGCGACGCGACCGAGATCTTCCAGGAGGGCCTGCGGATCCCGCCGCTCCGCCTCTACGCGGCGGGCAAGCCGGTGGACGCGCTATTCGAGCTGATCGACCGCAACGTGCGCGTGCCGCGCCAGGTGCTCGGCGACGTGCGCTCGCAGGTGGCCGCCTGCCTCACCGGCGAGCGCGGCTACCTGAAGCTGGCCGAGCAGTACGGCGCCGAGCGCTTCGCCGCCTGCATGACCGCGCTGCTCGACCAGGCCGAGCGCCTGGCGCGCAACGCCATCACCGCCATGCCCGACGGCACATACACGTTCACCGACTGGATGGACGACGACGGCATCGATCCCGACCCGATCCCGATCACGGTGGCCGTCACGGTCAAGGGCGACCGCTTGATCGCCGACTTCACCGGCTCCGCCCCGCAGGTGAAGGGCGCCATCAACTCGCCGCTGCCCTTCACGAAGTCCGCGGTGTACGCGTGCGTGCGGCACCTGGTCGGCGGCACGCCGCCCAACAACGAGGGCTACTTCCGCCCCATCGAGGTGATCGCGCCGCCCGGCACCGTGGTCAACCCGGTCATGCCCGCCGCGGTCGCCGCCCGCGGCCTCACCGGCTTCCGCATGGCCAACACGGTGTTCGGCGCCCTCGCCCAGATCGCGCCCGATCGCGTCTTCGCGTGCGAGGTGGGCGGCGACACCGGCGTGAGCTTCGGCGGCTACGATGCCGAGCGGCGGCCCTTCGTTTTCCTCGAGTTCCTCTTCGGCTCCTGGGGCGGCCGCCCGACGAAGGACGGCGTGGATGCGTGCAGCAGCTCGGTCGTGAACTTCTCGAACAATCCCGTCGAGATCATCGAGTCCGAGTACCCGCTCATGATCGAGCGCTATGGCTACCTGCCCGACACCGGCGGCCCCGGCAAGTTCCGGGGCGGCCTCGCCCTGGAGCGCCAGTATCGCTTCCTCGAGGCGGAAGGCACGCTCCAGCTCCGCACCGACCGGCGCAAGCACGTGCCCTACGGCCTGGCGGGCGGGCGCCCGGGCACGCCGTCGCGCAACGTCCTGAACCCCGGCACGGAGGATCGCGAGCTGCCGGCCAAGTGCACGCTGACCGTGCGGCACGGCGACGTCTACCGCCACGAGCTGGCCGGCGCCGGCGGCTGGGGCAACCCGTTCGAGCGCGATCCCGAGCGCGTGCTGCGCGACGTGATGGAGGAGAAGATCAGCGCCGCGTACGCGCGGCGGGAGTACGGGGTGGTGATCGACGAGCGCACGTGGAAGGTGGTCCCGGAGGAGACGGCCCAGCTTCGCGCCGCGGCGCAGACCGCGCGCTGAGGTCTTGACGCGGGCTACGTCAGCCTGTGGGTCCGACTCTACCGGCTCGAGTTCTAGTCGCCAGCCTCAGGCCGGATTCGTGCCCTGGAGTATCGCACGTATCGTCTGTTCCAGGCGTCGCACGCGACGCGACAAGATCGTGAGGATCCGCCTGATCAACTCCGGCGTCTCATCCAGCAGTCGCCAAAAATGGGAGCGCTCCACGACGAGCAGGCGGAGATCGGTTGTCGCCACGATCGTCGCGGATCGGGGCTCCCCATCCACCAGGCTCATCTCGCCAAAACAATCCCCTGGCTGTAACTGGCCACCAGCCCCGACCGGAGTCCGCACTGCCGCCGTGCCGTCTATGATGATGAAGAATGAATCACCCGCGTCGCCAATCTGAGTGATAACAGTTCCCGCCGGAGCGTCGAGGATTCTCGAGTGTTCGGCGACCCGGCGAAGCTCGTCCTCGTTGAACCCGGTGAAGAGCGGAACTCGCTGCAGATGCCGTAGGTGCGCATCGCCGGAAGGCTCGGCCGCGCCAGCATATGACTGCTCGGCTTCGTCGGGATCATGGAAAGGCAAGCGAATTCGTGGGTCGATCTCCATAGCCGCCTCTACATTCTCCTGCGCCACTGTTCTGACGTAAAGGGTCGACCTATATCCTAGAAGCTATTAGCTTGGAAGCAAGGCCCCAGCGGCCTACCGACAACCGGCCGTCCATCAACGAGCGCCACACTGAAACGTCGCGGTCCTGGTCCCGTCCGAGTTGGCCATCATGCTAGAGGTCATCGGCTGCGAGCCGTACCTCAGGCAATACGCGCTGGCGGTCTGTGATGCTTGCACCAGCTCCTGGTCCGTCCGATACATATAGCTCAGGTTGGGATTGACCGGCGCCGGCGCAACAACCGAGGTCCGCACACATTCGAAGACCGCGGTCTTGCTGCCGTCCGCGTTATTCGTAGTGAGGGTTGCAGCTCGCGGAGCCGTTTGATACTGACCGCAATACGCCGTCGCGTTCTGGCTCGCTCGGAGCAGTTCCTGGTCGGTCCGATAGTTATAGGTGACGCTGGGGTTGCTCGCTTGCACCGGCTGTTGCGACGAGGGCAACTGTGGCTCCAATGCTAGTGCGTCACGAAAGGCTTGCCTATTGGACCTTCGTCTCGTCGGCCTGCGCCCGCGGCCGTGGCTGCCCCCCTTCGGGCTCTCCGCCCTACTTACCGATTCATGCGGCGCAAGGTTAGAACACGCCCGGAGCGCGCCCATTGACCAGCAGCACCCGCTGAGAGGGATGCGCGGCCCCCGTGCATCGTTCCATCACTTAGACCGTCTGAAGAACTGGAGGTAGGTATTGGCAGTGGGGAGGTGACGTATGGTCCGAAAGGTGATTCTGGCTGTCGTGATCTTGGCAATGGCAGGGGTACCGGTACCCGCTCTGGCACGGGACGGTGGGCACGGGGGCGGGCATGAGTTCCGAGGCGGCCACGAGCGGTTCCAGCACCATGGGCGGTTTGAGCACTTCCACCGGCCCTTCTACGGTTTCTATCCGTACCCGTACTATCCGTACGGATACTATGGTGCTCCGTACTATCCTCCTCCGTACTACCCTCCTACTAGGAGGTAGCGCGACCGCCCGGCGCAACCACGTGCCCTATGGCCTGGCGGGCGGGCGCCCGGGCACGCCGGCGCGCAATGTCCTGAACCCCGGCACGGAGGAGCGCGAGCTGCCGGCCAAGTGCACGCTGACCGTGCGGTCCGGCGACGTCTACCGCCACGAGCTGGCCGGCGCCGGCGGCTGGGGCGACCCGTTCGCGCGCGATCCCGAGCGCGTGCTGCGCGACGTGATGGAGGAGAAGATCAGCCCCGCGTACGCGCGGCGGGAGTACGGGGGTGGCGATCGACGAGCGCACAAGGACGATCGTCCCGGAGGAGACGGCTCGCCTTCGCGCCGCGGGCAGACCGCGCGCTGAGGTCTTGACGCAGCGCTACGTAAGTTCAGCTGACCGCGTAGCAGCTGATGAAGCGTCTTCGCGGCATGCACGTCGCCCGCAGCCGCCTGCATTCAGTCGACGTAGAGCTGGCCCGCGACGGCATGGCTACCGTCGGGCACACGCCGCAGGACGACAAACTCCCCCATCCGTATGCTGAGACCCGTCAGGGTGGTAACAACGCTGCCGTGCGTCACCAGTACCAGCGCCGGTCCACTACGGTGTCCACCGATAGCTTTCCTGATCTCGGCAAGCTGGCGCTGACCGCGTTCCGCGTCGTTGAGCGCGCCTTGCAAGGCATCCCATGGCTGCGCCTGCCCGAAGGCTAGACGGGCTGTGTCTAAGCATCGGCAGCGTGGGCTCGACAGCACCGCGCCGACCGCGACGCCGTTCTGCCGAAACGCGTCACCAATCCTCTGGGCTTGCATCCGCCCACGTTCGTCCAGGTTGCGTTGGGTTGAGCAGTCGTCGAGCTTGGCGTCAGGCGGATCGAAGCCGCCGGGCGCAAAGCTGTGGCGCAGCACCACGACGCTGCCCGGCGTGCGCGAAGCTTCCCAGATCGACTCCGTGGCCTGCGCACCGGATGCCGCCCACGCGCATACGGCGACCGCGATTAGCCATCGCATCACGACCTACCGCCGGCGCGGTTTTCTCGTCTTAGCCGTTGACCTCCGCTTGGTTGCCACTTTCGATGCGGGAGGAGGAGCAGCCTCGTATTTCCTCACATCAAGCACAACCTCGTGCCACCAGTGCTCGGCCGGCCCGCTCTCCAATCCGTCGAGCCGCCGGCGCGTCTCTGCGAACTGCGGGTCCTGGTGCCAGGCTTCCCAGTCTGCGCGCGTCCTCCACGTGCCGACGATCACTCGCCGGTCTGCCTTATCGGATTGCCTGAGGAGTTGTCCTCCCACCCAACCCGGTCGCTTCTTCGCGGCCGACAAACGAGTGCGCATCGCCGTGTCCCACTCACGTCCGGCCCCTTCCTTCAGGTGTACATGCGTAACGATAGTCATCATGAGCTGGTCCTCCCCGGACCTGCAGTAATAGGATCAATGCGTCTTCGACACGCGCAACCTACCCGTCGTCCCAGGTGTGCAACTCCGGTATCTGTGCGAGGACGTCGCTGCGGTACTGAGACGACAGAATCCCGTCGACCGCGTGGGCAAAGGCACGCTGCGCTTCGGTCTGCACGGGCCGAAGTAGCTGGAGGGTTGCAGGGGCGCTGACCGTGATGTTGGGAACGGGTGGCATCGGCCGAGGGCTGGCCAGATCGAGCGCCTGGGACACACTGCTGATGCCGAAATTCTCACGTAGATCAACCTCGTGCGAGTAGCTTCCGCCGCCAGGTGCGAAGCACTCGGCGACGAACTGCAGGATCGACGTGTGATCGAACACAAGATTGTGGACGACACGTCCCGGACTGACGAGCGGCGAAATGATTAACGCCGGAACTCGTGGTCCCGTCGTCTCGAACATCGTGCCCGTGAGGGACCTATAGCCTGGAGTCGGATGAGGCGGGACGTGATCCCAGTACCCCCCGTGTTCGTCATGAATGATGATCAGCGTGGTGCGCGATGACACGTTGACGGGCGCGGCGTTCAATGCCCGGTAGACCCGCAACATGAAGTTCTCGCCGAACGCCACCGGGATCGGGGGGTGGTTGTCGTTTGGATACTTTTCCAGCGGGACGTCGGAGTACGCCGGTTCGATGATGATGACTTTCGGCGTGGGAGCGCTCGAGTCGCGCAGATCAGCCTGCAGTCTGTCGAAGCGACGGAAACGGTCGCCAACAAAGAGTCCCCAATATTGAGGCAAGAGCGCGAAGAATGAGAAGGCCCCGTCGTGATACACCCGCCAGTCGATATTCCGGGCATCGAGCCAATCGAGAAGCGTGTCCGTCTGCGGAATGAGGGCGAAGGTGTCGTCCACGACAGACTTGCCGGCCAGTGCCATCAACTTGTTGGGATGCGTCGAGCTTGGAAGACTGCTGAACCACTGGTCACAGATCGCAAAGTTCTCGGCGAACCAAGTCGACACGGGCACGCAGCTGCGATCCATGAAGCCCAGCGGCGGGAGGTCAAGGGTGGTCGAGCCGCCCTGATCGAGATACGCTTGCGCGAAACCGTTCATCCCGTAGGTCTGAGATGCTTGAACGAAGGACAGCTGCTTCCTGACGGAAGCCAGATCGTGCGGAAGGTCCTGATCCAGGGCCCCGGCGTTTCTTATCGGAAACGGGCTGTAGCCTTGCCCATTGGCGGGATTGATATAGCCGGAGGCGCTCAGTTTCGTCGCGTCGACGCCGTCCACGTCAGGGCGGTTGCCGTTGAAGCGAAGATGTCCGAGCATGTGGTCGAATGAGCGGTTCTCCATGATCAGAATGACAATGGTCCCGACCGCGTCGCGCAGTTCACTGGTGGTGAGCGGCATCGTGCTCTCCGGTCAGCGTTGGCAGAGTGGGTTGACTTGGAGGCTCAAGGCGGTCGGGACTCTTGTCCCGGCCTGACCGCAATCTGGCCCGTCCTGCAGGTCAGACTCGATAATCCAATCGCCGCCCGGATCCATTGTGGAGAATGCGCCAGAGGTCTCGCGTGGCGCGAGCGTGGCGACCCGCCCGCCGTGCCGGACCGACACCGGAATATCGTTCAGGTTCTGCACGACGCCAACCGTCGTGCGTCCGCTCCAGCTGGAGCCGGCCGGCCGTGAGACCACCACGCGAATTGCCCGAGGTCCGGCGCATTGCGGGATGCCTGCAAGCGGCAGCACTTCGTTGACGAAGACACGGACACACTTGTGCGAGGGCTTGCCTAGCCAGCCTTTGGCCTCGACGTAGAAGACGGTGTCCCCGCTAGCCTGACGCTCGACCGTCCCCGAGCTTGATACGGGCACCGGGCTTGCCCCGACCGGCAGCGAATCGACGCATTCGTCCGACTGACCAGGTCGTATCGGCACCTGCGTCAGTGTCGTCGTCCCGCATGTGCGCCAGGACACGTGTACATTCTCGCCCGGGCAAACAGTCGTCGGGGCTACAGTCAGCTGACTGATGCTGGCGCACCCCGCAAAGCCGACCGTCAACACGACGCATGCGAGCAGGAAAAGTCTGGCATTACGATCGGCGCGATCGCCCCTTCCCGCACGAACTGATCGAGGATGAGGTTCTGCCCTTCGACGTAGCCTTGCTCCGCCAGGCGAGCCCGGAAGGTATCGAAATGGGGGCGCCGAGGACCGGGGCCACAGACCTCCAGCCAGCCGACCCGCGCCGAGAGCAAGAACCGCCACCTCGATCCGCATACCCGTCCCCTTCATCTTCATGGCATGGCCTCCGGGCCCGCGGTGCTTCGTTCCTCTTGCGCTGCCAAAGGGACCACGTGATGCCGCTCGATGCGCCCGAGGATCTGCCGAAAGAGGATCCCGGTCAAGTGACGCTTGTCCGGGAGGACGGGGCGGGGCGACCAGCGGACCGGATGCTACCGGAGGCGGATGGACATCAGTGGTGCCTGACAGACTGAGGACTTCCAATCCTGGACGGGCCCCCGGAACCTGTCAATAAGAACGAGACAGTGGTTTTCTGGGTTTACGGTAGTGGCGGCGCCTCCTGTCTGGGGCGCGGACGCCGATGAGTTTCGCGGTCACCCGCCCATCCCCGCCTCCGCCTGCTCCAGCCAGAACCGCATGTCCATCTCGCGGTACATCGTCAGGCCCGTGGTGAGGTGCTCCTGAGCCTGCTCCCGCTTGCCTGTGTGCCGGTAGACCTTGTCGAGGCCGAGGTGGCAATGGGCGACGAGGGGGCTCATGCCGAGCTCCTCGGCGAGCGCGAGCGCGTCACGGTAGTGGCCGTCAGCGTGCTCCGGGGGATCGCGGCGGGAGGCGATCTCGCCGAGGAGGCGGAGGGCCCACGCCTCGTAGACGCGTTGACCGCGCTCGCGGGCAAGGGTCAGGGCTCGTCTGGCGAGTTCGAGAGCGTCCTCGAACCGGTCGGCGAGGACGTACGCCTCGCCCAGATACGTCAGGAAGAGGGGCAGGAAAGATCCGAGTCCCATCGTCTCAATGGCGCCCACCGCGTGCTCCAGCAACGGGATGCCCTCAGCAACCCGCCCCGAAAGCGCGTAGGCGTAGCCCAGGCTACCCGTGCCGAGCACTGAAAAAAGGGCCAGGTTCCACTCGCGAGAGAGCGCCTCCCCACGCTCGAGCAGGCCGACGGCGTGGCTGAGTTCTCCCTTGGTGATCCTGAGATAGCCGAGAATCCAGCACGCGAAGGCCAGGCTATAGGGGTGATCGAGCGCCTCAGCGAGGCGGATGCCTTCCTGGCCCTGGGCGATCCCGTCCTCGAACTTTCCCCGGTCGGCGAAAACCCAAGTCAAATAACAGCGGGCCATCACGGCAGGAAATCCGGCGAGGCCAAAGCGCTCCCGGCTCAGATCGCCTTCAAGCAACGGCAGGACTTTCAGGACAAGATCCTCGACCCGTCGATAGTCCCCCGTCCCGAGGCAGGCCACGCCGAAGTAGAGAGTTCCCGTCACCTGGAGCGGAACATCCCCAAGCGACTCGGCAATCGCCTGGGCGCTCTGGCCGAACCCGAGCGCTTCCGTCGGATGACTAGTCTGCCAGAGATTGTGGCACAGATAGACGGATAGTTGCCCGAGTCGCCGTTGATCCCCGAGCGTCTTCGCCAGGCTTTCGGCTTCACGGAGACAGCCGAAGATCCGCTCAAATTCTCCGAGAGGGTGGAGCGACGTTCGAAGGTCAAAGCGAAGATCGATGGCCTGCTCCAGCCTCTCGCGAGTGTCGGGCAGATGCTGCAGAGCCATCAGCGCCTGCTCGAAGCACGCCACTGCCTCCTGGTTGGCCGAGCGCGCCAATGCTTTGGCGCCAGCCTGATGGAGGTACGTTACCGCCTGCTCCCACAGCTCACCCCGCACGGCATGATGGGCCAGGCGCTCGATGTGCTCAGTCAGCCGGTCTGGATAGCAGCGCTCGATGGCGCCGACGATGCGGGCGTGGAGAGCCTTGCGCCGGTCCTGGAGTAGGGAGCCATAGGTGACTTCATGGGTGAGCGCATGCTTGAAGGTGTATTCGGAATCGGGAAAGAGGCGCGTCTCGTAGAGAAACTCGGCCGCCTGCAGATGCGCGAGCCCCCGCTGCACCGCATCCTCCCCCGCCTCCGCCACGGCGTGGAGCAGCACGAAGGGTACGTCTTTGCCGATCACCGAGGCCGTCTGGAGGAGCTGCTTATCATCCGCCGAGAGCCGGTCGATCCGGGCCGCCAGGATCACCTGCACGGTCGCCGGGACCTCGATCGCCTGGATCGCTCGGATCAGACGATAGGCGCCGCGCTCCCCGGTGAGCGCCCCCGTCTCCACGAGCGTCCGGATGCTCTCCTCGATGAAGAGGGGGTTGCCGCGCCTGACCAGCAGTCGCTTGAGGGGCTCTAGCGCCGTGTTGGCGCCCAGGAGGGCGCTCAGCAGCTCGCCCGCACTCTCGGGCGGGAGCGCGTCGAGCCGCAACTGGCTGTAGTAGGTCTTGTTGACCCAGCCATGCCGGTACTCGGGCCGGTAATTGACCAGCAGGAGGACCCGGGCTGTGGGCAGACTCTCAACGAGACCGTCGAGCAGAGCCTGCGTCTCGGCATCGATCCAGTGCAGGTCCTCGAAGACCACGAGCACCGGCTGCCCCTGGCTCTCCCGGAGCAGGAGGTGCTTGACGGCATCCAGGGTGCGCTGCCGGCGCTGGGCAGGATCGAGCGCCTGCCAGTGGGCGTCCTCGACGGGCACGTCGAGCAGGGCCAGCAATGCCGGCAGCGCGGGCTTCAGCGATTCGTCGAGCGTGAGGAGCTTGCCGGTCACCTTCTCGCGAATCTCGCGGTGGGTTTCGCGATCGTGCACCTTGAAGTACGCCTTGAGGAGGTCGATGACCGGCAGGTAGCTGGTCGCCTTGCCGTAGGACACGGAGCCGGCTTCCAGGATAAGCCACTCCTGGGTGCGGTGGGAGTGGGTGAACTCGTAGACGAGGCGGGACTTTCCCACGCCGGGCTCCCCCACGACGGCGACGAGCTGGCCGCGCCCGTCCTGGGCGAGGGCCAGCGCCCGGCGGATCTGCTCGATCTCGGCGTCGCGGCCGACGAACCGGGTCAGTCCCCGAGCGGCGGCGGCGTGGAGCCGGGTCCGCAGCGCGCTCGCTCCAGTGAGCGCGTAGATCTCCACGGGGTCCGGCAGGCCCTTGACCACGACCGGCCCTCGGGCGGCGACCTGCACGTAGCCCTCGGCGAGCTGCAGGGTCGCGGGGGCGAGCAGGATCGTGCCGGGCGTCGCCATCTGCTCCATGCGGGCGGCCAGGTGGGTCGTCTGACCAACCGCCGTGTAATCCATGTGCAGATCCGACCCGATGGCGCGAACGACCACCTCGCCGGAGTTGAGCCCCACGCGAATCTGGATGGGCACCCCGTGCGAGCGGAAGACTCCCTCCGCGTACTGCGCGACCGACTCCTGCATCCGCAGCGCCGCGTAGCACGCTCGCACGGCGTGGTCCTCATGCGCCAGCGGCGCGCCGAAGAGCGCCATGATCCCGTCGCCCATCACCTGGTTCACGGTGCCCTCGTAGCGGTGCACGGCCTCCATCATCCGTTCGAGCACGGGATCGAGCAGCTTGCGGGCCTCCTCAGGGTCGCGATCGGCGAGCAGCTCCATCGAGCCCTTCAGGTCGGCGAAGAGGACGGTCACTTGTTTACGTTCGCCTTCGAGCGCGGCCTTCGACGTGAGAATCTTTTCGGCAAGGTGCTTTGGCGTGTAGGATTCCGGGGAAACGAAACGGGACGGCCCTGGACCGGGTGCTGGAGTAGCCACAAGGGGAGTTCCACAGCCGTCGCAGAACTTACTTCCGGCCTCAAGCTTGGCACCACAGCTCGAACAGACAGCACCGAATGTCGCCCCGCACTCTCGGCAGAATCGTGCCCCTTCGCGCTTGTCCGCTTGGCACCGTGGACACTTCATGCTGCGGGATCTCCAATTGGGGAGCCGGACCGGTTTGCTGCGCGATACGAGTGGGCCAACCTTAGCCGCAGGCTCTCTGGGGGTCAAGGATCATCGATCCGGCGTGGTACACAACAGCAGGTTCACTAGAAGGGGTGTAGGACGTCTGCTCGGGCGCTCGGGGCTTCGGTGGGTTGATCCAGACTTCCATGGGACGCGCCGGCGGCTGGGGGAGGCCGTGCGGGAAGCGCTCCGGGTGTGCAGCATAGGCGGTGGCGAGCACGGTGGCCCGCGCGGCTACGCGGTGCTCGGCGAGGCCGTGGTGCACATCATGAGGCGTCAGCAGAGCCAAGCTGCTGTGATGATGTACGACGTTGTACCAGGGGAAGAAGATATGGCAGTGGGCGCGGACATCTTGGATCGAGCCGAACCTCGCCGGGAAGGCCGGCCGGTACTTCAGTGTCTTGAACTGCGCCTCGGAGAACGGGTTGTCGTTGGAGACGTGGGGACGGCTGTGGGTCTTGGTGATCCCTAGGTCGGCCAGCAGAAACGCGACGGACTTCGAGGTCATCGCTGCGCCCCGGTCGGCGTGGATCGTGAGCTGCCCGCGGTCAATTCCCTGCCGGCCGCAGGTTTCCTCAATGAACCGCTCGGCCAGCGTGGCGCTCTCGCGATGGGCCACCATCCAGCCGACGACGTAGCGGCTGAACACGTCGAGCATGACGTAGAGGTAGAAGTAGGTCCACTTCGCCGGACCGAGCAGCTTGGTGATGTCCCAGCTCCACAGCTCGTTGGGCCGACGGGCCAGTAGCTCAGGGGCGGCGTAGTGCGGATGTCGCAATTGATCTCGGCGCTCGCACACCTCCTGATGGGCCGCGAGCACGCGATACATCGTGCGCTCTGAGCAGAGGTACTGGCCCTCGTCGAGCAGGTTCGCGTAGACCTCGGCCGGCGCAAGATCGACGAATCGCGGTTCGTGCAGCGCGGCGAGAACGGCCAGGCGCTCCGCGTCGCTGAGGGCGCGGGGAAACGATCGGCGGCGCGGCGGGGCGTTCTGGGGCCACCGCCGTCGGTAGTAGGTCGCCCGGGGCAGCCCGAGCGCCACGCACGTCGGTGCGACGCCAAGCCGGCGTCCAACCTCAGTCACGGTGGCTATGAGGAGCGCTCGGCGGTCGTCGGCGTTCCCAGCAACGCCGCGATTTGTTTTTGCAGTTCGACCAGCGCCTCTGCCCGCTCGGCGCGTTTCCGCCAGTGGGTGTTCGCTCGCCCCAGCTCGGCGATCCGCTTGTCCCGCGTATCTGACACTCGCGCCACGGGGCCGCGCTTCGTCGGCGCCCCGGCCAGCTTCCCCTGCTCCCGCGCCGCGCGCCAGGTCGTCAAGTGCGAAGAATACAGGCCCCCACGCCGCAGCAGCGCGCCGACCGCCCCCGGTGTCTTACACGAGTCCGCCTCGCGAAGAATCTTCCGCTTGTACTCCGCCGTGAACCGCCGTCGCGTGGCCTTCGCCACCACCTCGATCGCGGGCCCACCGAGGACCTGCTCGAATGCACTCATTGTTCTCCGATCCGGACTCGCCCTCGACTCTAAACTTCCAGGGGGTCACTGTCTCATCCATATTGGCAGAGAGGGCCCCGTGGAAGACTTTGGTCTCTGATGATGACAAGGAGCATTTCTGCCACTATCTTATCCACACACTCCAGCGGGAGCGGGCCCCGCCTGGTAGGATGCTCCCTCGAGGAGGGATTCCCCGATGCGACAGCTCCTCATCTGGATGGCGATTGGCTTCATGCTGAGCGCGTGCGCGTCCTCGCCGCCCCGAGCCCAGCGCAGCGAGTTCGAGGATATTCCGGTCCCGAAAGGTCTCGAACACGACTGGAGTCGATCCACCGTCATCGAGTCCCCGACGATCAAAGCCGCGCGGCTCTTCTACAAAGGACGGATCACGCCGGACAGCCTCGCCGTCGCGTTCCGGAGCACGCTGGAGGCCAATGGCTGGCGTCACCTCTCGACAACGACTACAGATAGAGGGACCACGCAGGTCTACGAGAAAGCGGGCAGCTCGCTTCAGGTCCTGATCTACGAAGGCTGGTACTACACCTGGGCGGAAGTGTCGGCCACGCGGGTCATCGGGCGGGAGCTAGCCCCAGCCCGTTGAGCCATTGAGGAGAGCGCCGATCATGGCGAAGCCCTCGCCACCTCCGCGGCCCCAGTTGCGAGCCGGCGATGTTGTCGTGCTCCGCCAGAGCCAGGAGCACGTCGAGGGCGAAATCATCACGGTCCTGGGGGATGGCCGCTACAAGGTGCGCTGGCTGACGGGAGCCGATCATCAGAATCGGGTAACGACAGTCACCACGGAGGAGGTTCGCAAGAAGTGAAGAGGCCCGTAGCTCTTCCTACCCGGAGCCGCCGTCCTTCCAAGTGAAATTGGTGATGCTGATCCGGTAACTCGCGCCGCCTGTCTTTAGGGCAACAACAAAGGGAGCGCGACTCAATGCTGGGACAGCACCGACCACAAAGCTGTAGGCACGGTCAGTGACTTGGCCATTGCTGTCGAGCGTCTCAACGAGCAGCCGTACACTCATCGCTGGCCGCATGTAGTCGTTGATAACGTAGCCTTGGACCTCGGGGCGTCCACCGCGCGCCTGGCCGACCTCCCAATCCAACCGCAGCCGCGCGTCGATGCCAGACGGACTGATTGTGGCCAGCGCGCCGTGGGTGCCGCCCAGGATAAGCAGCACCGCCCCCAAGATGATCCGGTGTGGTTTTGTCATGGCCGCATCCTCCAATTCCTCTCGCACTGGAAGCCTACACCTAAAGAGCCCGCTAAGGGCTCGCTACGAAACAAGTGGACCAGATCCTATCGCTTTGCCGACAGGGTGGGAAGGATCGTGTAGTTCCAGTCCCCGTGAAACGCGTCGGGCCGCAGGCGGACGGCCTCCAGGGCGTCGCGGCTGACCTTGAG
>WNFD01002429.1_pt1 | contig 20811 bp, 14 predicted proteins | sample 5400491 | NCBI WGS metagenome assembly WNFD01 (sample SAMN13153343, study PRJNA577476) | soil metagenome | isolation source: 120 cm saprolite under Douglas fir tree site 2 hole 2 replicate 2 | place: USA:California | collected 2015-04-18
CTGGGGGCGAGTTAGTGTAGAGTGTATGGCGCTCTTTGGACTTCACAAAGGGGAATTTCAAATGAAAAACATAAGGATTGCTCTTGCCGCAGCCCTGTTCCTGCCGACGGCCGCTTGGGCGCAAGTTGCACCCGATGCGACTGCCTCCAACCCGGGGATCACTGTTACCTCCTTTGAATACAAGACCACCGGTGTTCTCGACACGAATGTAGCTCCCATTCCCATTGATATATGGGCGAAGGTGTACATTCCCAGTGGATTTACGGGAAAACTGCCGCTGATTGTCTTCCTCCACGGCAACCACGCCACTTGCGGAACCTTTGATGGTTTTGGCCCGGCACGGCGTGACGACAAAATCAACTACACCCTCACCGGCACCTGTCCCGACAGGTATGTTGTGGTTCCCAATCATCTCGGTTACGAATACCTGGCCCAGCCGCTGGCGAGCTGGGGTTTCATCGTCGCCTCCATCAATGCCAATCGCGGTGTGACGGCGGCCCCGGGAGTAGCTGGCGACCGCGGTTTAAACCTCCGCCGCGGGCGCCTGGTGCTTCGCCACCTGATGCAGCTTGCCGCCTTGAATAATAATCCAACCAGTCCCCTGTTTGGCAGGATCGATTTCACACATGTCGGGCTGATGGGCCATTCGCGCGGCGGCGAAGGCATGCGTGCTGCCTATGAACAATTCCGCGCCGTGGGAAGTCCCTGGCCGGGGCGAATCGGCACTCCAGTGACCTTTGAAGGCCTCTTCGAAATCGGTCCGGTAGACGGGCAAACCGGTCCCCGAGGCAATCCAAACCGTCTTAACGCCGACGGCCTCGCGTGGACCGTGCTGCTCCCGAACTGTGATGGCGATGTCTTCAATCTGCAGGGCATTAAGCCATTCGACCGTATGCTGCTTATTACCAGTGAGAGTCCCGCGCGTTTTAAGGCGACCTATACGGTCTGGGGAACAAACCACGATTTTTACAACACCCAATGGCAATTCAGCGATTCCCCCGGATGCCTGGGTCAGAAGCGTCTTTTCCCGCAGCTCTTAGGCTCGTCCGACCAGACAACCATATCTTCTGCCGCTGGAATGGCGTTCTTCCGCGGCAACATCGGCCCGAGCCACAATCCGGTCTTCAACCAGAACTTCGATCCGGAGTTCGGCCTTCCTCCGGTGGTCACCAACATCACCCGAGTGGACCGCGGATACACCGATTCGCCCAGCTCAACAGTAACTACGGTATTCGATGACTTCCCCAATCCGACCACAAATACCTACATCGCGCAGAACGTGCAGTTTGCCATTACGGGAGTTTCCCAGCACGACCGGTCGCAACATGCTGCGGCAGTATCCTGGAATGCCGCCAGCCCGAAGGTGTTTTTCCAAACCAACGCAGCTTCCGCACTGAATCTCGCGACTCTTATGACCCTGGATTTCCGCGTTGCACGGCAATGCGGCGATGCGGATTGCGATAATCCCGGCCCGCAGTTCCACACCTCGACCAACTTCTCCATTCAACTCATTACCGGCAACGGAAGCGCTGTTTCAGGATCCGCGCAATTGCAGGACTTTGTCTCCTTGACCGGTCCGGTGGGCTCACTCACCAGGGGCGCCGGAGTTCTTCCGCACCCCATGATGATCACTGCCAGAATTCCGCTGACCGCGTTTGCCGGAGCGGATCTGACTAAGGTGCGCGGGGTGCGCTTTACCTTCGACGACACCAACACTGATCAGATTTTTATTGCTAACGTGCGCCTCTCGAGCGTCAGTGGCTTGTCAGGAACATCACCGCAATCAGCGGTTCTACCAACGGACGATACCCCGCTGCCTGTGGACACTACTCCGAACCAGAACACTGTCAACTCCATGAAGTCAGTTTCCGCTTCGCCTGCTCTGGGAGGGCAAGGCGGTGTGGACATCACGTTCTCCAGCAATCGTTCGTTTCTTCCCGGAGGGGAACTCCTCGTCCTTCAGATTGGGAGTCAGCAATTCGACGTCAGCCGCCTGGGCGATGATGGCTCAACCAACCAGGTGACATTCACCTTGACTTCGGACGAGTTTGCCTCCCTCCAGCAAGGCGATCCCATCACCGTGCAATATGGAGATGGAGGAAACGGGAACACCTGGAACTTCGGCCATGTCGATAAGACTATGCTGAGTCAGTAAAAGAAAATCTCCATTTTGCAAAGCCCGCGTGACTTCTGCCGAAGAAACATGCGGGCTTTCTTGCAATGCGTTTTTCGGGCCCCATTCCGTACTTGAAGTGTAACTTCCTGCGGTCTCTTCCGCGATCTCTCGTCGCTCCCTAATCGTTCGACGCCGCTTCTTCGCCCCTGACAATTTGACTGGAAGTGTTTGTTCTGATGTGTCCACGATGCCCTCTTCGTGGACACAAACAAAAGTGTCCACAAAGGCCATCATTCACACTCACACACTTGCAGTAAACACGGTAGGAATCGGGCGCTTACACTGAGGGTATGATTGACGCAGATGCAACTTTCCCGAGACTCGCAGCGAACTACCTTCTTGCGTTCTCGATATTGCAAAACACAGAGAATCACTCCTCCAAAGAAGCCGACGGCGTAAGACGTGTTGCCGATCAGCCCTGAAACGAAATCGCGAGCTCCTTGGGATCAGAAGGCTGCAGCCGCTTACCTCGATCAGCGGTCTCTTGAGGTTTGCGGTTCCGGAGCCGAAGTGGCGGCCCCCACGCCATCCGGGTGGATGGCATGCACGGTCACGAGATGAAACCCCAGAACGTCGAGGCCATTCTCCAGATCGACCTTGATCAAAGCTTGAAAGAATGGAGGCTGGCCTTCAGTTTTCTTTAGGCCCAGGGAGGTAAGTCGCGCCGTGAGTTCTGCGACACCGGGCTCGGAAGTGAGAAATCCCGTGGCGCCGGAACACCCCGAAGTGTCCAACCCTCCGACTACGGCGATATACCGGCCAGGGATGATCCCAGGCCCAACAGTGATGAGGGCGTAGTCCGACTTCACCGTTTGCGTGACCGGGTCACGCTCGGTCTTGTAGACAGGCGCTTCGCCTGGAAGAGGATGACGGTTGACGATGCGCCCGTTCCACAGTTCGTCCTCCATTTTGGGGAGCTCGTACACGAAATCTTGTCCCGTAGAAGGGAGCTGGGCGACGGCATCGTTTTGAAACGATGAGCCGATGAGGATGACATTGTGCTCCTGGAGATCATGAATGGTGACCAATCGGCTGCGCTTCAGAGTGGTGTCATAACCCATTCGCGAAAAGAGGCGGGTAAATCTCCAAATTGCTTCCACGTCGCCAGTGCCGGTGTAGCTATATTCGTAGAAGAGTGGCCCGGCCTTGGCCACGAGAGACGGATTGGAGGCGAATTGGCGCGCGAGATGCGGGTCTACCGGGGAGCCGCGGTTGTCGCTGGCGCCGCGTCGAAAACGAAATAGATCGTTAGTGCGGTCGATCAGAAACACGGCGTTAGCGTATCCAATGATGAGGCCGCGATCCTTGCCGAGGAAAGTAACCCAGAAATCGCGGACGGCGTTATCGGGATTGCCAGCCGGCGGGTCGACCGCAGAAGCCGTCCGATGCAGAAATCCAATTTCGGACCAGTGCAATTCAACCAGGGTACCCGCGATGGCGAGCGCCGCCAACAAAGAGAGCGCGACGACTGGATGCGAAAGGAAAAATTGACCGAATTGTTTGGGACCCTGGGCTTTGGCAGCAGCGGTTCCATTTCCAGAACCGCGGGGCGTTCTAATCGCGGTGGTGGCGGCGGCAGTTGGTTGCGAGGGACTGTTCTGGGGAAGAGATAATGACGTCCGAATGCCGATGCTGGGAACGTAGTGACCGGTGGGAATTTCTACGAAGATAGGGTCGTTGGCGCCTTCGTTCTGATAATACTCCTTGAGTTTCTGGCGGATGCGGTGCATTTCGACGCGAACGACGGGGTCAATCTTGGGGTCGTAGCCGTCACCACGGCCGAATACATCTATACCAATCGTATATTCTTTCAGATGTGTGACTTGTCCCTCAGCGGATTTCGAGGTTACATACTGTAACAAGCGCTGTAACGCCGGAGCGTTTCGAAAAGACCCAGAGCGAAGAATCCGATCGAGCTGCTCTCGAACTTGCTCGGGAGAGGCCTTCAGATGTTGACTGGTTGCCGTGTCGTATTCGGATTTCATGGCTCCTCAGTCTGGTGGCGGAGCGCATAGCGGCTTTCGCCGGACGAAAGGTGGCTGTAACCGACCACCTATCCCTTTTGTAACCCCATTCTACTTGTGCGGAATGGCCGACTTCAACTATTCGATTGACATAGGGGCGTGGGAGTGTTGGCTGCCCGCGTGAGTCTAAATGGGCTGACTCTTCGAAGGAGGGTGGGATGCGAAAGAACAAGGTCATAGCGTTTGCTGTTTTCCTGACTTTTATGGTTTTCTCCCTGAGTGCGGCGTTCGGTCAGGCGATCACGGGGACGCTGCTGGGGACAGTCTTGGACTCCTCGGGAGGCTCCGTCGCCGGTGCTGAAGTTACCGCGACCAATATGGATACTGGGGTGAGCCGCACAACCACGACTGGGCCCGAGGGCTACTATTCCATTCCAAACCTGCCCCCCGGTCGATACAGCGTCACCGTGAAATTCGCTGGGTTCAAAACGGCGACTTCCCACGACAACGTCGTTCAGGTGCAGCAAACGACGCGGGCCGATTTCACCATGTCTGCGGGTGACGTGTCGCAGACGGTCCAAGTGACATCGGAAGCGCCGTTGGTGCAGAGCACGTCTTCAGACATTGGCTCGGTCATTGAAGCCAAGGAAATTAACAACCTTCCACTGAATGGGCGGCTATTCGAGCAATTGGTGACGATTACGCCAGGAGCGGCGGCGGCGGGCTGGAGCGACTTTGCAGAGAATCCGTCGGCGGCCGGTGCGGTCACCCCAACACAGGCGGTGGTAAACGGGCTGCCGTGGTCGGGAAACCTGTACATGGTGGATGGAGTCCATAACGAAGAGCCGCTGAATGCCTTTATCAGCATCACCACGCCTCTCGCGGCAATTCAGGAATTCAAGATTGAGACGAGCAACCCGACCGCCGAATACGGCTCGTTTGGAGGCGCAGTGGTGAACCTCACGACCAAGTCAGGCACCAATGAATTTCATGGAGAAGTGTTCGAGTACATTCGAAACGACGCGTTTAATGCGCGCGATTTCTTCAACCATCGTCCTGGCAGCAGGAAAGCTCCTTATCACGCAAATCAGTTCGGTGGGGCGATCGGCGGGCCGATCAAAAAGGACAAGATATTTATTTTTGGGGACTACCAGCAATTGTTGCAGCACAATGGCGTGACGAATACGCGCACGGTGCCTACGGCGCTCCAGCGGCAAGGCATCTTCACTGAGGGAACGCAGCCTCCGATTACGAACACGGCTGCTTGCACGCCCAACCCTTGCACGAGTAATTCAGTTCCGCAAAGCGATATAAACGCAATTTCGAAAGCACTTCTGGATCCCAGCGTGATTCCCTTGCCGAACGTCCCTGGAGCGCTTGTAAATAATTTTACGGTTAGCACGGTCAACACACAAAATGTACCGCAATTCGACGTGCGGGCCGATTATGCGATGTCTGACAAGAACCGATTTTTCGTCCGCGAATCTTATGCCCATCGAGACTTCACGAACCCGCCTCCGGGCACTATTTTCATGTTTAGCGACCCCAACTCAACGTCCGCGAACCACAACGCGGTAATTTCTTGGGACCACATTTTCTCGGGCACGACCACTAACGCGCTGCGCATCGGATTCAATCGCTACTTTACGAGTGATGCGGCCACCTCGAATAGCGTTGACGAAAATAATAAACTCGGAATTCCCAATGGGAACCTGGCAGCGTTTCCCAATACGTCTGGAATCGCACAGTTCAATATCCCCGGGTTCGGGAATGGCGACAACCACCTGACCGGCGACCCGGGTTGGACCAATGCGGTGCGCATCGCCAATATTTTCGAGTATTCCGACAATGTGATCATGGTCCGCGGCAAGCACAGCATCAAATTTGGCGGAGATATTCAGCGAATTCAATCAACGTTAACGAACTCCCAGAATGACCCGCGCGGAATCTTCAATTTCCAAGGAAGCTACACAGGCTATCAGTTTGCAGACTTCCTGGTGGGCTTGCCGAATCAGGTGATACGCGACTTTGTCGTGACGCGTCCGGCGGTGCGGATGACGTTCGCAGGTTTTTTCGCACAGGACGACGTCCGGGTGACGCGGAAGCTGACACTGAATGTGGGCCTGAGGTGGGATGTGTACACGAGACCCGTCGATGCGCATAACCACCAGAGCAACTTCGTGCCGTCGACGGGCTTGATTCAGATCGCTTCGTCGAGTAATCCCGGGCCGAACGTGGATACATATCACGGAAATTGGGGGCCGCGCGTTGGTTTCGCGTACTCTCCCGACAATGGACGAACGGCCGTTCGCGCCGCGTACGGCATCAGCTATTTCCCCGATAATTTCGGTGCGACCGGCGGCACTCTGGAGCGGAATTATCCGTTTTTCCTAATTATTACGCAGAAGGCGACTTCCCAGACCGATCCCGCGCAGGCTTTGAAGCTGAGCAACGGGTTGCCGGTTGCGCCGGCCGTCACGGCCACGCCGGGCGGAACCCTGACGCCGCCGCCGAATTTTGCGGTATTCGTAGTATCCAAGAACTTTCGGCAGGATGCAGCGCAGGTATGGAATGTCAGCGTGGAACGCCAACTTATGACTAATATGTCCTTGCGCGCCGCGTACGTTGGAACGCACGGGACGCATCTGTATCGAGACCTTCAGCTTGACCAGTGCGATCCGGCGGTCGCGGCGGTCACACCGCCTCCGGCTTGCCTGCCGTTCTTTGCTGTAGCTCCGACGATCACGGAAATCCATCAACGCAACGGGGACGGCTATTCGCATTACAATTCGGGACAATTCCAACTGCAAAAACGAACAAATATCGGTCTGACGCTCATTGCTTCTTACACTTGGTCAAAGATGATCGATAACACAGACAGCGTCGTCTATCCATACAGAGATAGCCTAAACCGAGGTCTGGCGCGCGGGTTCAAGGGCTCCGATATCCCGCAGAACCTAACTATCAGCTATAACTACGATCTCCCGTTTGGGCGTGGTCGCAGCTGGCTGACTGATGCATCGGGAGCGATGAACTACATCGTGAGCGGATGGTCAGCCAGTGGAATTACGACATTTCAGTCGGGTGTACCATTGCAGGTGACCGTTGCTAAGAACCTACTCAACAATTTCGGCGGAGGCAACCCTGCAAACCTTACTTGCACAAGCGTCTCTGAGCCGAAGACCGTAAGCCAATGGTTTGACACTAACTGCTTTGCGGCACCCCCAGCCTTCACTTTCGGCAACTCGGGAGTAGGGCATGTACGCGGGCCGGGCGAGAGCAACTGGGATTTCTCTCTGGCCAAGTCAACGCCTCTGGGCGCCGAGAACAGGCAACTGCGGTTTGAGGCAGACTTCTTCAACTTGTTCAATACTCCTCATTTCTCGAACCCCGGCACAACGTTTGGGGCCGGCAACTTTGGCGTGATCAGCGGTACTCGGCTGCCGCCGCGGTACATTCAATTTGGACTCAAACTTTTGTTCTGAGTGTGTATGCGTCGGCAGACGCGTACCAGATCGATACGGGACCCCGTCCCTAGGTAAGCCGGGCCAGTGTGGCGCAGTGCACGTCGAGGGCGCTCCAGAAGACAAGTGGTGGGGCGACCACACGGCTCGCCGGTTGCTGAAATGGGGCGCAGCCTTGCCTGCTTAGCGCAGGCAGGCTCCTGTGGACTGGTGGAAGCACCTTCATTCCTTTCCGCCAAATCAAGTTAAGATCAGACGACCATGAGATCGCCTATTTCATTGCGTCGCCGGAAGCAGATCACGATTTTCTCCACCGGGCTCGCGGTCGTTCTGTTGACCATGCTGGCAGCGAGCTATCAACAAACTGAAGAATCGGCCAGACACAGTCGAGGATCCGCGCAGTCCCGCGTAGGGCTGCTCGATTTGGACACCTCGGACCCGAATCTCGCGGCAGCATTTGGGTGGGCACGCCGACAGGCGCTGGCGTACTCGTTCAGCGGCGATCTAGTTGGCGATTGGTACGAAGCCGCGTTGCCGGGGCGGCAAGCCTTCTGCATGCGCGACGTGTCGCACCAATGCATGGGCGCCCATGCGCTTGGGTTAGCGCGGCACACGCGGAACATGCTGGCGAAATTTGCGGAGAACATCTCCGAGGAAAAAGACTGGTGTAGCTACTGGGAGATCAACCGGGAGAATCGTCCCGCGCCGGTGGACTATCGCGATGACGCGGATTTCTGGTACAACCTGCCGGCCAATTTCGACGTTCTGGACGCCTGCTTTCGCATGTATGTGTGGAGCGGCGATCGGGCATATCTCACGGATGGAGCGTTTCTAAACTTTTACAAACGAACCGTTCATGAGTACGTGGCGCGCTGGGACTTGGGGATTGATCGGATCATGACGAGGCCGCGCATCATGAACGTTCGCAGCCGGCCGGGTTCGACTAATCGATTCCAGACAAACCGAGGAATCCCGAGCTACGAGGAGAGTGATCCGAACTTTGTGGTCGCGATCGACCAAATTGCGGTGCAGTACGCCGGATACCTAGCGTATGCGCGATTCGAGCAACTCCTCGACAACGAGGAGGAGTCTCGGGCCTTTCTGAAGCGAGCGAATGAGGTGAAATCGTTTTTGAATCAAGTGTGGTGGGACAAGGAGTCGGCCAGTTATTACTCCTCTTTGGGACTGGATCGCAAACTGAGAAAGCATGGATTGAATCTGGCGGTTCTTTACTATGGGGCTGCGGAAGATGGGCCGAAATCAGAATCCGTTGTGAACGCGATACTGCGAAGGGTCGGGAACAAGGAGCCCATCGGTATCGAAGAACAGTCCCATTTGCCAGAAATCTTGTACCGTTATGGAAAACCGGACCAGGCCTACGAGCAGATTCTCGATCTAACGGGAGAGGGGAAGAATCGCCGCGAGTATCCCGAAGTCTCTTACGCGGTGATTGGCGCGATCGTTACGGGATTGATGGGGGTTGAGTTGGTCCTGGCAGAACCCCAGAAAGCTCTGCAGGAGGCTCTCTATGTTGAGGGGACGGTTAGCACATTGTCGCGCTTAACGCCGAAGATCAAGTGGGCGGAACTGCAGCATGTTCCGATCCGGGCGAACGAAATCTCGGTGAGGCACGACGGGTTGAGCAAGACGACGCTAACTAACACGGCCGGGCCAGCGCTGATGTGGAATGCCTGCTTCCCCGGTCTACATCGCAAGTTGCTGGCAAACGGCAAGGCAGCAGAGGTAACTCCATCCGGCCGTGCGCGAAACGACCAACCGCTCTCATGTATCACGATTGCCGTCGGCTCTGGCGAGCGCAAGATCGTACAGACGGCCGAGTGAAAAGACCAATCAAGGCTGCTATGAGCTTGCCGATCAAGTGCTTGGAGTTCGTGGCCATCCTCGTTGTCTCGGCAGACACAGGGCTTTTGGAAGGCATCCTCCCCTACGTCCGAGCAGAGTGGGGCAAAATGGCCAATCTTCGAGGGAACCACGAGACCGAATCGGCGGAAATGCGACCTTACGCTGGACCTCGTGCTCCGATGTTGGGGGCTTACTTGGGCTGTTTCGCAAAGGACATAGCATGCAACGAACTAGCAGGTCCGGATAGGTCTAACTCCCGGTAATAATCGGCTGCACGGAAGCTATCATCGAACTTTCTTCTTCTGAGCTTCTGAATTGAGTGCGACACGGTGGCGTCCTAATAACGCGTAGTGCGAGAGACTCTCGGCCACAGCGTTGTAGTAAACATCCTTTCGAATAATCAACTTTGTGCCAGCTTCACTGCAGATTTCTTAGGGGCAATTAGGGGGCACTAAGAATTCCGGTCCTTTCTTTTCAGTTCCTTAGAAGGCCAGGTCGCGCCGCAAAACTCCTTTGTTTCCAGTAAAATGATAGTTTCGACCCCCACCGCCCCTACCAAATCTTCCTTATTTTTCAATGAAATGCAGAAAACTTAGCTCCATTTCAGCGGGTTAGCTCCAAAACGCGGCCAGCGAGAGAGTCCACTGGTCGCCGCTGTGCGTTACCGATCACGTGCGCGTACTTCTGCAAAGTGATGACTCAGGAGCGTTTCCCACAATGTGGGAGTCGTCCACCACGCTAAGGCCAACGCCCGTACTTTCCCGCACCAGAAAAATTACCATCGTTTGACAATTCCAGGACATACGACACACCTCACTTCCTCAGAATAGCGCCCCGCCGCTTTGATAGCCGTGAGCTCACGGGGCGACGGACACACAGAGACGGTCCTTCATTGAACTCCCTGTCGAATTCTCGAAGCCTACGCTCTCGGCCCGCTGCGCCACAGCTAGCCCAGAGTTTGCCCCATTACCGAAGGTGCCATGTGGCGTTCGGAATGACGCAAAGCAGATCGAAACACAAGGAACGTAGAAAGATTAGGAGGATTATTACGATGTGTAGCCTGACGCGAACGGGATCATTCAAATTGTTCGTAGTACTTGGTTTTCTTTTCTTGTTTTTGGCAATCAATCCAACTGCCTCGGCCCAGGGCACTGAACCTTGCCTCGACCGTTCGGTATGCGGAGAGGTATCTCCTTTAATCCCTATGCAAAGTACCGAAGCGGTTCATATGGGACTGGTGTGGAAAAAAGGAGTGGCAACTCCCAAGATCTTGTTTCATGCCAGATTTTCAGAGTACACCGCTAACGACGTCGCTGATCCGGCCATTATCGACGCAGCCATCGCCGCGGGAGCCTTGACCAACGGTGTCAATGACTTCAATAATGCTCTCAGGGACGTGCTTAATCCCTCGTTCAGGAATGGCACCGACCCCACGGCGGACTCCTTCCAAAGACTCACCTATGGCGGATTTCTGCTCCGCCAGGGCCTCAGCATGAGCGTGCCCACGCGCATCAAGTCGGTTCGCACCATGGAGCGCGCCCTGCTCTTCGACCTCGCCCATCCGGATGCTTTCAAAAGCAACGGCAAGTTTCACACCGCCTTACTGGATGAGCAAGACTTCCTCTTAAACCGCGCGGCGTTTAAGGAGGTCGGCTTTTCCGCAGGGCTCAATTACAACATTTACTGCAATGCGCGCGTGATGCTGGCGGATGGCCGCGTTTACGTTTTTGGTGGCCACGATATGCAAAGCGATAACGGGTTGTACAAAGTCCAAATCTTCGACTCCGAAACGGAGACCTGGGTGCCGAGGGCCCGTCCGTGTACCAGAGAAAACTGGGCCCGCGATCCCTTCGGTCGAGAGCTGTTTGCGAGCGACCCCAATGCCCGGTTTTACCCAGGGTGCAATCCCCTGGAGATCCAGAGCACTCAACCCTCGGATCCATCGGACATGAAATATAAGCGCTGGTATCCCACGGCTATCCCTCTGCCAAGTAACACCATCTTGATCCTGGGCGGCTATGCTCAAGATCCCTCGGTGGGCCCGGATCCGCAGGCGGCTGAGAAGGGTCGCCGAGGTATTCCTCAAACCGACGCCGCTTTCACGGCCACCAGGACCTCCCAAGTTGTTCCCGAGGTTTATGATCCGAAGACTGACCGGAACGTCGCGCTGGAAAACGCCCGGAAAACCTGGCCCCTTTACCCTCAGGCTGAAGTCGTGCAAACCGGCCCGGGAAGAGACGATTGGAAAGTTTGCACGATGGGTGGTTCGGATACCGAAGACGTGGGCGGCGGAAGCAAGTTCTTCGGACCTTTCCCAGCGAGCACTTGGTGTTTGGACGTAGTAGGGGCACTGAAGGACCCGGATCGCGACATCCCCGCGCGAAATCACTGGGAGTTGCTGGACACGGCTTCCGAATCCAGGCCCTACTGTTGTCCCGGTGCCAGCCTGCTCGAGATTGACAAGAACGGGCGCACCGTGTCGCACAAATGGTTCTTGTTCACAGGGCAGGATAGCGTCACGCGCCGTCCGACGGCGACGATTGAGATGATTGACTTTACCAACCCGCTCCCCAGGTGGCGGCGCGTAGGAAACCTCATCCAGCCGAGCACCACCAGCAAAGCAGTCGCTCTCCCAGACGGGAAAGTGTTTATCGCCAACGGCCTGAATCCTGCCGGAAGTACCTTTGAGGAGAGATCGGGTCTTCGCTACCAGATGTTTGACCCTAGCGACGCCACCACAAGAGCGGTGGCCAAGACGACTGTCCCGCGGGGCCTTCACGGGACCGCCGTGTTGCTGCCGGATGCCACGGTATTCGTCGCGGGGGAGAATCGAGAAGTCCTGGTTCGGCCGGACGACCCAGCGTTTCCGATGGATGGGTTCCCGATCGGGGATCCCGATCTCGGCGTTCCCAACGGACAGATCTTTAGGCCACCGTACTTGTTCAACAAAGACGGAAGCCTGGCCGCCCGCCCGGTCATCACGGAATCGCCCGAAAAAATCTCCTACCGGGACAATTTCGAGGTCTCCGTGGCGGGAGGGTCCACCCAGATCGCGTCGGTTGTGATCATTCGCAGCGACCATAGCACTCACAACTTGGAAACTGGTTCGCGCTACGTCAAGCTCGCGTTTCACGCGAAGGACGAAGGCGAAAATGAAAATGACGGTGAAAGTGAGCGAGAGCGAGAGCTGCGTGTCACCGCGCCTCGGCTGCCTGCTCAGGCAATCCCGGGAATCTACATGCTCTTCGTCGTTGACAAGGCGGGCGTCCCCAGCATTGGGAGGCAGCTCCGCTTGAACGAAGAGGACAACGAGGACAAAAAAGAGGACAAAGAAGACGGCCGCGGCTAGATGTAAAACATCACCGAAGGCGCTCTCACCAACGAGACCGTTTATGAGTCTTCCGGACACCTCGGTTCTTTTTCGACCGGGTCTGAAAGAACGGGCTCCGCATGGAGAGAACTCCTTTGAAAGGAGGAGGTTTCAGTCGGACGTTAACGTTTTCGAGAAAGAGGATCTGTGCCTGACAGATAGAAATTCAGAAAGTGGAGGAAAAAAATGAAGAAGCTGTTCATCAATACTCTACTGCTCGCGTTTTGCGTTTTCGCTCTCAGCGGCGGCGCCCGCACTAAAGACGAAGACGAGGGCACCCAGTTGGCCGCCAAACTCACTGGCTATCAAGAGACTCCTCTCACGCTGGCCAGCCCTGCGACCGGCGAGTTCACGGCGACGGTGAGCGAAGACAACCAGTCCGTCTCCTTCAAGTTGACCTATGCCGGTTCTGAAACGAACGTGCTAGTTGCGCACATCCACTTGGGCGCGCCGGCGACCACGGGGGGCGTCACTGTTTTCTTCTGTGGAGGTGGGGGCAGACCACCATGCCCATCGCCCTCGGGGACAGTTACAGGAACGTTTACTGCTGCGAACGTCGGAGCCGTTCCAGCACAGGGTCTCGCCGCTGGCGACCTGCCGAAGTTGCTCGAAGCGGTCCGCGCGGGTGCGACCTATGCCAACATCCATACAACGGCACACCCAGGCGGAGAAATCCGCGGGCTAATCAAAGTGCTGGAAGACGACAATCGTGAGCGGCGGGAGCGATCTGCTCGGGACAATTAGAGAGCGCCTGGTCGCGCCGGGTCTCAAGTACGCGCCTCTGCGGGCTGCGTTAAAATGATTTCCTTTCGAGTTAAGCAGATGGTGGGGTTGCTCTAGCAGTGCGCCCAGTGGTACCGTCCGCTCCGTTACGCTAGCTACCTGCCAAAGGATTCGACTTGAAAGGGGGAGAGCCGTCGCATGGGAGTGGTTAATGTGGTGGCTGACCGGAATGCCGGGGTTCCTGCGGCGCTACGCATTGTGGCGCTTCCGTTGCGAGACGGCTAGGACCCAAGAGAGAGGAAACTTCGCTGGTCGGAGGTCGTCAAGGCGGATAAGTGTCACCGGCGAGGCGGGCTGGGGGCGGGAAACAAAACCACGGACGGCGCCGGAAGGGTAGAACGAGCCGCTATGCCACGCCAAACAGGCTATGTGGATTTCGGCTTGACAGTCTGGTAGGCGTTTGGGTGTATGGCTTCGGGCCAAGGGGCAGCTCAAAACGGAAATTCCGGTTTTTCTTATCTGCCGGGAGGTAAACAATTCATGGCTCCAGTCAATTTCACAGTTAACGGCACTTCCTACACGTTGGACGTCGACCCTGCAACTCCATTGCTGTTTGTGCTGGCTGATGAGCTTCAGTTGAACGGACCCAAGTTCGGCTGTGGCCTCGCTCAGTGTGGCGCGTGTACGGTCCTTTTGGATGGCCAGCCGGTTCGCTCCTGTGTGCGGCGGATGTCAACGGTGGAGGGGAGTGAAATCACGACAATCGAAGGGCTCGGCACGCCGGAGAACCCGCACCCAATTCAAACGGCATTTATCGAGGAACAAGCTGTGCAGTGCGGTTTTTGCTTAAGCGGGATCATGCTGTACGGAAAAACATTTGTCGATCAGAACCCCAATGCCACCGAGGAGCAAATCGTGCAGGCTCTCAATAATTTACTCTGCCGCTGCTACGCGCACCGCCGTATGGTTCGCGCGCTGCTGCGCTACGCACAGGAGCTGAGAGCATGAAGCGGAGAAACTTGTCCAAGCCCATTGACCCGGCAAACATGACGCCGGACACGCTCGCCGCCCTGAAAAGAGCGGGATTCTCCCGCCGCGATTTCTTGAAAGGGGCCGGCGTGCTGATCGTCGGCTTCAGCATGGCCAGTTGGCCCGAAAAGCTGGCGGCGCAGAATTCGCCGCAGGTCAAGCCGCTGGATGTGGCCGGAGATCAGGTTGATTCTTGGATCGCCATTGCAAGCGACGAGAGCGTAACGGCCTACTCGGGCAAGTGCGACTTCGGGCAGGGTTTTGCAACCGTGCAATACCAATTGGTCGCCGAAGAACTCTTCGTGCCGCTCGACCGTGTCACGCTCATTTATTGCGACACCTCCATCACTCCCGATCAGGGCACCACTTCCGGCAGCCAGTCCACTCCTACGGAGTTCGGGCCGAGCGGCTTGCGCCAGGCTTTGGCCACGGCTCGTGAAGCGTTGTTCCAGATGGCGTCGGAACAACTGGGTGTGCCGGTGGACCAACTCACCGTCCAGGATGGCGTGATCAGCGTAATCTCCGATCCGTCGCAGCAGGTATCCTACGGCCAATTGATCGGAGGGCAGCAGTTCAACATCACCCTCAACCGTAATGCCAGGCCGAAGGACCCCAGTCAATACACCGTTCTTGGAACATCGCTGCCGCGGTATGACATTCCGGCGAAGGTTACGGGTCAATATGAGTACGTCCAGAATGTGCGTCGGACCGGCATGTTGCACGGAAAGGTCGTTCGGCCGCCGGTGGTAGGCGCTACCGTTGTCAGCGTCGACCAGAGTTCCCTCCCTCCTGACGTCCAGGTCGTCGTCAAGAACGATTTCATCGGCGTCGTTGCTGACACCCAACAGCAGGCCATTCAAGCGGTGGCGGCTTTGCAAGTGACGTGGTCCCAAGGCGTCACCCTGCCGAACCAGCAGGGCCTTTACGACTACATGCGCGCACAGCCATCCCGTGATTCCTATACCGTACTTGCTGATGATGTGGACGAAATGCTCGCGCGCGCAGCCAACGTGTTGAGCGCCATGTATCTGTATCCCTATCAGATGCACGGTTCGCTGGCCAGCTCCTGCGCGGTCGCCGATGTTCAGGGCAGCGGGCCAAACGGCACGGCCACCATCTGGGCGGCTTCCCAGTCGGTTTATCCCCAGCGGGACAGTGTGGCGTTGGTGCTCGGAATTCCTAAGGAGAATATACGCGTCATTTTCGTGGAGGGATCGGGCTGCTACGGGCTCAACGGCGCGGACACCGTATGCTTTGACGCGGCGTTGCTCTCGCAGGCCGTAGGCAAACCCGTGCGTGTGCAGTTCACGCGCAAAGACGAGATGGCGTGGGGCGAGAGCTATGGACCCGCGTATCTCTCGGACCTGCGCGCCGGCCTCGACGATCAGGGACGCATCATCGTCTGGGATCATGAGGCCTGGACGCTCACCAAGGGCGATCGCCCGAACGCGACCACCCCAGGCAATATCATCACCGGCGCGCTGGCCGGATTCCCCACACCGTCGCTGATGCCCGGTGGCGGCGACCCGCCCACCAGCTACCGCAACAATGGTAACGCCGCGGCGTCCTATGGCGCTGGCTGCGTCAATGGAGCCTGTGGCGGTACAGGGACCATCACCAGCGAGCGGGTATTGACGCACACCATCGCATCGCCTTTCTTCACCGGCCCCCTGCGATCCCCCGCCAGACTCCAGAACACTTTTGCGAACGAAAGCTTCATCGACGAAGTGGCGGCGTTTGTGCGAGCCGATCCCGTTCAACATCGTCTGCTCTATCTGAGCGACCCGCGGTTGATCGCTGTCTTGAACGCCGCGGCCCAGGCGGCGAATTGGGATACACGTCCATCACCAAAGCCGGGAAACCCTCTCACCGGCGTTGTCACGGGCCGTGGCATTGCCTGCGTGCTGTATGAGGGGAACAACGGATACTCCGCTTTGGTGGCCGAAGTCCAAGTTGATCAGGACACCGGAAAAGTCATCGTGACGCGCATTGTCACCAGCCAGGATTCCGGCCCCGTTTCCAATCCCGATGGTTTGCGGAATCAAATGGAAGGTGGCGCCCTGCAGGGCATGAGCCGTGCCCTGCGCGAGGAAGTGATGTGGGACGACCAGAAAATAACTTCGATTGATTGGCGGACATATCCCGTCTTCCCCTTCGGCGAACCACTTCCCGTAATGGAGACCGTGCTGATTAACCCGCCCGACAAGCCGCAAATGGGCGCCGGAGAATGTACGATCACCTTGGTCGCGGCTGCCATCGCTAACGCGGTCTTCGACGCCACTGGGACGCGCCTCCGCCAGGTGCCGTTCACACCGGAGCGCGTCCTGGCTGCGCTAAATGGCCTGAGGTTGAAACAACGGTTGAATCGTACATAGGACTGAGAACAGCGGTCCCAAGACACCATATTTTAGACTTATATTTTTAGTAGTAATAGGCGTCGCGGGAAGAGGAGGACGTCATAGTCATTCATATCTCAGCGCCACCATCGCATCCACGCGCATGGCGCGCCGCGCCGGGATGTAACAGGCCAGCAGTGCGACAAACGTAAGCGACGCCGAAACGGTCAGGTATGTCAGCGGATCGGTAGCACTGACCGTGACAAAATTGCGAACGACGAGAGGAAATCCTCCGGCGGTACGGCCGCTCGGGCGACTATGTCGAAATCAGCCTCGAATCCGAGTACCGCTACAACCCACTTCACAACGACCTCGATGCCTGCGCCCTTGCCTACAACATCGCCTCGCTGCTGAACAACCTTTTCGGCCGGGGCAAGGAACCCTTCTGGCAGCAGGCTTACACCAACCTGGTGAAGTTCATCATCCTGCTGCACAAAGTCAATTTCGATTACGTCACGCTCTTCGATGTCTACGAATGCGCGATCAACCCGGACCTCCTCGAAAGCAGAATAAAGGAGGCGGAGCGCCGGCTCATCGAGGCCGATTAAACCCTGGGCGAGGTCCGTCTCCCACTGAGAACGGACCCCATCCCAGAGAATAATCTTGATCTAATTTCGGTCTTCGTGGTCGCGTTCGTGATGACGACGATCATGAACCTGCCCGCGAATTTCGCCGCCTCCATGAGCCGGCGTATGGATGTTCGCATAGCCCAAGCTGTGGCGAAGGATCCGTACAAAGCCCGCGAAATCGCCGGCAGCCACACCTTGGGCCGGCACGGCCACTATATCGGCAGCCGTCCAAGTCCCACTGATCGAACCGCTATGGGTAGCATCGTCGGGGCAGGCTGGCTTTGGTCCACCGCAAAAAAACACGACTGGAGTGCCAGTGTTTTGGGGGGGGCCGAAGTGAATGTGCGCCACTAGAGCCGGACCAGTAAGGCCGGTCCAATCTAGTGTCCAATCCATCGAGTTGCCGTCATCACTCAACGTGCCAACGAAGGTGCCTTCACCATCGGCGAGGATCGGCGGCACTTCGCCGAAGCCGCTAAGCCGAGTGCGGAATACATTCGATTGGTCCTCGTTCTCCGCACGCACCGCTAGGCCGACGACGCTGGCCACTGCAAGCACGAGCAGTGTCGCCAATGTAAGTCTGAATCCAAGATTCCTCATAGTATTACCTCCAGATATTCAGATTCCTCGTTCTGAATTTACGATCGCCCGAGCGAGATCATCTAGTTTCCAACAATGCCCCGCACGACTCCTCCGCCGAACGCAACCTTCACCGCGCAAGCTGAACAGTCTTCGCGGTACTTTCTTCAACTGTAGATGCGTTTCCGAAATTTCAGCGGATTCGCTGGACCGGGGAACAGCCGGGGCGAATGGTAGGCAACATACTCCGGTCGAATCCTTTTTCCAAGTAAAAGAATTGTTAACATTTTGTCGCGGGAGATCGCAGTGCTCATAGATTTCTGGGCTACTTGGGGTCAACCATGCAAGAAAGAAATGCCCGGCTATCAGAAGCTCGTGGAACGCTATGGCTCTCACGGATTTGCCGTTATCGGGTTCAAATTCGATACGATGGCAGACACCGAAAACCCAATCCAGTTCGCGAATAAAATCGGCGTCCATTATCCGCTAGCGGTCGCGCCTGACGAATTGAAGCAAAAGTTTGGCGGGATCGAAGGATTACCCACGACACTGCTCTATGATCGGAAAGGAATACTCCGCAAGAAGGTCATCGGGTTTGAGTATACAGACGCATTCGAGTCGGATTCAAAACCGCTTGGGATTTGAACGTGCGGGCATTTTCATTGAGCATGGTCGCAGTCATTTTCCCAAGCACGGTGGGGCGCAAGCTGCTATTCTCCCCAAAATCTAAATTCGGGAGCGAGACCGCTGCACGACCAGCCCCCCCATGTGTCGGCAGTGTTTTATCCTGTGGCGGTGATCGCGGCGAACGAGGAAACCGGAGGCCTCGATGAAGCTGGATCGCGGAGTATTGCAGAGTCTCCCCAAGGTTCTGTTGCACGAACACCTGGACGGCGTGCTGAGGCCGAAAACGGTAATTGAATTGGCAAGAAGCGCAAAATACGACCAACTTCCCACCGAAGATCCAGACGAGCTGGCGCGCTGGTTCCACCAAGGGGCGAACCAGGGAAGTCTGCCAAAATACCTGGAAGGCTTTGCACATACGATCGCGGTCATGCAAACCGAAGAGGCTCTCGAACGAGTGGCTTATGAGCAAGCGGAAGACCTATGCCGGGACGGCGTGGTCTATTTCGAGACTCGCTTTGCTCCGATTTTTCATACTCGGAACGGACTAAGCCACCAGCAGGTGGTCTCCGCTGTGCTGAAGGGTTTGCAGCGGGCCCGAAAAGACTTTGGGATTTCTTCGGGGTTAATCATCTGTGCGATGCGCAGCATGGACGTGTCGCTCGAAATGGCCGAACTCGCCGTTGACTTTCGCCAGCGGGGAGTTGTGGGATTCGACCTGGCGGGTGAGGAGGGCGGTTATCCTCCCAAAAAGCACGTGGAAGCTTTTCACTATATTCAGCGACAGAATTTCAACATTACGATTCACGCTGGCGAAGGGTTCGGAAAGGAATCGATTTGGCAGGCCATTCAATACTGCGGAGCGCATCGCATCGGACACGGGACGCGATTAATCGATGACATTGCCGTCGCGGACGGCAAGGCAGTGAAATTGGGTGACCTCGCGCAATACGTTCTCGACAAAAGGATTCCGCTGGAGATTTGCCTGCTCAGCAACGTCCATACCGGGGCCGCGCGCAGCCTCTCCGAGCATCCCTTTAAGATTTTGCATCAGGAGAAATTTCGCGTCACCCTCAACACCGACAACCGGTTGATGAGCGATACGACCATGACCAAAGAATTCGAGGCCGCTCAGGATACCTTTGGTCTGCACCTGGAGGACTTCGAAAAGATCACTATCAACGCGATGAAGAGCGCCTTCCTGCCCTATGACCAGCGTTGCGATTTCATCTACTCCGTAATCAAGCCGGGTTACGCCAAGGTCCGCAGCTCTCCGGCAACAAAGTAACCCCGAGAATCTGGTCTGCATTAGTTGGGGTCGAGGCGGGCTGTCTTTTCCGCGGGCGGCGAAACAGAACGTGCCTCAGCGTTTCTGCCGTTGACGTCGCGGCGCTCGCGGCCTATAGTGGCGCACCTTTTTACTTGAGGGCAGCCGGATTGCTCCAGCGCGTATTTCACCTGCAAGAAAACCAGACCACCGTGCGGCGCGAGTTGCTCGCCGGTCTGACCACCTTCATGACGATGGCCTACGTTGTCGTCGTCAACCCGCGAATCCTCTCGGAAGCAGGCATGCCTGTGGATGGCGTGCTGTTTGCCACTTGCATTTCCGCCGCGGTGGCCACGCTCATCATGGGGCTGTGGGCCAATTACCCGATCGCCCTTGCTCCGGGCATGTCGCTCAACGCGTATTTCACCTACTCGATTGTGCTCGGCCGTGGAGTGCCCTGGCAGACCGCGCTCGGTGTTGTATTTCTTTCTGGCTTGCTCTTTCTAATTCTCACGCTCACGAACATCCGCGAACAGATCGTCAACGGCATTCCCAATTGCCTCAAATACGGCACCGCCGCCGGCATCGGTTTATTCATCGCCTTCATTGGACTGCGCAACGCCAATATCATCGTGGCGAATCCAGCCACATTCGTAGGATTGGGCAAAATTTCCGACCCGCAAGTCCTTCTCGCAGCCGGCGGACTCATTCTCATCGCCATTCTGATGGCCCGGCGCATCAGCAGCGCCATTCTCCTCGGCATCGTCGTCATCACCCTCGCCGGCAT
>WNFD01002999.1_pt1 | contig 20798 bp, 18 predicted proteins | sample 5400491 | NCBI WGS metagenome assembly WNFD01 (sample SAMN13153343, study PRJNA577476) | soil metagenome | isolation source: 120 cm saprolite under Douglas fir tree site 2 hole 2 replicate 2 | place: USA:California | collected 2015-04-18
GGCCAGGCGCGAATCCTCCCCCGTGAACGCGACGGGTTCCCCCACTATTGCGCTGGCCAATTCGAGTTGACGCCGTTCCAGTGGACCGCAGAGGAATTCCGTCCAGGCTACCGAGCTGACCGCCACCCTTGCTCCGGCCTCCAACCAGAGACGCAAATCCTTGCTTTCGCTGGATTCCGCCCCAAGGGCCCTGATCAGGAAGCTGGTATCGAGATGGATTAGCGACCGCGCCACAGGCGGCGACCGAAGCTCTCCCGCTCTCTGCGGGCGGTTGCTTCCCATTGTTCGCGCTCGCGTTTGCCCAGCTTCATGCTCTTTTGGAGCTCGTCGAGCGCCTGCAGCGGTGTGAGCTCATTGGGTTGTTTGTCCCCTGCGACCGCATCGATAGCGCGTCGCAGAACTTCAGATTTCGAGACCCGCCACCTGGCCGCGACCGCCTCAAGTTTACGAATCGTTTCGACGTCGAGCGAGTATGTGGATTTTATCGCCGTTCGGGCCATATCAGGTTAATCATATGGCCATCCCAAGCAGGCAAATCAATCGTTCGGGCGATCCGCTTGAGAGCGGTTCAGCCGCCGAGTTGATACATTGAACGCTCTTTGGTCGAGCGGCCTTCCAGCAAGTGGTGACCGGTAGGTTTGAATTGGACCGCGCGCAGGAGGATGCGAGTGACCTGGCCGATGCCGCCGTCGGCACCGCCCCCGCGCAAGGCTTTGCGCACGTCGAGTTCGTCGTCGTTGAGCAGACACAGATGGAACTTGCCGTCTGCCGTCAACCGCATGCGGTTGCAGGTGCCGCAATAGGGCTCACTCACCGGGCTGATGAAGCCGATTACGCCGCGTGCGCCGGCCAACCGATAATTGCGTGCCTCGTCGGAAGGATTAAAGGCTTCCAACTCGCGCATCGGGCCGAGCACCGCCTCGATTCGCCGTCGCGTTTCGATGTTGGAGACGTAACGTTTGATTGAGAGCGAAGCGCACTCGCCGCCGCCCAGCGGCATTAATTCGATAAAGCGCACGTGCCAATCGCGTTCGAGCGTGAGCCGCGCCAAATCCACCACGTCGGCTTCGTTGTATCCGGCGGCCACCACCGAATTGAGCTTGATTGGGACCAGCCCGGCCCGCTCGGCGGCCATTATTCCTTCCCAGATGCGGGCAAAGCTGCCCCATCGCATCTGACGTTCGACCGTATCGGGATCGAGGCTATCGAGATGGACATTGATTCGTTTGAGGCCGGCATCCTTGAGCGGACGGGCGAGTTTTGGCAGCAGCAGCGCATTGGTGGTCAGCGCCAGGTCACGGACCTCGGGCAGATGTGCGAGCCGCTCGACGATCTCGAGCAAGTCAGCGCGCAAGGTCGGCTCGCCGCCGGTCAGGCGAAATTTGTTAAACCCTGCGTCGAGCGCGGCGCGTACCACTCGTTCGATTTCCTCCGCGCTGAGCAACTCGGGTTTAGGTACAAACTGCAAACCTTCGAGCGGCATGCAGTACACGCATCGCAGGTTGCAGTTATCGATTACGGAAATTCGCAGATAGTTGATTTCGCGGTTGAATGAGTCGCGTGCCATTAGAACAGACCCCTCCTGCGGGGAGGGTGTCGGACAGGCTTTAGCCTGTCATCCCCTAGCCGCGCGCCGGTGAGGTCCTTCCAGAAAAATCCTCACGTAGTTCGCAAGAGTGGACCTCGCCGATGGAGTATTCATAGTCTAGCCGCTCGTGAACCGCCCGTCCAACCTGGGTCAGCGCTCTTCCCCTACCAGAAAGATCGAGAGAGCCAGCACCGCGAAAATGATGTTCGGTGTCCAGGCCCCTACCCATGGCGGAATTATCGCCGAGTGACCCAGTGAGGAGGTCAACCCAAATGCCAGCCAATAACCAAAACCGATCACGAGCGCGTAGCCGAAACTGCGGCCGAGACTAAGATGGCGCGGCAACGGGTCGAGACTAAGCGCAATGCCGAGCGCCACCATGATGATGCACGACAGCGGCATCGCGTATTTGAGATCACGATCGACCAGGTAGCCACCCGGGTCGAGTCCCTTGTGCCTGAGGTCGCTGATGTAGCGATCCAGCTCCCACAGACTGAATTCTTCGGGATCGAGGCGCAGCAGACTCAGATCGGCGGGCTTCGCGATAGCTGGTCGAACTGCTCGCCACCCATTCGTGGCCGTTCCATTGCGCCTTCGGTGCGTGCACGATGGCGCGCAAGGAGAAATCCGGCGCGAGGTGATAGAGCGTTACGCCGCGCAGAATCGCGCCGTGCGGGTCATAATGATCGGCGGAGAGGAATCCATCACGAATCCGCACCCAGATCGACTGGTTGGCAAACACGCCTTTGAGCTGGCGCTTCTTCAATTCCACCTCATACAAATAGCGCGATGCGCGCGTTGCAGTCGGCACTACGGTTTCACTCAGGGTAAAATCGAGCAGCGAAATCACCGCGGCCATCACCAGTACCGGAACCGTCATCTCCAGCCGGCTGATGCCCAGTTGTTGACATGCCAGCACCTCGCCCGAGCGGTTGAGCAGCGCAAAGCCCAACAACACACCGGCGAGGCAGGCGACGGGCAGCAGTTGCGACACTATCAGGGGCAGCTTGAATGCGAAATATTCGAGCCCCAGCAGACCGAAACCACCATAGCGGATTAGATCACTGAAACGGTCGAACATGTCGCCGAGCAGATAGGCGATGGTAAAGGCCGCGAGACTCACCAGGAACGGTCCAATAAACTGGCCCGCCAAAAACCGGTCGACCGTCGGTGATAACGCCCGGTGAAGCGTCATGAGATGCGTGCCCTGACAGGCTCAATCCCCTGATGGCAGAACCGTTTGCTCGGCTTCATTGCATTGCGCCTGGTGAACTCGGCTCAGAGCCGCCCCGGGTGGTGGCGCGCCGCTCATAACGCTCAATCAGGTCCCATAGGAAATCGCCGGCCCCTCGTCCCTGGTCGCCTCTGTCGGTGGCGCTGCGCAGGAACAGCCACACTGCCAGCACTGCAAAGATCAGGTCAGGGATGCTCATCGCGAAAAATGCGCCGAGCCGCCCACGCTCGGCCAGCGCCTCCCCGGCGCGCATCAGTGAGTAATAAAGGAAAAACAGGGCGATAGCGAGGCCGAAACGTTCAGATTGGCCGCCCCGTGCGGGCTTGAGCCCGAGTGGCACGCCTATCAGCGCAAATAGCAAGGTAGTAAAAGGTACCGTATATTTGCTCGCCAATTCGGTCTCGGCATCATAGTCCGGTTGGCTGGCGGTGCGCCCCGCCACGATCGTTTGCCGCAGTTGCGCGTAGCTCATCTCGTCGGGACTGCGCCGTCCCAGCTCCAAGCCTTCTTCAGGATGCACGTTCAAGTCATAAATACGAAAGCTGGTCACGTGGCTGGAGTTGCCGCCGGCTTGGACCCCGAATAGTGAGCCGTCGAACAATCTGAGCGTGATGGATTTGGTTGCTTCGTCGGGGATGATGATTCCACGGCGGGCGATAATCGTATTCTGCTGAGCGGGGTTGCGTGCGTCCGATATCATTACGCCGTGCAAGTTACCGTCGGCGGGCGATACATTATCCACGTACACCACGAGTCCGGGGAAATCACGGTTAAAAATCTTTTCCTTCAAGCCGGCACTGGTAGTGGTTTGGGTTAAATCAAACAGCTTCTCTTCGAGGTGGCGGTTCGCCCACGGCCTGACGGAGAAGGCCAGCCAGCTTGATAGCGCGTAAACCGCCACTGCCACGCCTATCACCGGGACCGTCAGGCGGTACAAACTGATTCCGCACGCCCGGGCCGCGATGAGTTCGCGATCACCCGACATCCGCCCGAAGCCCATTAGCACGCCCAACAGCACCGCCATTGGGAACGTAAGTTCGAGGAACGCCGGCATGATGAAACCGATGAGGCTAGCGACCACGCCGAGAGTAACACCGTGATTCACTACCATTTCGGTCAGCTTAAGCAGGCGCGCGGTAACCAGTGCAAAGGTGAGCAATAGGACGCCCATAAAAAAGGGCGCCAGAATTTCGCGGGCTATGTAACCGTCGATAATTTTAGTTCCGCGCATCGCCAGCAAGAATACGGCCATCGCCGGTGCGCTGCCAGAGTCTTAATCGCACAGGCTTCCAGCCTATGACTTGAGTGACTACATTTTTAAGGTTAGATGCGGTTCAGCAGGCTGCGGAAGAAGGCCTTCCGCACCCTGCTTTCCCTCTCTGTAATCTCCCCCAGAGGGGAAGAACTAAGGAAGGAAGCCAGCTTTATCGCAGGGTGCGGAAAGACTGTTCATAAACAACTAGGTTTGTCCGCACCCCGCTAGATAATAATCACTCCGCATGAAAAGACGCCGTCGCGAGCTCGATCGTTACAACTCCGTAAGTCGCCTTTCGGATGAGGCCGCGGCCACTACAGGCGCTCATCAACCGCGCCAGCAGCCGCAGCACGCTCATCAGCGGCATGAACTCGCGGAAATAATCTTCGGCGTCGAACCGGTGCGTGAGATGATTGCTGCGGCGCCTTCCCGTATTCGCACGCTGTACGTCAAACCGGGTGCGGAGGGGAGATTCGATTCAGAAATACAGGCGGTGCTCGAGAGCGGTGGCCAGGTCATCGCCGCAGCGAGGGGTGAATTGGCACAGATGGCGGGTTCGGAGGCGCGCCATCAAGGAATCATCGCGGCTGTTCGCGAATACGCCTACGCGCCGCTTGAGCAGGTGCTCGCCCGGCGTCCAGATCCGTTACTGCTAATCGACGGGGTAACCGATCCGCGTAATCTCGGGGCGATCCTCCGAAGTAGCGAATGCGCTGGGCTCGGCGCAGTCGTGCTGGCGCGCGACCGCACGGTCGGGCTCACGCCGGCCGCGATTAAATCATCGGCGGGTGCGTGGGCACACTTGAGAGTCGCCAGATGTGGCAATGTCGCGCAAACCCTGGAGCGCCTCAAGGGTGAGAACTATTGGGTGGCGGCGATGGACCCGCGCGGTGACACCTCGCTTTATGACCTTGATACATCGCGCCGGCTGACGCTGGTGCTCGGCTCGGAGGGCCACGGTATTCGCGAGATCGTGCGCAAGACCGCAGATTTCGTCGTGCGAATTCCGATGTACGGCCACGTGACTTCGCTCAACGTGTCGGTGGCGGCGGCGATTGCGCTGTTCGAAATTGCTCGTCGACGCGAGAATTCCGGCGCGCTCACCGGTTAGAAGGCCGGCGTCCCCGCCTGCCGTCGGTTGCGGGTCCCCCGGCGGGCGGACCGTTATTTCAAACTCGCAGGTTTAGAATTTGCTGCGCCTCTCAATAGCCCGTTTCAGATTGTCGTCGGGCGAGACATCATCTGTCGTGGCACTCTTACCGTACAGTTTGATGGTCATTTTGATGGTCATTCACGTTCTCACTGTAGGTTGTCCTGATTTCCCGCGCGGACTCTCCTAATTCCCCCGGGACGCTAGCGAGATACCTTGACTTCCCATCGTTATCGCGATAGGTGACAATGTTTCGGATTGGGCCGATGTAGCTCAAAGGTAGAGCAACTGACTTGTAATCAGTAGGTTGCGAGTTCGATTCTCGCCATCGGCTGAGGAGCGTCTATAAATCATCGAATGCATGAGGAGAGGTTCCCGAGCGGCCAAAGGGAGCAGACTGTAAATCTGCCGGCGTAGCCTTCGGAGGTTCGAATCCTCCCCTCTCCACCAAGGTCAGGAGAAGCGAGATCGTTGCCGGAGACAACAGATAGGAAGGGATCTGGACAGCGCGCGCAACTTGGCGACGGGCGGATGTGGTCTCCTGTTTTTATCTAACAGAGCGGGAATAGCTCAGTTGGTAGAGCGCGAGCCTTCCAAGCTCGGGGTCGCGGGTTCGAGCCCCGTTTCCCGCTCCACAGTTTATAGCGCCCGCCGGGGTTGCGGAGAAAGTGGCGCGCCGGTGTGCAGATGATGTACGCGAGCCGTGTCGGCCTTGTTGTGACGACGGTGCGGTTGCGCCAGCCGTCGGCTCCGCGCGGCACACGCGAGACTCCCCGAAAAGCCAATCGGTGAGTGAAGAAACGCCCACGTAGCTCAGTCGGCAGAGCACTTCCTTGGTAAGGAAGAGGTCATGGGTCCGATTCCCATCGTGGGCTTCGCTTAATAAGCCTGGATAGGCTTTAAGCCTGTCCCGACATGGTGAACAAAAATGAGGGATCTTATAGGGCTTCAATGTGATGGGTGCAAACGGCGCAACTATGTCACCAGTAAAAACAAGAAGCGCCAGACCGAGAAATTTGCCATTAAGAAGTTTTGCCCAAGCTGTAGAAGCCATACCGTCCACAAGGAAGCCAAGGTTTAGCGTAGATCGTGAAGAGAGCGGAATTCTTCGCACGCCACGGTCACCCACGCGAGCATGACAGACTCCCGCGATGCCGCTTTCTGTCATTCCCATTAGTGGGGCTGGGGTTTCGCCCACCATTTTTTGCAGACGAGAGGCCCACGTCTGCTACGCAGCCGCAATGAGAAATCCCGGACGGCACCGGTGTGCGCATGGTGTTGGACTGCTAATTAACGTTATCCAATGATTCAGCGGTCAAAGAAGCATCAATGGGCAGGGAGGGTCAGTAGCTCTAACGGCTAGAGCATCGGACTCCAAATCCGAGGGTTGCAGGTTCGAATCCTGCCTGACCCGCCAAAATATGTGCCACTTGTAAATCAGCGAAAAAATGGATACTCTTAAGTCTTACATTGAGCAGAGCACGAGTTTTGTCCAGGAGTCCTGGGCGGAGCTGTCAAAAGTCCACTTCCAGTCACCGAAGGAAACCGCTCAGGCGACGGCAGTAGTGGTCGCGTTGACGCTCGTCATGTCAGTATGGCTCTGGATGGTGGACCTCGGCGCAACGTGGCTCGTCCGTTCGCTTCTGCGTTAAAGCGCAAAGTTAGCCAAGGGGGCAAGTTTCAACTCGGGCTGATCCTGACAGTTCATATAATGATAGATATAGCGAGCACAGAACCCAAGGCATCGACCAACAAAAGATGGTACGTGGTGCATACCTACTCGGGTTATGAGCAGAAGGCCAAAGCTGCGCTCGAGGAGCGGGTTCGTGCACTGAAAATGGATGATAAAATTGGTGAAATTGTCGTCCCGGTCGAGCGCGTGCAGGAACTAGGCAAAGGTGGGCAGCGCAAGGTCTCGAGCCGAAAATTCTTCCCCGGGTACATTTTCGTCAATATGCAGCTCGACGAGGCGACCTGGCACGTAATTAAGGATACGCCCAAGGTGACAGGCTTCGTTGGTCACTCCAACAGTACGCTCGCGGCGGCGCGACCTGCACTCGAAAGTATCCCCGAAGTCCCTGAGTCGGAAGTCAGCGCGATCCGGCAGCAAATGGAAGAAGGCGCTTTACGCCCAAAACCAAAAATGCTGTTCGAGGTGGGCGAGTCGGTCAAGGTGATCGATGGACCGTTCCAGGACTTCAATGGGACGGTGGAAGAGGTGCGGCCGGAAAAGGGCAAAGTGCGCGTGCTCATCTCCATTTTTGGCCGTGCCACACCGGTCGAACTGGACTTTGTACAGGTAGAGAAATCCTAAAGGCGAAATTGGGCTGCTTCTCACCGGCGCGAACGTGGTTCGTGATGCGAGCATTAGCGCGCCAGGTGTTTTCGCGATCTTTGGCAACGAGTTAGATGGCAAAGAAAATAACCGGCCAGGTAAAACTCCAAATTCCGGCTGGAGCGGCTAATCCTTCGCCTCCAGTTGGTCCGGCTCTCGGCCAACGCGGAGTCAACATCATGGAGTTCTGCAAGGCGTTTAACGCCCAGACGCAGAACATGCAAGGGCTGGTGATCCCGGTAATCGTCACGGTTTATGCCGACCGCTCGTTCAGTTTCGTCACCAAGAGTCCGCCTGCTTCAATCTTACTGCTTAAAGCAGCTGGAGTGGAGAAAGGTTCCGCCAGTCCCAACAAGAACAAAGTCGGCAAGGTCAGCAAGAAACAAATCGAAGAAATCGCCCGGACCAAGACCAAAGACCTGACTGCGGCGAGCGTGGCTGCGGCCGTGCGCACGATCGAGGGAACTGCACGCTCGATGGGGCTTGAGGTGGTCGAGTAGCACTCAACCCGCGCAGCGAAGTCAGATTAAGAAGAGATGGTTTGCTTTATGGCAGGGAAGAAGTACCAGAACGCAGTTAAGAATATCGACCGCCAGAAGCGCTACGAGCTTGAAGAAGCCCTCAAGTTGGTCGCCAGCAATAAGGTCGCGAGCTTCGACGAAACGGTCGAAATAGCGGTGCGGCTGAGCGTCGATCCACGCCAGGCCGACCAGAACGTACGCGGCACCGTTGTGCTGCCGAATGGCACGGGCAAAGTCGCGCGTGTGCTGGTACTGGCCAAGGGTGAAAAAGAGAAAGAAGCACGTGACGCAGGGGCCGATTTCGTGGGCGGCGAGGATTTAGTCAAGAAGATCCAGGACGAAAACTGGCTGGACTTCGACCGCGTCATTGCCACGCCGGACATCATGGGCGCGGTTGGCCGGATTGGAAAAATTCTGGGGCCGCGTGGCCTGATGCCTAATCCCCGGGTCGGTACGGTAACCTTCGATGTCGCTAAAGCCGTCCAGGAGGTCAAAGCCGGCAAAGTCGATTACCGGGTGGATAAGGCCGGCGTGATTCATGCGCGAATCGGCAAAGTCAGCTTCGGTGATGAGAAGCTCGCCGAGAACGCGCATGCGCTGTTGGCATCTATCGCACGGGCGAAGCCTGCCAGCGCTAAGGGCAACTACATCAAGAGCGTCGCGGTTTCATCCACGATGGGCCCCGGGGTGAAGGTCGATACCGCCAGCACCACTAAGGTCGCGGCGGCGGCTTAAGCGGTGACCTTCGGAAAAGAGCGACTTTTATGAAGAAGACAGAGAAAACTGCGATCGTCGCGCAGTTGGCAGAAAGCCTGAACCGGGCGAGCATCGCAGTGGTGTCTGAGTACAAAGGTATCAAGGCGGGTGAAGCGGACGACCTGCGGCGGCGGCTTCGGGCCGCACAAGGCGAATTCCGTGTCGCCAAGAACACTCTGGTGCGGCTCGCGATCAAGAACACCAAATTCGAGGCGCTCGAGCCGAGTCTCGGGGGCTCGGTTGGGCTGCTCCTGAGCTATGCCGACCCGGTGGCGCTGGCCAAGACGCTCAGTTCGCTCCGAGAACTCGGTGAACGCTTTAAGGTACGCGGTGGTGTGCTGGAGGGTAAGCCGCTGACCGCAGAGGAAATCTCGGCATTGGCGGCGCTCCCTCCACGCGAGGTGATTTTCGCACAATTACTCGGATTATTGCAGGCACCGGCAACCCGGCTGGCACGGCTGCTCAATGAACCGGGTTCGGCACTGGCGCGCTTGCTGGATGCCGCCGGAAAAAAACAGAGCGGAGCGGCGAGCGAGACGGGAGCCGCTGCCGAGGTTGCTTGATCGGCCCTGGCGGCGGGCCGCACAATTGGATCAGGAATCAAAGCGGAGAGGTCGGCCCATAACGCGGGCATCAGCTTGCGGGAAACGCCACCGGCAGAAGGAGAATCGGTTAACATGGCAGAAGCAGAAGCGCTAAGCCGCGATCAAGTCAAGGAGTTCCTCAAGAACATGACCCTCCTTGACGCCGCGGCGCTGGTTAAGGAGTTAGAACAGGAACTGGGTGTGTCGGCTGCCGCCCCGATGGCGGTGGCGGCGACTCCGGCTGCGGGCGGTGGCGGCGCGGCGGCCGCGGAAGTTGAAAAGGACGAGTTTAACGTCGTGCTGACGGCGGCCGGTGACAAGAAGATCCAGGTAATTAAGGTTGTACGCGAACTGACCGGTCTGGGTCTCAAGGAGGCCAAGGATCTGGTCGATGGAGCGCCGAAGGCGGTGAAGGAAGGCGTTACCAAGGCCGAAGCCGAGGATGTCAAGAAGAAGTTGGAAGAGGTCGGGGGCTCGGTAGAGCTCAAATAGGAGCCGGCGGGCGTTTGACGCAATACTCCGGGTGTCAACGCGCGGTCGGGGAGAGCCCGCTAGTGGCGCGGGCGTCGCGCCCGCGCTTCCGCGTGGGACAGGCTTTCCAACTTGTCATTGCGTGGCCCGGGGACCGCAGGGAAGAAGTCTTCAAAATCGGACGGACGCGCCTGTGCGCGGTCCGCAGCGTTTTAACTATCGGCGCGCGGTATGGAGCGCGCCTTTTAGTCTGGAACGCCCCGCGCCAGAGCAGGCCTTGTTTTGGTGCCGGACGAGGTAGAAATGGCTCAGCAGTCGCAGGTCACAAGTAATTTTCGTCTCCGCCGCTCCTTCGGCAAGATCAAAAAGATCATCGATATTCCCAATCTGATCGAGATCCAGAAACGATCGTACGAGGAGTTTTTGCAGGCGGACGTTGCGGTTGAACAGCGGACCGATACCGGCCTGCAAGCGGTGTTCAAGTCAGTGTTCCCGATTAAAGACTTCAACGAGACCGCCTCGCTGGAGTTTGTCAGCTATGAACTCGGGCAGCCGAAATACGACGTCGAGGAATGCCATCAGCGCGGGATGACCTACGCGGCGCCGCTCAAAGTCAAAATCCAGCTCGTGATTTGGGACGTCGAGGGCGGGCGGCGGTCGATCAAGAACGTCAAAGAGCAGGAGGTCTACTTTGGCGAAATTCCTTTGATGACCGCCAACGGCACCTTCATGGTCAACGGCACCGAACGGGTAATCGTCTCGCAACTGCATCGCTCGCCGGGTGTGTTCTTCGAACATGACAAGGGCCGCACCCACTCGACCGGCAAGCTACTTTACTCGGCGCGAGTAATTCCCTATCGCGGCAGTTGGATCGATTTCGAGTTCGATCAGCGCGACGTGCTCTATGTACGAATCGATCGGCGCCGCAAATTTCCCGCGACTGTGCCGTTGCGTGCGCTGGGGATGACGACTGAGGACCTGCTCAATTATTTTTACCGCAAAGACGTAATCATTCTCGACGGCAGGCAGCTCGCGATGGAATTCGTCCCGGCGCAGTTGCTCGGTCAACGCGTGACCCGTGATGTCAAGGATCCCAAAAGCGGCGAGGTAATTGCGCGCGAAAGCCGCAAGTTCAACAAAGCCATCGTGCGCCAGCTCGAGCAGGCGCATGTGAGCGAAATACCGATCGGTCCCGAGGACGTAATCGGCCGCATTTCCGCGCACGACGTGGTTGATTCCACTACCGGCGAGGTACTGGTGCAGTGTAACGACGAGCTGAGCGAGGCAGCGTTGGAGCAGCTCCGGCAGCACGGTGTGCGGCGCATCGAGGTGCTGTTCACTGAAGATCAGCCGAGCGGTGGTCCGCTCCGGCTGACGCTGGCGCAAGACAAGCTCGCCACCCCCGACGATGCGGTGCTCGAAATCTACCGCAGGCTAAGGCCGGGCGATCCACCAACGCTGCAGACCGCCACCACCTTCTTCAACAATCTATTCTTCAATCCCGAGCGCTACGATCTGTCGAAAGTCGGCCGGCTCAAGCTCAACCACAAGCTCTTCGGGGATAAAGATCGAGTTCCACTCGAGCAGGGCACGCTTAGGCGTGAAGATATACTGGAAGTAGTGCGCTATCTGATCGAGCTTAAGAATGGCGTTCCGAATCGCCAAATCGACGACATCGATCATCTGGGCAACCGCCGGGTGCGCGCCGTCGGCGAGCTGGTCGAAAATCAGTTCCGCATCGGTCTGGTGCGGATGGAGCGCGCGATCAAGGAGCGCATGAGTCTGCAGGATATCGAGACGCTGATGCCGCAGGAGCTGGTGAATTACAAGCCGGCATCGGCGGTCATCAAGGAGTTCTTCGGTTCCTCGCAGCTTTCACAGTTCATGGACCAGACTAATCCGCTTTCCGAAATTGCGCATAAACGGCGGCTTTCAGCACTCGGCCCCGGTGGCTTGACCCGCGAGCGCGCCGGCTTCGAGGTGCGCGACGTCCACCCCACCCATTACGGACGCGTGTGCCCGATCGAAACGCCAGAGGGGCCAAATATCGGACTCATCGCAGCGTTGTCGACTTATGCCCGGGTAAATGATTTCGGCTTTATCGAAACGCCCTATCGCGAGGTTGACAATGGGCGCGTGACCGATCGCATCGTGTATCTCTCGGCCCTCGATGAAGAGGACAAGGTAATCGCCCAGGCCAATGCGCCGCTCGATACGCATGGCAAGTTCGCCAACGAATTGGTCTCGTCGCGAATCGGTGGCGAGTTCACCGTGGTGCCGGCTGACCGCGTCGAATACATGGACGTGTCGCCCAATCAACTGGTGTCGGTTGCCGCCTCGCTGATTCCGTTCCTTGAAAACGACGATGCCAACCGAGCGCTGATGGGCTCGAACATGCAGCGCCAGGCGGTGCCGCTGCTCAAGACTGAAGCGCCGTTGATCGGTACCGGCCTGGAAAAAACCGTCGGCCGCGATTCAGGCGTCACCACCATCGCCAAGCGCGACGGTGTGGTCGAAAGCGTCGATGCCGAGCGGATCGTGGTGCGTGCTGAACGGCAGGGTCGCGAACCTCGGGATGCCGGCGTCGACATTTACAACCTGGTCAAGTACCAGCGCTCCAACCAGAACACCTGCATCAATCAGCGTCCGATCGTCGTTAAGGGTGAGCGGGTTGCCGCAGGCGACGTGCTCGCCGATGGTCCTTCGACCGATTTGGGCGAGCTTGCCCTCGGGCGCAACGTGTTGGTCGCCTTCATGCCATGGGGTGGCTACAACTTCGAAGACTCGATCCTGATTTCCGAGCGGGTGGTTAAAGACGATTTGTTCACCTCGGTTCATATCGAGGAGTTTGAATGTATTGCTCGCGATACCAAGCTCGGGCCCGAGGAGATTACCAAAGATATTCCCAACGTTGGTGACGAGGCCCTCAAGAATCTCGACTCCAGCGGGATCATCCGGATCGGCGCCGAAGTGCGTCCGGGAGATATCCTGGTTGGCAAAATCACCCCGAAAGGTGAGACCCAGCTCAGTCCTGAGGAAAAGCTGTTGCGCGCGATTTTCGGCGAAAAAGCCGGTGAGGTGCGCGATACTTCATTGCGCGTACCCCCAGGGGTGGAGGGCGCCGTGATCGACGCGCGCGTCTTTGCCCGTCGGGGCGTGGTGCGCGACGACCGCACGCAGGAGATCCAGAACCTCGAAGTCGAACGCTTCAAACAGGACGAAGCCGAGGAAATCCGCATCGTGCGCCAGGAAACCATGCGCAAGCTCAAGCGCGCACTGGCGGGCAAGAAGCTCGCCGCACGAGTGATGTCGGATGATCGCCGCGTGCTGTTCAACAAGGGTGACGCCATCTCGGCCGACGAGCTCGAAGAGCTGCCGCCGCCGCTATGGGGTCAGCTCCGCGTCGAGCAGGAAACCCTCCAGGCCGAGAGCACCCAGGCGCTCGAGGCGATGAACGCCAAAGTGCGCGAGGTGCAGGATCATTACGGCGCCAAGCTCGATCGTCTCAAGGCGGGTGACGAACTGGCGCCGGGCGTAATTAAAATGATCAAGGTGTTCGTCGCGCTTAAGCGGCGGCTGCAGGTCGGTGACAAGATGGCCGGGCGCCACGGCAACAAGGGCGTGCTGTCGCGCATCCTGCCGGAAGAGGACATGCCGCGCCTGGCTGATGGCACTCCGGTTGATATCGTGCTGAATCCGCTCGGCGTGCCGTCGCGGATGAACGTCGGCCAAATCCTGGAAACCCATCTGGGATGGGCGGCGCTGGAACTGGGCCGCAAGCTCTACGACGAAGCGCACGACGGCGTGTCAGCCGCACAAATGCGTAAGCGTCTGCGCGAGCTGTATCCTGACCGCGAGTACCAGGAGTTGGTCGACGGGCTCGACGATGCCGAGGTGGTGCGGCTGGCTGATAAGGCGCGCAACGGAATTCATACCGCCTCGCCGGTCTTCGACGGCGCGCGTGAAGACGAAATCTTTGGTTTGCTCAGGCGCGCCGGCTTGCCCGACAGCGGCCAGTCCACCCTCTATGACGGGCGCACCGGCTTGCCCTTCGAACAGCCGGTGACGGTCGGCGTGATGTACATCATGAAATTGCACCATCTGGTCGAGGAGAAGATTCACGCGCGCTCGACCGGACCCTACAGCCTGGTGACCCAGCAGCCGTTGGGTGGCAAGGCGCAATTCGGCGGTCAGCGGCTGGGCGAAATGGAGGTGTGGGCGCTGGAGGCGTACGGCGCGGCTTATACCTTGCAGGAAATGCTGACGGTCAAGTCGGACGACGTCGCCGGCCGCACCCGTATGTACGAGGCGATTGTCAAAGGCGAGAACACGCTTGAACCCGGGCTGCCGGAATCGTTCAACGTCATGGTGAAGGAGCTTCAGTCACTCTGTCTCAACGTCGAACTACTGGAGCGGGCATAGGCGCGAGGTTTTTACCTCCAGCGATGAAGGTCGGCATTCGGCGCAGCACTCAGCCGGGCGAGATGCCTCCCACTGACCAGAGGGAGGTCACTAGGCGAAGCGCAAGCGGAGCCGAGCTAAGGAGTCCGCGACGTGCGCAGTAATTGATAACTGGGGGTTGGCTGCTTGGCGCCAAGCGGGCCGGCGGCAATAGCCGGCGACAGGTAAAAAAATGGAAGATCTGTTCGGTATTTTCGAGAAACCCAAAAACCCGCTCGCTTTCGATGCGATCCGCATCGCGATCGCATCGCCGGAGATGATTCGGTCATGGTCGCACGGCGAGGTTAAAAAGCCCGAGACCATCAACTATCGCACCTTCAAACCGGAGCGTGACGGGCTCTTCTGCGCCAAGATTTTCGGCCCGACCAAGGACTACGAGTGCAACTGCGGCAAGTATAAGCGCATGCGCCATCGCGGCGTCGTTTGCGAGAAGTGCGGGGTTGAGGTGATTCAGTCCAAGGTGCGGCGCGAGCGCATGGGCCATATCGATCTCGCTGCTCCGGTCGCCCACATCTGGTTTCTCCGTTCCCTCCCATCGCGGATCGGCACCTTGGTCGATATGACGCTCAAAGAGCTGGAGAAGATTCTCTACTTCGAGAATTATGTCGTCACCGATCCGGGTGAAACTCCGCTCCAGCACAAGGAGTTGTTGACGGAACGCAAGTATCGCGAGGCGCGCGAGCAGTACGGCGAGAGTTTTCATGCCGAGATGGGAGCAGCGGCGATTCGCACGCTACTCTCACAGCTCGAGCTCGAGAAGCTGTCCGAAGAGCTGCGGGCGGAGATGAAGGCCACTTCCAGCGAAGCGCGGCGCAAAAAAGTCGCCAAGCGGCTCAAGGTAGTCACCGCATTCCGCGAGTCGGGCAATAAACCGGAATGGATGATCCTGACCATCCTGCCGGTGATTCCTCCGGATCTGCGGCCGCTGGTACCGCTTGATGGCGGACGTTTCGCGACGTCAGATCTCAACGATCTGTACCGGCGCGTGATCAACCGCAATAACCGGCTCAAGCGCTTAATCGAACTAAGCGCTCCCGACATTATCGTTCGCAACGAAAAGCGCATGCTGCAGGAAGCGGTGGATGCGTTGTTCGATAATGGCCGCCGCGGGCGAGCGATTACCGGACCGGCCAAGCGTCCGCTTAAGTCCTTGTCCGACATGCTCAAGGGCAAATCCGGCCGCTTTCGGCAGAACCTGCTCGGCAAACGAGTCGATTACTCTGGCCGTTCAGTGATCGTGGTGGGTCCCGAACTCCGGCTCCATCAATGCGGCCTGCCCAAGAAGATGGCGCTCGAACTGTTCAAGCCGTTTATCTACAGCAAGCTCGAAGAGAAGGGCTACGTCACTACCATCAAGAGCGCGAAGAAGATGGTAGAGAAGGAGGGCAAGGATGTCTGGGATATCCTCGACGACGTCATCCGCGAACATCCGGTGCTGCTCAATCGCGCCCCCACCCTCCATCGGCTCGGCATCCAGGCATTCGAGCCGGTGTTGATTGAAGGCAAGGCGATCCAACTCCATCCGCTGGTATGCGTTGCGTACAATGCCGACTTTGACGGCGACCAGATGGCGGTGCATATCCCGTTGTCGGTTGAGGCGCAGGTCGAATCACGCGCGCTAATGATGTCGACCAACAACATCCTGTCACCTGCGAGCGGCAAACCGATCATCGTGCCAACCCAGGACATGGTGCTCGGACTCTATTACATGACGCGTGATCAGCCGCTGGCCAAAGGCTCGGATAAGTTCTCACGCGCCGAGAAGCGCCCGGGTTTTGCTTCACCCGCGGAAGTACGGATCGCGTATGACCACGGGCAAGTCGATCTCCATGCAAGCGTTACGGTGCGGATGCCGGTCGCCGGCGCGCGGAAAATGGTGGAGGAGGACGAAGACGAAGTGCGGCCGTCGCAGATGTTCGACGGTCAAGCGGGCAATGGCAATGTAGCGACCGAGAGCGTCGAAACGACCGTAGGCCGGGTGCTGCTGTACGAGATAGTTCCGCCCCAGGTGCCGTTCTCCGAAGTCAACCGCACGATGAAGAAGAAGGAGCTCGGCAACCTGATCGATACGGTCTATCGGCGGGCGGGCAACAAGGCGACGGTCATCTTCGCCGACCGGCTGAAGGACATGGGCTTCGAGTTCGCTACACGCGCGGGCATCTCGATTTCCATCCGGGATATGACCATTCCGGCGGAAAAAGCCCAAAAGTTGGACAAGGCGCAGAAGGACGTATCGGAAATCCAGAAGCAGTACAACAACGGAGTCATCACTGACGGCGAACGTTACAATAAGGTCGTGGACATCTGGGCCGAGGTTCAGGACGAGATCGGCGGGGCGGTACTCAAAGGTCTGTCGACGCAAGTATTCCGTGACGAGAAAGGCAATGAAGCCGTCGGACCGTCGTTCAACCCGATCTTTATCATGGCCGATTCCGGTGCACGCGGCTCCGAGCAGCAGATCCGCCAGCTCGCCGGATTACGCGGCCTCATGGCGAAGCCCTCGGGGGAGATCATCGAAACGCCCATCACCGCCAATTTTCGTGAGGGCTTGACGGTGCTGCAGTACTTCATCTCCACCCATGGCGCCCGCAAAGGTCTGGCGGACACCGCACTCAAGACCGCCAATTCCGGCTACCTGACGCGGCGTCTGGTCGACGTTGCCCAGGACTCCATAATCACCGAGGACGACTGCGGCACGCTCGATGGCATCGAGTTGACACCGCTGGTCGAAGGCGGCGAGGTAATTGAGGGCCTCGGCGACCGTGTGCTCGGCCGCGTCGCGCTCGATGATATTCGGGATCCGTTCACCAACGAAGTCCTGGTCCACGCCAACGAAATGATCGACGAGGACAAGGTCGCCGCGATCGAAGACGCCGGCGTCGAGATGGTCAAGATCCGCTCGGTGCTGACTTGCCAGTCGCGCCAGGGGGTATGCGTCAAATGCTACGGGCGCGACCTCGGCCGTGGCCATCAAGTCAACCTGGGCGAAGCGATCGGCACGATGGCCGCGCAGTCAATCGGCGAGCCCGGCACGCAACTCACCATGCGCACATTCCATATCGGCGGCACCGCGAGCCGGCGCGCTGAGCAGACCACCCTCGAAGCCCGCAACGAGGGTATCGTGCGCTTGCATAATGTGAACACCGTGCGCAGCCGCGATGGCAGTCTGATCGTGATGTCGCGGCGGGGTGAAGTGGTGATCGCGGTGCCGGCCGGCCAAGCCGAGCGGGAGCGCGAACGCTATCCGCTGGTGTATGGCGCCAAGCTGCGCAAGAACGATGGAGACCCGGTAAAAGCCGGCGAACTTATCGCCGAATGGGATCCTTTCACCACTCCGATAATCACGGAAGTGGCTGGTACGGCCAAGTATGGCGATATCGTCGAAAACAAGACCATGGAGGAGAAGCCGGATGAGCGGACCGGTGCCCGTTATAACGTGATTATCGAATCGAAGGAACTCGACGTTCGCCCGCGCATCTCGATCAAAGATCAGACCGGCAAAACTGGCAGGGTTCCTTCCAGCGATAATTACGCGCGTTATTTCTTGCCAGTCGGGGCATACATTGCGCTCGCCGACGGTGCTCGGGTTGAGGCAGGCGATATCCTTGCCAAGATCCCGCGCGAGACCACCAAGACCAAAGACATCACCGGTGGTCTGCCACGGGTGGCGGAGCTATTCGAGGCGCGAAAACCGAAGGAGTTTGCGGTTATTTCGGAAATCGACGGACAGGTGTCATTCGGTAAAGACACCAAGGGTAAACGGAAAGTCGAGGTTACGCCGGAAATCGGTGAGAAACGGGAATACCTGATCCCCAAAGGCAAGCATATCGCCGTCCATGAAGGTGATATGGTCAAGGCCGGCGAGCCCTTGATGGAAGGCTCGTCGAACCCGCACGACATCCTGACCATCCTCGGTGAAAAGGCCTTGGCCAAGTACCTGGTCGACGAGATCCAGGAAATCTATCGGTTGCAGGGCGTCCGCATCAACGACAAGCATATCGAAGTGATCGTGCGTCAGATGCTGCGGCGAGTGCGGATCAAGGAGGTCGGCGACACCGGCTTCCTGGTAGGCGACCAGGCGGAAAAATGGCGCTTCGACGAAGAGAATGCGCGGGTGCTGACCAAGGGTGGTGAACCGGCGATTGCCGAGCCACTGCTGCTCGGGATCACCAAGGCGTCACTCTCGACTGAGAGCTTCATTTCGGCGGCGTCGTTTCAGGAAACCACCCGAGTACTTACCGAAGCCGCGATTAACGGCAAAGTTGACCGGCTGGTCGGCCTGAAGGAAAACGTCATCATGGGCCGCCTGATTCCCGCCGGCACCGGACTGCCCAAATACAACCGGATCGAACTGAAGGTCGAAGGCACCCCGGCCGAGGAGGAGGTTGGAAAAGAAGAGGCCGCCGCAGCCGCCGCGCCGGGCGGTGATTGATAAAGCGCTTACGTTCAACCGTAGTGTTAACCCCCCCGTGGGCCGTAAGGCCGCGGGGGTTTTCTTTGCATGCTGCAAAGGATCGCGATGCTGCCATCGCCTGCGGGAACGCCCTGAGCGCCGCGAATCGAGCACCAGCACCTGCGGCCGACGGCGGCGTTCATCCAGATAGTGTTGAGAAACAAATGAATCGCTTTATTGGGCTAACTTGCATCTCAACACCCTCCGTGGGGTATCTCGCTATTACAACAAGTCGTACCCGGTCAAACTCTTGCTTCGAAGTCAGCTCGACCCAGGATTGACAAAGGTTTTACAGGCAGGCAAAATGGTCGTTCCCCCAAGGGCTTGGGCTCTTGGGGGGTTTGTTTGAATCGCTGCGCTAAGGCTGGACACCAGGGCAACAAACAATGCAGGCTTTACAGCCTGTCATTACTGATAAATGGGACAGGCTTGGCGCCTGTTGGTGTGAGCGGGACGGAAGGTCCGTCCACGAGAGTTCAAGTGCCGACGATCAATCAATTGATCCGCGATGCGCGGATAAAGAAGCGGTATAAAATCAGCGCCCCGGCGCTGCAAGGGTCGCCGCAGAAGCGTGGCGTCTGCACTCAAGTCAAGACTACCACGCCGAAGAAGCCCAACTCGGCACTGCGCAAGGTCGCGCGGGTGCGGCTTTCCAACGGTTACGAAGTTAATACTTATATTCCAGGCGTGGGCCATAACTTACAGGAACATTCAGTCGTGCTAATTCGCGGCGGCCGCGTCAAGGATTTGCCTGGCGTACGTTATCACGTGATCCGCGGGACGCTCGATTCAATCGGCGTGCAGGAACGGCGCAAGGGCCGCTCCAAGTACGGATCCAAGAAACCCAAATAGCCTATCATGTCACGTAAAGGACAAGCGCGTATTCGGGAAGTGGTTCCCGATCCCAAGTTTCATGACCGCACCACCGCCAAGTTCGTCAACGTGGTAATGGAACGCGGCAAGAAATCGGTCGCCGAACAAATCCTTTACGGTGCGTTGGATTTGGTCGCGGAACGAACCAAGGAAGACGGCTTGACGGTGTTCAAGCGCGCACTCGATAACGTTCGTCCGGCAGTTGAGGTACGCTCACGCCGGGTCGGCGGCGCCAATTACCAGGTGCCGGTCGAGGTGCGGCCGCTGCGCCGGTCGTCGCTGGCCATGCGATGGTTGGTGACGGCGGCACGCGCGCGCGGGGAAAAGTCGATGGTGGAACGGTTGGCCAACGAGGTGTTGGAGGCGGCCAACAACCGGGGCGGGGCGGTTAAAAAACGCGAAGATACCCATCGTATGGCCGAGGCCAATCGCGCCTTCGCCCATTATCGCTGGTAAACTTACTTACACGGTTTGAGTTTCAGATGGCTCGTCAGACTCCCATAGAACGGGTGCGCAATATCGGCATTATGGCGCATATCGATGCCGGTAAAACCACCACTACCGAGCGCATCCTGTACTACACCGGGATCAATTACAAAATCGGCGAGGTGCACGACGGCACCGCGACGATGGATTGGATGGTGCAGGAGCAGGAGCGTGGCATCACGATTACCTCGGCCGCCACGACTTGCTTCTGGCAGGAGCATCGCATCAACATTATCGACACGCCCGGCCATGTCGACTTCACTATCGAGGTCGAGCGCAGCTTGCGCGTGCTCGATGGTGCGGTCGCCTTGTTCTGTGCCGTAGGCGGGGTCGAACCACAATCGGAGACGGTGTGGCGTCAGGCCGACAAATATCGCGTGCCGCGCATCGCGTTCATCAACAAGATGGACCGCATCGGCGCCGATTATCAGCGAGTGATCAACGAGATCCGTGACAAGCTCAAGGCCAAGCCACTCCTGTTGCAAATTCCAATCGGCAGCGAAGACAAGTTCACCGGTGTCGTCGATTTGATCGAGCAGCGCGCGATTATCTGGGAAGAGGACCGGCTCGGCGCGACGCTTAAAGTTGAGCCGATTCCTCAGAGTTTGCGGGCGGAGGCAGCGGCCAGCCG
>WNFD01005291.1_pt1 | contig 20793 bp, 21 predicted proteins | sample 5400491 | NCBI WGS metagenome assembly WNFD01 (sample SAMN13153343, study PRJNA577476) | soil metagenome | isolation source: 120 cm saprolite under Douglas fir tree site 2 hole 2 replicate 2 | place: USA:California | collected 2015-04-18
CCGTACGGATGGCGGACCTGATCCAGATCGCCGTGCCTGATTGAGCTGCCAAGCGAGGAGGCTTTCGGCCGCATGATCCGCCGCTGTGCCGATCGCGACTTTGAGGCCATTTGGACCATCATCAACGATGGCGCGCAGGCGTATCGAGGAATCATCCCGGCAGATCGCTGGACGGAACCGTCCATGTCCCGAGAGCAGTTGGAGGATGAAATCGCCGAGGGGGTTGTATTCTGGGGCTACGAGGAGAACGGAGCGTTGGTGGGCGTAATGGGCATCCAACGGGTCCAGGACGTGACCCTCATTCGCCATGCCTATGTTCGCAGCAGCAACCAGAAGGGAGGGATCGGCGGGCAGTTGCTGTCGCATTTGCGGGACCTGGCGAGCAGTCCGGTGCTGATTGGTACGTGGGCCGACGCGGCGTGGGCCATACGCTTCTACGAGCGGTACGGCTTTCAACAAGTTGGTCCCGAGGAGAAGAGCCGCCTCCTCAAACACTACTGGTCTGTGCCCGAACGCCAGATCGAAACGTCCGTGGTGCTGGGCGACCCGAAGTGGCGGGAAACGGAGCGCTGACGCGTCCCGTTTTCTGGCCGCGTGCTACGGGGGGCGCCGCTGCGCGGCCTGACGTATAGAACGGGGCGGAGCTCCTCACCCATCGAAACCACCGCGATGCGCATACGCGCTCAGGAGGGAGGAAGAGCCGTGAAGTACGTTCTGTTTTACGACGCCGCGGCGGACATGGACCGCGCGCGAGCTGTGTTTCCAGCCCATCGGGCGAAGTGGCAGGAGTTTGTGGCGCGCGGGGACCTGCTGATGATTGGCCCGTTTTCGGATCCGCGCCAGGGCGCGATGGGCGTGTTCGCCACGCGCGAGGCCGCCGAGCAGTTCGTGCGTGTGGACCCGTTCGTTCTGGAGGGCGTGGTGAAGAAGTGGGAGCTGCGCGAGTGGCGAGAGGCGATTGCCTCGTGAGCGGTCGGGGCCCGCGTTCGGCCCGCACAGCTCGGCGGGGTCCGCCCGAACCTTCCGGCTTCCCCTTGTGGTTACGGAGCGAAACCGACGCCGAGGCCGACGGACGACACGTGATCTCGGTAGAACTGACCGTAGGGCGACGGCCCGGTGTATGCCGTGAGCAACACGCTCCAGCGCCAGCCGGAGCCCGGCGGGGCGAGGGGGTCGGCGAACTCGAGGCCAGTTGCCAGGCTCCACCCCACTTGCCAGCCGCTGTCCTCGATGCCCCGGCCGTCGAGCCCTGCCACCAGGCGAGCCGCCGCCAGCCGACCCAGGTGTAGCAGCGGCTGCCGCTCCCGGTAGTCAACGCCGCCGTGCACGATGCCGGACTTGAGGTCGTCGGGGGCGTGCGTGAAGAGGTACTCGCCACCGCCGTACACTCGCCAATTCCCGACCAGTTCCGACACCAGGAGTTCCGCCGCTTCAAAACTGTAGGTCACGCGCTGCGCGTGGGCGTGGACGATGTAGCCGTCTCCGAGGTGTGAGCTCTGATGGTACAGCTGGAAGCGCATCGCAGTCGATCCGCTGCGGTACGTGAGCGGCAGGCCGACCAAGTAATCGGTGTTCATCAAGTCGGTCGTCGCCGCCTCCATGTTGAACTGCGAGAACACGCCCGCGGCGATTGCGAGCTGCCAGTCACGCGCTCCGAGCAGCATGATCGTCTGGCCGAAGCCCACGCTGCCGATGCGCGGGGCCAGGCGCGGCGAGCGCGCCAGCAGGTACGCCGCGAAGAATCGTGGCTCTTTGGGGTCGGCGAAGACGGGCTGAAAGATGGCGCCCTGCTGCGCGGGCGATTCGGTGCCGAGGGGTGCCTGGGCTGGAGCGCCCCGGGATGCCGCGACCACCGCGGCCGCGACGAGCCACCCCAGACGGAACCGCGCCTCACGCTGTGGTCTGTCCACGGTTCGCTTCCTCATGTCCCGACCCCACGTTGGCGCCGTCATCGGGGTCGGACCACACGACGAGTAGCAGGCCACTGACCACCAGCACCACGCTCGCCGCTCCCAGTATGAATGCCTCTCCCAAGCCACGGGCTTCGAAGAACGAGGCCGCGAGCGCGAGCACCGCCGCGAGGATTGCTTGAGCGATCCCGAGCCCGACTGGGGAGCCATACCCAAATGCTGGGCGGACGACCGACCGGGCAGCGGTCGCCAGACTCACATGGCCCACCGCCTCCGCCAACACGCCGGTCCGTCCCGGGGTTGCGCCCATCAGCGAGCGCTCCCTCGGGTGCCGAAGGCGCCGCCATCGCGGCGACTCGGAATCAATCCCAGCAACGTTTGCGCAAGCCGTACGGCGCCCGGATCGAGGCCCGCGAACACATCGAATACGGCCCGGGCGACCCGGAATTCGCCGCCGTAGATGTTGAATCGACCGTGACCCCGGCGGAGCGCTCCCCTGACTCCGTCCCGCGCTGGCAGCGCGGCCATGCCCACCGCCTCTTTGGCGAGACCACCGCTTTCCTGTCGCGCCCGCCGCGGCGTCATAGCCCCGCCTCGCGCAGCCCGGAGAGCGTGACGGGCGCATAGCGCATCAGCACGTGCGGTTCGAGGGCGCTCGAGCCGAGGGACCACCAAGCCGCCAATGTGCGCAGTCGATGGAGGTAGGGGTCCTGGGGCAAGTGCAAGGTCATCGTCGCTGTGACGGGGGCGTCCGTTGTCGCCGCGGGCTGCATGGGCTGATCCTCGAGCTGGTCTGGTCCTTGGTCGGTTGACGAATCGGTATTCAATTCATGAATGAACTATCGGACAGGAAAGTTCCCTGGGCTTCCCGGCCATGCCGGTGGCGCGCCTCCGTCCCCGCTGCCTCCTGGAGCGGCTCTTCAGCCGCCGCGGCCGGGCCGGGTAACTCTGCACCCGCCTTTCAGTTGCTCGCAGCGGACCGCTATATTCTCCCCCATGGTGTCCGCCGAAATCCGCCGCAAGTTCCTGGAATTCTTCGTCCAGCGCGATCACCGCGAGGTCCCGAGCTCGTCCCTCGTCCCGGCGGACGACCCCACCATCCTCTTCACCAACGCCGGGATGGTGCAGTTCAAGCGGGTGTTTCAAGGCCTCGAGCAGCGCGACTACAGGCGGGCTGTTACCGGCCAGAAGTGCGTCCGCGCCGGTGGCAAGCACAACGACCTGGAGCAGGTGGGCCACACCGCGCGGCACCACACATTCTTCGAGATGCTCGGCAACTTCTCCTTCGGCGACTACTTCAAGAAGGAAGCGATCGCGTACGCCTGGGAATGGGTGACCGGGAAGGCATGGCTGGGGATCGACCCCGGCCGGCTGTACATCACGGTGCATCACACCGATGACGAGGCGCGGCGGCTGTGGCGCGAGCTTACGGGCATCGCCGACCGGCGCATCTACGGCCTGGGCGACACGGACAATTTCTGGCAGATGGCCGACACGGGGCCGGCGGGTCCCAACAGCGAGATCTACGTGGACCTGCGGGGAGTGGGCGACTGGAAGAAGGGCAAAGCCGACCTGTCGCTCGAAGAGTTCATGGAGCTGCAGGAGGGCGGGGCGCTGCTCGAGATCTGGAACTTGGTGTTCATGCAGTACGACCTGCAACCGGACGGGTCGCGGCTGCCCCTGCCTGCGCCCTCTGTCGACACCGGGGCTGGGCTCGAGCGCATTGCGGCTGTCATGCAGAACGTCCCCTCGAACTTCGACACCGACCTGTTCGCGCCGATCATCGAGCGCGCGGTGGAGATCGTGGGCAAGAAATACGACCGCGGCCCGCGCGGTGCCTCGTATCGGGTGCTCGCCGACCACGCGCGCGCCGTCGCGTTCCTACTCGCCGATGGCGTTTACCCGTCGAATGAAGGCCGCGGCTACGTGCTGCGTCGCATCCTCCGCCGGGCCGTGCGCCACGCCTGGCTCTTGGGGCGCCGGGAGCCTACGCTCGTGCACCTGGTGAAGAGCGTCGACGGGTTGATGGGCAGCGTGTATCCGGCCCTCGTCCAGAAGCGCACCCACATCGAGAGCGTGACCCGCGCCGAGGAGGAGCGCTTCTTCGACACGATCGAGGGCGGTCTCGAGCGGCTCGAGGAGCTGAAAGGCGCCAAAGCGATCTCGGGGGCCGAGGCGTTCAAACTCTACGACACCTATGGCTTCCCGATCGACCTGACCCAGCTGATCGCGGCCGAGCGCAGCCAGACGGTGGACGTGGCGGGGTTCGAGCGCGAGCTCGAGCGTCAGCGCACGCGGTCGCGCGCGGCGCTCGAGCGCTCGAAAGGGGGAGGGGGAGGGGGACCGGCGGTGCACGTGAAGCCGGGTGGCGAGTGGCGCACCGTGAAGCCCAAGGGCCGGCAGCGCTGGGTTGGCTACGACACGACGGAGGCGGAGACCGGCATCCTCAAGTTCCGCCAGCTCCAAGACCGGGTCGACCTCGTGCTCGAGGAGAATCCGTTTTACGCGGAGTCCGGTGGCCAGGTGAGCGACACGGGACGGGTGAAGGGGGAGGGGTGGACGCTCGATGTGGAGGGCGTGGAGAAGGTGGACGGCGCGAGCGCCGTGGTGGGGCACTTTGCCGACGTGTTCGAGCCGACGGCGGTGGTCGCTCAGGTGGACGAGCTGCGCCGTCGCAACATCGAGCGCAATCACACCGCCACCCATCTCGTGCACGCCGCGCTGCGCAAGCTCCTCGGGCCCCACGTCCGCCAGCAGGGCTCCGTGGTCGCGCCCGAGCGGCTGCGGTTCGACTTCGCGCACCATGGTCCGGTGGATGAGAGCACGCTCGCCCGAGTCGAGGAGGAGGTGAACCGCCACATCTGGGCGAACCTCCCCGTCTCGACGCGCGAGATGAAGTACAAGGAGGCGATCGCGGCTGGCGCGATGGCGTTCTTCACCGAGAAGTACGGCGACCTGGTGCGGGTGGTGGACGTTCCCGGAGTCTCGCTCGAGCTGTGCGGCGGGACCCACGTGCCGAGTACGGGCCAGATCGCGCTGTTCCGGTTCACGCACGAGACCGGGGCGGCGGCCGGCGTACGCCGTATCGAGGCGGTGACGGGCCCAGGCGCGTACGCGCTCATCCGCCGGCTCGAGGGCGATCTCGAAGCGGCGGCGGGGACCCTCAAGACGCAGCCCGAGCATCTGGTGCGGCGCATCGAGCAGCTGGTCGATGAGAACCGCAAGCTCACGAAGCGAGTGGAAGAGTTGCTCCGTGCCGGGGCGGGGCCGGGGGGGTCGCGGGAGGCGAGCTCGGGTGAGGTCGAGCGGATCGGCGATGTCGAGCTCCACCTCGCCGATTCGGATCTCGAGGACCGCGACCAGATTGGCCTCGTGATGGACGCATTTCGGGCGACCCACCGGCGGGCGGTATCGGTGCTCTTCACCAATGGCGATCGCCCGGGGATTCACGTCGCCGTGACGGACGATCTCGTGGCGCAGGGGCTCAAGGCGGGGGACATCGCGGCGGCCCTTGCTGCGGTTTCGGGCGGCAAGGGTGGCGGTCGGCCGCACTTCGCCTCGGCCGGGGTGGGCGACGCGGCGAAGCTCGGCGAGGCACGTGCCCAGGCAGCGGCGATCGTCAAGCGGTTGCTCGCGCGATGACGCGGGCCGAAGTGCTGGCGTGGCTGGAGTCGCGGCACCCCGTGCCGCCCGCAGCGCTGGCGGCCTGCCTCGCGGCCGCCGTCACGGACACGGCCTTGCCGCTGTCTGAGCACCTGGCCCTGCTGGGGCAGCGCGTGCTGACGGGCGTCGCCGACCGCCCGGCGGGGGGGCGCGAGCTGGCGCTCGAGTTGCTCGCGGCCGATGCGTTCGTCACGTACGCGTTCGAGGCGCAGGCCGAGGCGGACGTGGCCCGCGTCGCGCCGCTCGCGGACGGCGTGGCGCGGGGCGCGGGAAGCGCGCCGTGAGCGCGCTGCTCGAGCGCGGTCCGGGGCTGCTGGTGCTCGTGGACCCGAGCCGCACGGCGCCGGAGGAGGCGGCCCGGGTCGCGCGGGCGGCGCGCGACGCCGGCGCCGCGGGCATCATGCTCGGCTCCTCGTTCGACGGGACGCAAACGACGGAGCTCGTGGCGCGGTCGATCCGGCAGGCGGCGACCGGGCTTCCCATCACGCTGTTCCCTGGCTCCGCCCTCCAGCTCACGGGCGATGTCGACTTGATCCTCTTCCTCTCGCTCATCTCCGGCCGCAACGCCCAGTACTTGATCGAGGAGCACGTGCGCGCCGTGCCGTTTCTCGCCCGCCACGCCGTGCCCACGCTCTCGACCGGATACATCCTGATCGATGGCGGGCGGGTGACGAGTGTGGAGGCAGTGAGCCAGACCCGGCCGCTGCCGGCCGACAAGCCGGAGCTCGCCGCGGCGCACGCCACGGCGGCGCGTCTCATCGGGATGCGTGCCATCTACTTGGACGCGGGCAGCGGCGCGCCGCAGCCCGTGGGGGTCGCGGTGATCCGCGCGTGCCGCGCCGCGGTCCCGGGCTTGACGCTCTTCGTGGGCGGCGGCATCCGGAGCCCGGACCAGGTGCGCGCGGCGCGGCACGCGGGAGCCGACTTCGTGGTGGTAGGGACGGCACTGGAAGAGCGGGGTGACGGCGGGGAGAGAGTCGATCTCCGGGCGCTGGTGCGCGCGGTCGCCGAGTGAGCGCCGCCGAGCAGGCGCGCGCCGACCTCGCTGCCCTGGCGGCGCTCGCGACCCGGGTGGCGACCGAGCACGCCGCCGACATCGCGCGGCTCGCCGAGCGTTATATCACGGCGCTCCAGGGAGGCGGCACGCTCTGGTTCGCGGGCAACGGCGGCAGCGCCGCGGACGCCCAGCACATCGCGACGGAGTACGTGGTGCGCTACGGCCACACCCGCCGGGCGCTGCCGGCGGTCGCGCTCACGACCGACACGTCGCTCCTCACCGCCTGCGGCAACGATCTCGGGTTCGACGAAATCTTCGCGCGCCAGATCGAGGCGCTGGCGCGGCCCGGGGACCTGGTCGTGCTGCACTCCACGAGTGGCGACAGCCCCAACGTCGTGCGCGCCGCTCAGGCGGCGCGGACGAAGGGCGTCACCGTGGTGGCCCTCCTCGGCAAGGGCGGCGGCGCGGTGCGTCGCCTGCTCGACGACGCCCTGATAATTCCCTCCGACGAGACGTCCCACATCCAGGAGCTCCACCTGGCGCTCGAGCACACGCTCTGCGCCATCGTCGAGGCGACCCTCAAACCGTGATCACGCTCGCGGGTAAGCGCGCCTTCGTCACCGGCGGCGGTCGGGGGATCGGGCGGGCGACCGTGCTGTTGCTCGCCCGAGCGGGCTCGCGCGTGGCGATCGGGTATAAGAGCCGCGGCGCGGACGCCGCGGCGGTGATCGGCGCGGTGCGGCAGGCGGGCGGCGAGGCCACGGCGATCGCGGGAGATCTCGGCGATCCGGCCGCGGCGCGACGCGTCGTCGACCAGGCGGCCGGGGCCCTAGGCGGGCTCGATTTGTTGATCGTGAATCACGGCATCTGGCCTCCGGACGACCGAGCCGTGGCGGAGATCACGGATGCGCAGTGGGACGCCACGGTGCGCGCGAATCTCGATAGCGTGCTGTACGTGTGTCGTGCCGCGATCCCGCGCCTCCCCGACGGTGGGAAGATCGTGTTCGTCTCGTCCACCGCGGGTCAGCGCGGCGAGGCAGGCCACGCCGACTACGCCGCCACCAAGGGTGCGGTCATCGCCTTCACCAAGTCCCTCGCCATCGAGCTCGCCCCACGCCACATCAACGTGAACTGCGTCGCCCCCGGCTGGGTGGATACGGAGATGGCGGCGGGCACGTACGCGGAGGCGGGCGGAGCCGCGCGGGGGGAGATCGAGCGCACGATTCCGCTCGGACGCGTGGCGAGCGCCGCGGACATCGCCGGGCCGATCGTTTTCCTGTGCAGCGAGCTGGCGCGGCACATCACGGGCGAGATCCTCAACGTGAACGGCGGCAGCGTGCTGTGCGGCTGAGCCCCGGGGGCCCGGAGATCCTGGCGATCAGCCGCGACCCCGCCGGTGCCGTGATCCACGCGAGCTAGCGCGCCCCATGGCGTTTCCCGCCCGACTTCCCATTCCGGACGCGGTCGTCAAGATCGCCACGAAGCTCGAAGCTGCCGGGTATGAGACCTGGTGCGTCGGTGGCGCGGTGCGCGACAACCTGCTGGGTCTCGAAAACCACGACTTCGATCTCACCACCGCGGCCCCCCCGGCCGAGATCCAGCGCTTGTTCCAGCGCACGGTGCCGGTCGGGATCGAACACGGCACCGTCGCCGTGCTCGATCGGGCGCACCAGGCGCATGAAGTCACCACGTTTCGCAAGGACATCCGCACTGACGGCCGGCATGCCGTGGTCGAGTTCGGGGTGTCCTTGATGGACGACCTCGCGCGCCGCGACTTCACGATCAACGCGATCGCCTACCACCCGATCCGCCACGCCTGGCAAGACCCGTTCAAGGGTGCCGAGGACTTGGAGAAGAAGCTGATCCGCTCCGTAGGCGATCCCAATTGGCGGTTTCAGGAGGACTACCTGCGCATCCTGCGGGCGCTGCGCTTCAGTGCACGCTTCGACTTCCGCATCCATCCGCGGACCCTCGAGGCCGCCAAGGCCAACGTGCAGGGACTGGCGCAGCTCTCGGCCGAGCGGGTGCGCGATGAGTGGTGGAAGGGCATGCTGACGGCGGGGCGGGTGTCGAGGCTCGTGGCCCTATGGGTCGAGGTCGGCGCGGTGCGTATCTGGCTGCCCGAGCTGCGCGACCCCGGCGCGAGTGGCGACGGGAAGGCCGTGGACAAGCTGCCGCGCGACCCGGTGCTGATCACGGCGTTTCTGGCGCGTGATCCCGCGTCATTGCTCACCCGACTCAAGTGCTCGAACAAGGATATCGAGCGTGGTCGCGCGATCGGTGAGTGGCGCGACAAGTACCCCGATCCCACCCACCTCCCCGCGGTGCGGCGCTGGCTCGCGGCGACCGGCGCGTCTGCCGACGACCTGTTAACGTTGCTGCCCGTGACCTCCGTGGCCGGCTCCCCGCTGAAGAAGGTCGTCGCCGCCATTCGGGGGGCGCGCGATCCTCTCACGCTCCAGGACTTGGCCGTGAACGGCAACGATCTGATTGCGGCCGGCGTGCGGCCGGGTCCCGAGGTGGGCGAGACGCTCGCGCGGCTCTTGGCCGACGTGCTCGAAGACCCGGCGCGCAACACGCGCCAGTACCTCCTGTCGCGTGTCTAGCGTCATCGGCTACGCCGTGGTCGCGGCGCTCGGCAATGTGGTTGGAGCGCTCGCGGTCACGCGCCGCGCCACGCGCGAGCTCGTCTTGATCGAGCACTTCGTGGCGTTCGGGGCGGGGTTCATGCTGGCCGTCGCGATCGTCGAAGTGCTACCCGAAGCGTTCGCTCGCTCGGGCGCCGCGGCGCCGGCGCTCGTGCTCGCCGGCTATTTGGCCGTCCACCTCACGCAACACACCCTGACGCCGCATTTCCACTTCGGCGAAGAAACGCACGCCGTGCAGCGCATGGCCGGGACCTCGGCGCTCGTGGGCCTCCTGCTCCATACGTTCTTCGACGGCGTGGCGATCGGGAGCGCGTTCCTCGTGCGCCCGGCGCTCGGCGTCATGGTGTTCACCGCTATTCTGCTGCACAAACTGCCCGAGGGCGTGACGATCGCCAGCCTCTATGTGGCGGCGGGGCGCACACCGGGTCAGGCGATCGGCGCGGCGGCGTTGCTCGGCCTCGCGACCCTGGGAGGCGTCTTCGTCACGGATCAGGTGGGCGTGCTCGCGCGCCACGGGCTCGCCGTGTCGGCGGGGGTCGCCATCTACGTGGCGGCCTCGAACCTGGTACCCGAGTTCCAAGGGAAGCGCGGCTGGAAGCTGCCGGCGGCGTTTTTCCTCGGAGCGGGGGTGTTCTACGTGACGAAGCGGCTACTCGATGCGCTCAGCTGATCGCGGCCACGTCTCACCTGTTCTTGGCAGTCATCTGCCCCGCCGCGGCGATCACTTCGATGGCCGCCGGTTTTTCAATCCGAACGGTGCAAATGGCCAGTCCGTCTGGAACGTGCCGCGGCTGTTGCTCACGCCACGCACGCGGTGGCCGTCGCGCATCCCGGTCGAGCCGCGGCGGCCGCCCGCCATCGGCCCGGACGAGGTGGTCCTCACGTTCGTCGGTCACGCCTCGTTCCTCATTCAGGTCGCGGCCACCAACCTGCTGATCGATCCGGTATACGCCGAGCGGGCAAGCCCGGTCTCGTTCGCCGGCCCCCGCCGGGTTCGGGCGCCAGGCGTGCGATTCGACGATCTGCCCGCCATCGCGCTCGTGCTCCTGAGTCATAATCACTACGATCACTGCGATCTCCGGACGCTGCGCGCGCTCGATCGGCGCTTTCAGCCGCGGTTCGTCGCACCGATCGGGAACGGCCGCCTGCTCCGAGCGGCTGGGATCCGTGCGGTCGAGGAACTCGACTGGTGGCAGAGCGCGAGCACCGCACCCCTGCCGATCACCTTGACGCCCGCGCAGCACTTCTCGGCGCGTAACATGTTCGATCGCAACCGCGCCCTGTGGGGTGGGTTCCTCATCGAGGCCGCAGGGCGCCGGATCCTCTTCGCCGGAGATTCGGGCTATGGGCCCCATTTTCGGGAGATCGCCACGCGGCTGAGTCCCATCGATCTGGCGCTCCTTCCCATCGGGGCCTACGAGCCGCGCTGGTTCATGAAAGACATCCACATGAATCCGGCCGAAGCGGTGCAGGCGCACCTCGATCTGGCGGCGCGTCGGAGTATCGCCATGCATTTCGGCACGTTTCAATTGACGCCCGAGGGAATCGACGAACCGGTTCGCGAATTGGCGAAGGCGTTGCGGGAGCGTGATGTGCCGGCGGAGCGGTTTCGGCCAGCGGTCGTCGGGGAGTCGGTATCGCTGGCGCGGGATCGGTGAGGAGTTGAGGGATCCGTGTTCCGTCGGACGCTTTGACTCGTTGCGGCCCGGTGGGGCAAGGTTGGGGCGCAGCAAGTGCATGAGCCTGGCTCTGGGGCAGGTTTCCGGTCGGCGATGCGCCTCCCCGCTCACCGGCGCCGCCTCCTGCGGTGGCTGTGGCCGATGGTGACCAGTGTCACCGTATTAACGCCGGCGCCCTGCGACCGTCTCACCTCCGAACCCAGTCAAGGATTCTATCATGGGCCGTCGCATCGCTCTTTTCGTCGTACTAACGCTCGCCGTGAGCGCGCCCGTGGCGGTTCGCGCCCAGGGCGCTGCTCCCGTCAGGCACGACCGTAAGGACGTCCACCACGACCGCCGCGACCTGCGGCACGATCGCAAGGACATCCACAAGGACGCGCAGGATATCCATTCGGACAAACAGGATATCCGGCAGGACCAAAAGGACGTCCATAAGGACGTGCAGGACGTCCGGTCGGACAAGCAGGACATCCGCAAAGACCAGAAGGACCTCAGCGCCGACAAGAGTGCCCTCCGCACCGAGCTGAAAGAGGGCGACCTGAAGGGCGCGCAGCAGGAGCGTCAGGATCTGAAGGCCGACCGAAAGGACCTGCGCACCGATCGGCGGGACCTGCACTCAGACCAGAAGGATCTCCAGAAGGACGCGAAGGACTTACGCAATGACCGCCGCGACGGGCGAGCGGATCAGCGCGACCTCCGCAAGGACGTGAAGGACGCGAAGGCCGACCGCCGCGATCTTCGCAAGGATCGCAAGGACGTGGGCCAGGACCAGGAGCAAAAGAAGGACAGCACGGACTGACGTCCATCCCGTGCCGCGAAGTTCGAAGGGGCGCAGCATCTTGTGCCCCTTCGTTTCTTACCGCCCCCCGGGGATCGTCGCGGCTTTGCTCGTTCTCGCGGCGGGCCTTCGGGCCCACTGGGTTGGTCGAGCGGCGCTACCGGTTGATCCAGTATGACAGCTTCACGAGGAAGCTGTTGTCCGGCCGGAGCGCGAACAGATCGCCGAGGTCGCCCCCGAACCCGCGCGTGCCCTCGACACCGCCGAACCCGTGGCGGCCCTGGCTCCACACCACGAACAGCGTCGAGCCGGGCCGGTATTCCCAGCGGAACACGACGTTCGAGCGGAACTGCTTGTAGTTGAAGCCACCGGGCTGGTTGGCGACAGCGGTGTCCGTAGAAGTCCGATAGCGGCTCGCAAAGTCGGCCGCGCGCGGCGTGGCCGAGAGCTCGCGCACGTTGCTGAAGGTGCCCTTCGAGACGAACGGCTGCGCGTACACCTGGAGGGACATGCTCGCGTTGAACGGGTAGGTGAAGCGCAGGGTCAGTCCCACTTGTCGCTGCTCGAGGTGCGCGAAGCGATAGTGCGTCACCTTGCTTGTGTCCGTGGTGGGACCGAGCGGTTGCACCTCGCTCGTCGTCCGCGTGTAATTCGGGATGATCGCCGCCGTGATGCGCGACGCCAGCTTGAAGTCGAGCTCCGGCATCACGTTGAAGTTGTGGGACCGCCCGCCGTCGCCCCGAAAATAGTTGAACCAGAAGTAGGGGACGATCGCCTTGCGATCGTCGCCATTCAGGCCGGCCCACGGCGCGAGGTAGGGATCCTGCCGCACGGCAGGGCCGCCGCGTGAGCAGGAGTAGCAATACGTCTCGCCCAGCTGACCCAGGGTGCCCCCGGTGTGGAACGACCACGTGTTGCGGAACGTGATGTGTGTATTGGTGTTGAACGCTCGCTCCTCGGGCAGTCCCGCGGCGGTCCAGTACTGCCACCAGTTGATATTCCACTGAAACCGCTGGTACAGCGCGCGCTGGTGGCGGTCGAAGTATCCCATCCAGGTGCTCCAGGACTGCTGGTCGGCGCGCTGCAGGTAGCCCAGATCGTTGATCTCGAAGCCGGCGGAGCGGCGCTGGTAGCTGGTCTGGCCCAGGAGGTGCTCACCACTCACCTTACCGACCTGCAGCTCCTCAGCATCACCGGACAGCGAAGTGCGAGTCCTGTCGTACGGCAGCCCCGCGTCCGGCCGATCGCTGCCCGCCACCCGGCTCAGGTCAAGCGAGCCGGAGATCTCGAACCGGCCGCCGGGGAAGCGATGGCGGAAGTCGGCGGCGCCCACGTAGGCGCTGCGGCGCAGGTAGGGTGAGCTCCAGGAGTCGTTGTCGCGCTTCACGGCGGTCACGATGCCGCCGACGCTGGTCTCGCCGCCGCGTACGTCCTGGCGCAGCCGCAGCACGCCGTAGTTGGTCGTCGGCTCGAGCGTCGCGCCGCCGACGCCCGTCACGTGTTCCGTCACGGCCTCGAGCGCGCCGATCGTCAGCCCGCCCGGCAGGCGACCGGTGAGCTTGCCGGCGCCGAGGACTCGCGTGAAGGCGGGCGAGGTGGTGTCCGAATAGGTGCCGGCCAGCTCGGGCGCGCGCCCGATGCGCCGGCTGTAGACCAGCCCTTCGCCGTTGCAGTTGACGTTGTTGCAGTTCACGTCGAACTGGAACAGGCCGCGTCCGGCGACGAAAAACGGGCGCTGCTCGTTGAAGAACGTTTCGAAGGCCGTGAGGTTCAAGACCGCCGGGTCGGCCTCCACTTGTCCGAAGTCGGGGTTCAACGTCGCGTCGAGGGTGAGGTTCGATGCGACGCGGTACTTCACGTCGCCGCCGAGCGTCGCGTCCTGGGTGCGGCCGATGCCGGTCGGGGTGAACTCCGACACGTTCTTGGTCACCACGTAGGGGGCGACCTCGAGACGGCGCGGCGCCTCGAGGTCGTCGAACCCGCTGACCTCGCCGAATTGCGACACGAACCCTGCCTTCGACTGGCGGAACAGGGGCCAGCTCACGCGCTGGGCGTAGCGGTACAGATCGCGATCCACCGTTAAGCCGAACGTGTGGCTCCGTTCCCGCCCGTAGCGCAGCTGCGACAGCGGGATGCGGAATTCCGCCGTCCACCCCAGAGAATCGACGCGGGTGGCGACGTCCCACACCGCGTCCCAGGCGAAGTCCTCGTTGCCGTCGTTGTATACCTGCGCATCGAGCTTCACGCCCGACGGGTTGACGCCGAACTCGTACCCGGTGCGGCGGTCGTGGTACGAGTCGAGGAACAGCCAGATCATGTCGGAGGGTGTGAAGTAGTCGCGCCGGGCGAGAACCGTGATGATGCTGTCGGGGTGCGGATCGAAGGCGCGCACGAAGGCGTAGAGGTTGGCCGCATCGTAGGCGATTTTCGCTTCCGTCGGGAGCTTCGGTGGTCCCCCTTCGCTGGGCCGCCATTCTTGGAAGTCGGTGATGGGCGTCGCCTCGCGCCACACGGCGTCATCGTCGCGCCCGTCAATGACGGGAGGCTGAACGGCGCGCGTAGCGGTGACCTTGGTCGGCGGTGGCGGCGGGTCCGGTGGCTGACGTGGCGGCCGCGGATTGGGAGCCTGACTGGCGAGCGTGACGGCGGCGAGGAGCGGCAAGCCTAGGAGCATGCACAGCCTGGGCAGAGGTTACCGGGTTAGATGACGCGATCTCCGAAAGGGTTGTTTCAGGAAACCGTGGGGCTCGGAGGTCCCCGTGAGCGCCTGGAGGCGCAGCAACTCAAGTCGTTGGTCTTCCGAGCGTTGGTGAGTCCTATCACCTCATGATAGCATGAGGTTGGGCGGACGGGGAGTCAGGACCGCCGCTGTGCGAGGACAAGGGGAGCCCAGCCGGCGCGGTCACCGCTCCCTGCTAGTGGCTTTTCTCGATCGGACCGGTATTCGGGCGTCGCCGACTTGTCGTGCGGGGCTGGCTACGCGATTCCGGGCGGGGTGGCGGACGCCAGCAGACTCAGGGGGTGATGGGCGTCGGCGCCACAGCGAGGGCCGAACCCGCAGCACTCTTTGCTCCGTCCTGCGACCCCACAAACGCTGTGTACACCGCTTCCGACCACCAGCCGCGGCACCGCTCGATCTCCGCGAGGGCCGCCTGGCGGGGCAGCGCGGGCCGATAGGGGCGTGCGGTCGTGAGCGCGTCGTACATATCTACGATCCCCACGATCTGCGCCGCGATCGGGATCTCGTCACCGCGCAGGCGGTCGGGGTAGCCGGTGCCGTCGTAGCGTTCGTGGTGCCAGCGGATGATCGGCTTCAAGTCCCACGGGAATTCGACCGCCGCAAGCAGCTCCAGGCCCCAGATCGGGTGCATCTGCACTACCTCGAACTCGGCGCGCGTGAGCGGGCCGGGCTTGTTCAGGATCTCGTGCGGGACCCGTACCTTCCCGAGGTCGTGGAGATAGGCGCCGAGGCGGATGGTCGTCTCGCTGGTCCCGTCGAGCGCGAGGGCGCGCGCGACGGCCATCGCGTACTGCGCCACGCGCTCGCAATGGCCGAAGGTGTAGCTGTCGGCGGATTCGATCGACTGGCCCCAGTCGCGTACCACACCGAAGTACGTGGTTTCAAGCTCTGCGACCTTCCCGCCCACGAACACGAGGTCGACGCGTGCGTCGAGCCGGCCGAACAGGCGGTGGGCAGCGTTGAGCAGGGTGAGCGCTTCTTGGTTCCGCCCCATCGCCTGATGCAGCAGCGCCAGTTCGCACGACGCCTCGGCTTCGTTCAGCACCGAGCCGGCGCTCACCGCCAGCTCGATCGCCGAGCGCAGCCGCGATTCGGCGAGCGCGGTGCGCCCGGTCTCGCGGTACACCATGCCGATCATGCGGTAGGCCTCGGACTTGTCCGTCCGGGCGTCGAGCTGGTCGAAGATGGCGAGGGCGGCCTCGGCGTTGCGGCGCGCCTCCTCGTAGCGCCCCCGCACGAAGTGCACCTGGGCGTGATTCACCAGACACATCCCCTGGAGGTGCGCGTCCCCAGCCCGCTCGGCGATCTCATAGCACTGCGTGAAGTAGCCGTCGGCGCGGTCGACCTGGCCTAGGTCCGTGTGCGCGATGCCAAGGTTGGCGTACGCAATGGCGCAGCCGTGCTCGTCGTTCGAGGCCCGGTATGCTTCGAGGGAGCGCTCGTAGTGCGCGACGGCCGCGCCCAGGTCCCCCTGAATGTTCGCCAGGATGCCGAGGTTTTGCTCGACGCGCGCGCGCAGCTCGCGGCTCGGGCCTCCCCGCTCCAGCGCCTGCAGGAAGTTCCGGCGCGCGTCCTCGATCGCGCCGTTCTGCACGTCGAGTCCCCCGAGCGTGTTCAGCGCTTCCGCGGCGAGCAGGTCGTCGCCAGCGTCCGAGGCCACGCTGTAGCTGCGGCGGCACAACGCCCGCGCCGCGGCCGCCTCGTTGCGGTGATGGCGCATCACGGCCAGCCGGCGCAGCGCTTCCGCCAGCACCGCAGGCTCTCCCGTGCGGTCGGCCGTGGCGATCACCCGTTCATAACACTTGATCGCTTCGGGAATACATGCGGCCCGCTCCTGGGCGCGCGCGTCGTGCAACAGGTCTGCCGCGGGGCGCGCCGGCGCGCGCGGACCCGCCTGCCCAGGAGCGGGGATTGAACCAGCCGTCACGACTGCCTCACCACGCGATTACATAGGCCGAGAAGTGGTTGACCTGCGCCGTGACGGTCTGGCTGAGCAGATTGCTCCCGAGCGTCAGCAGGTAATACAGGATCTGCAGGTTGTCCGTCGTGTACGCGATGTGGTTGGGGAGCAGGTTGCCCAGCAGGCCGCAGTTCGCATAACTCATCGTGAGCGCGGCGGGCGTCCGGAACTGCAGCTTGGCCGGCTTGAACTTGACGGCGTTCACGCCCACCAGGTTCGTGGGCAGGATCATCGTGATCGCCGTCGGCTTGCTGAGGGCGCCGGGCGGGATAACCAGCGTATGGGGCCCGACGCTGAGGCTCCCGCCCGCGATCCCGATCGTCTGCGTGGTCGAGTCGTAGGGTAGGTTCGAGCACTTGAGGAGCCCCGTCGGCCCCAGCAGCGAGCCGAGCAGACTTCCCGAAGGTGGCGGGGGTTGGGGGGTGGTCGGGTTGCGATCGCTGCAGGCGGAAGCCAGCGCGAGCCCGCCCACGAGGAGCGCGATGACAAACAGACGAACGGCCTTCATAGACCTTCCTTCTCCTCTAGGGCGAGGGGAGTTCGAAGCGAGAGCGCGGTACGGCGGTCGGACCGCCGCGGGTTACAGGACTACAAACTGCTGTGCGCATGGCCCGCGCGTCCGTGAGGGCGGTCACGAGCTGCGAAGTGTCTCTTGGGGCCGCGCGGCGTTTTTGGCGTTTTAGCGGTTCCCTCCATTCTCCCGATAACCGATTCGGGAAGAGGCGACATGGACTGGCGCCAGCATGTCGAGGTTCTTTTCCGGATCATGCACCGAGCGCGTGCGCTGCGAGCACCGCTGTGCCTGTCTCTATCGCTGCCCCCGGCCACGCGCGCAACTTTTACAAGCGGCCGCACGTCGCTCGCCCGCACACGCGGCCGATGAGCTGCGGGCGGCACCACTTTCGAGAGCGGGACTATGGGCGCGAAAAAGAAGACCGCCACCGAGCGCGCGGCAAAAGCCAAGCGCAAGACCGCGAAGCGCCCCGCACCACGCCCAAAGGGAAAGAGGTCGGCGCGCGCTCAGCACAAACAGGAGCGGCGACGCCTGCCCTACGTGCAGCGTCTCGAGCGGCGCGGCCCGGTGTCAGTGTGGCTCGTGGATGGAGCGTACGTGCGGAAGAACGTCGATGAGGAATTCAGCAACTTCGGCCACCACTATAGCTGTAGCGCGATCCCGCAAGACGAGGTGTGGCTCGATCAGGAAGCGGTGCCCGACGAGCAACGGTTCTTCCTGCATCACGCAGTGGTGGAGCGTGAGCTGATGGCGCAGGGAAAGGACTACGACACGGCGCGGCAGGAAGCCAACCGACAGGAGCGCCAGATGCGGTTGCGAGCGGGCGATGTTCGCAAGTTGCACGAGGGAAAGAAGCCCCTACGGGCCGCGCTCGTGCATGAGCGCCTCTGGAAGGCGCTCGACAATGGTGTCCAGGTGTGGTTCGTGAAGGGCCGGCTGGTGCGCAGCATGTACGACGTCGAGTTCACCGAGGGCGGGCACGATTGCGTCTACGAGTTCGTCCCACAGAACGAAGTCTGGATCGACGATGACGTCCACGAGGAAGAGCGCGGGTTCATCCTGTTCCACGAACTGCACGAACGGAACCTCATGGCGAACGGGATGGACTACGACACGGCGCACGACGACGCGAGCCGGCTCGAGCGCCATTACCGGAACCATCCCGCCGAACTGCACGAGGCCCTCGCCCAAGAAGGGTGGGAGTGAGGCCCTGACCCCGGGGCGAACGCGGGCGTAACTTGAGACGGCCCAGCTGGATCGTGACGTGGATCGGCAGGCCGGACCGCCTGGTCCGGTATTCCTCGGTGCACAGCCAGTTCGTTCCTGGCCATCTTGGGATCTGTTTCATCCGGAAAACCGCGGGAGGGCATTCACCATGGCAACGAGCAAAGATCGCTTCATGAGTGCGGCGGTGCGCGCTGCAACGCAAGCCAAACGATGGGCGATGGTGGCAGCGCGCGAGGCTGACCGCCTACTGCAAGCAGCCCGCAAGCGGGCCGAATCCGTGGAGCGGCGGCGTCGGCTCAAGCGGACGCTCCTCAAGACGGGGCGGGTGCTGAGGAGCGCGGGAAAAGCGGCGATCGTCGCCGCGGTGGCGGCGGGGGTCGCGGCAGCCCGTGCCGAACTGAGCGGCCAGAAGCTGCGGAAAGGCCGGGGGCGCTAGCTCAGGAGCGGACGAATCACCGTCGGGACGTCGCTGCGCGATCCCTGATGTCCGTATTGCATTCGCCTGGTCGCGGCTCTCAGCCCCGACCATACTTGTACCCTAACTCCCACGCCTGGAGCTCTTCTTCCCATGCACGCTTCTGCCGGTCCTATGGCGTTGTTCACCGCGGCGCTGGTCCTCGCTGGGTGCTCACCGGAGTCGCGGCCGCTCAATGCGCCGCGCCTATCCAATGCGACCTCAGCGTCCGGCGCGTTCGCCACGCTCGTCGTCGATGTGAGCAGAGACACCACCGCGCAGAACGAGACCCCGGTCGGGGTCAATCCCCTCAACCCGGGCAACCTCATCACCGGGGCCAACGACTGGAACTTCAACGACGGGTGTGCGGTCAACGCCTCGTTCGATGGAGGCCAGACCTGGACGCGGACGCTGCCCAACGGGTTCCTCCCGGGCGTCACGCGCTTCACCAACGACCCGATCGTTCCCGGCACCGGCATCTTCGACGCGGGCGGAGATCCGGCGATCGCCTTTGGCCCCGACGGAACGGCGTACTATGCCTGTCAGGGGTTCAACTTCACGTCGCCGTTCCAGATCAATCTCCTCCTCAGCCGTTCTACGGACGGCGGACGCACCTGGCTCCGAGGCGGGGCGGTGGAGCCGCTCACGGTGATTGCGACCTGGAACGGCAACGGCAAGACGAAGGGCTCGAACGGCCAATTCACCGACCACGATGCGCTGTGGATCGATCGCAGTCCCGCGAGTCCGTTTGCCGGCTCGATCTACGTCACCTGGGCGCAGTTCGATGGGGTGGGCGGCACGCATTCGCCGGTATACGTGGCCTTCTCGCGCGACCGCGGTCGCACGTTCTCGGCGCCGGTCAAAGTGCCGCAGGGCCCGATCCGCAACAACCAGGATCAGCGAATCGTCACCGGGCCGGACGGGACCGTATATCTGACGTTCGACAACGGAGTGCAGGGCGGGAAGGGCACCGTCAACTACGTCGCGGCGTCGCACGACGGCGGCGCCTCCTGGAGCACGCCGGTCGTCTTTTACGTCTACAGCAACCCGGTCTGCATCTTCCCCTCGTTCTGCTTCAACATCCCACTCGGTCCGTCGGGCACGCCGTTCCGAGGCCCGGGGTCCTACCCGGCGCCCGCGTTCGACGCCTTGCGCAACCGATTGGACGTCGTGTTCGCCGACATCGTTGGCGGACGCGCCCGAATCTATTTCACGTCGGCACCGGCCGGCGATCTCACGCAGTGGTCGACGCCGGTAGAGATCGCGCCAGGTACAGGGGACCGGTTCGGAGCCGAGGTCAGCGTGGCGCCGAATGGGCGGCTCGACGCGATGTTCGACGACCGCAGCTACAGTAGCAACGCGTTGGTGGATGTCACCTATGCTTCAAGCACTGACGGCGGCGTGACATGGCAGGCGACTCGCGTAAGCACCACCGGTTTCGACCCCGGCGCGTCGGGCGTCCCGGACGCGGCAAGCCCGACCGGACTCCGGCCGTTCATCGGCGATTACAACGGTATCGCCTCGCTGTCGGGGCACGCGGTGATGACGTGGACTGGTATCGGGCCCCGCTTCGGAGCGCTGAACGACAACCTGGAGATCTTCTTCGGGAGCGTAACGCCCTAACCGGCACATCGCGTCTCCCCACGACCCCGGAAAGGGATGGGGGCGCAGGGATGGTCTGCCAGCACGAGCCCCGGTGGCCGTGGCCGCCGGGGCGTCGGGTGACTGCTTCGCGTGGCGGGCGATCTCAGGACCGCGTCACCGTGTATTTCCCGCACGCGGTGAACTGGATCGACACCGTCATCGTGTGCGTGCCCCTCGAGACGACTGCCGTGATGGTGCCGGCGTCGAACCGTGGTGCGGTCGTGCAGCTCGCATTGTAGTGCAGCGGCGGATTCGTGGTCACGGTAAGCGAATAGGAGCTGTGCCCCCGTGTCCACGCGGACGTGCCCGTCACCGTCCACGCGCCACTCGGCAGCAGGGCATTGGGTGTGATCGAGCCTGCGACGTCGGCCACAAACAGCGACGTCCAGGTACGAATGTGCTCCGCCGTGGCGCCGTTTGCGTAGACGTAATCGGTGCGGAAGTTCGTCTCACTCGTCCGCAGCGTCGTCATGTCGTGCGCTGCCGTGCGCACGCCGTTGTCCGTCACCGCGGTCTCGGTGCCCGAGATGAGGTTCACGCTCGCGCGCCGGAAGTCCGTGAACACGCGCTCGACGGCGT
>WNFD01001944.1_pt1 | contig 20786 bp, 12 predicted proteins | sample 5400491 | NCBI WGS metagenome assembly WNFD01 (sample SAMN13153343, study PRJNA577476) | soil metagenome | isolation source: 120 cm saprolite under Douglas fir tree site 2 hole 2 replicate 2 | place: USA:California | collected 2015-04-18
CCTGGCGCCACCGTGAGTGAAGGGCAGGCGGTGATGGAGTTGGAAACCGACAAAGCAGTTGTCGAAGTCCCTTCGTCGGTCAGCGGCACAGTAAAGGATATCCGCGTCAAAGAAGGCGACAAGATCAAGGTTGGACAAGTGATCTTCACCGTCGACAACGGCGCTGGGAGCAGTGTGGCGTCGACGCCGCCTGCTCGCCAACACTCCGACGGTTCATCCACAGCCGCCGCTGCGGCCGCCGCGCCGCAGCCCCGTACGGCCGAACCGGCCAAGACGACTCCGACTCCGGCGCCGCCAGCCCAAGCCACCAAGATTTCGCCTTCCCCCAGCGCCCGCGAATTCAAGCTCCCCGAACTCGGTGAAAACATCTCGCAGGGCGACCTGGTGCGGCTCATGATTGCCCCGGGTACAAACGTGGCGGAAGGCCAGCCCGTGATGGAACTCGAAACCGACAAAGCAGTCGTCGAAGTGCCCTCGTCGGTCACGGGCGTGGTCAAAGAAATAAAAGTTAAAGAAGGCGAGAAGGTTAAAGTCGGACAGGTGATCTTCACCCTCGAGGCTGGAGGGGCGTCAGCAACTGAACCTGCGTCCGCACCCACGCCCGTGGAACACGTTTCCGGACAGCACGGAGCCCGCCTTGCATTCCAGGCGGCAATTCGGGCGGAGGGAAAAACGGAAGAGCAGGCGCTGCCTCCCGATCAGCCGAGAGAGCAGCCTCCGGCTTTCACCATGCCTGTGCAATTGGGCAAGGTTGCCGGGACCGAACACCGCGAGCCCGTCCCCGCCGCGCCGCACGTACGCCGCCTGGCACGCGAATTGGGCGTCGACATCTATGAGGTGAAAGGCTCGGGGCCCGGCGGACGTATCCACGAAGACGACGTCAAGGCTCACACGAAAGCTGTATTGACCGCTGCCGTCTCGGCCATCCAAGCGCCGCCGCGGGCGGGACACTTCATCGCGCCAAAGCTGCCGGATTTTGCCAAATGGGGCAAGATCGAGCGCGTATCGATGCGCGGTGTGCGCCGCAAAACGGCAGAGCACCTCGCCGAGTCCTGGAACACGATTCCCCACGTGACGCAACACGACCGCGCCGACATCACAGAACTCGAGCTACTGCGGGCCCGCTTCGCACCCAAGGCCGAAGAAGCTGGCGGCAAGATGACGGTGACGGCCATCGCGCTGAAAGTTTGCGCCGCGGCTCTCAAAGTATTTCCGCAATTCAATGCCAGCATCGACATGGAGAAAGAAGAAATTGTCTACAAGCAGTACATCCATATCGGTGTGGCGGCAGACACCGACCGCGGATTGCTGGTTCCTGTGATCCGCGACGTCGACAAGAAAAACATCGTTGAGCTGGCGGTTGAATTGTCGCAGCTTTCAAAAAAAGCGCGGGAGAAGAAGATCACGCCGGCAGAGATGGAAGGCGGCACCTTCACCATCACCAATCTGGGTGGGATTGGCGGGGTAGGCTTTACGCCCATCGTCAACCATCCGGAAGTGGCGATTCTTGGACTCTCGCGATCGCGCACCGAACCGGAATGGATCAATGGAAAATTCGAGCCGCGCCTCATTCTGCCGCTCTCGCTCTCCTACGACCATCGCCTCATCGACGGTGCGGACGCCGCCCGCTTCCTGCGCTGGATCGCGGAAGCATTCGAGCAGCCGTTTCTTCTGTCGGTGCAGGGATAGCAAGCAGCCGCAGGGACTCGGGTTTGTGCGTTCGCAGGCGTCTGAAGAACTCGAGTTTTGGGCTTTGTCTTTGAAGGGGTGCTCGATTTTTGGAACTTACTTTAAAGGGGCGCGGCTTCCAGCCGCGCCATACGTTGCCATGCATCAACCGCGGCTTTAGCCGCTGAGGTGTCACCGCGGGTGTCCAAGACCCAATTCCAAATGACCGACACTCCAAACTTACACATCGCAGTCGTAGGCGGCGGCCCCGGAGGCTACGCCGCCGCATTCCTCGCCGCCGACCTGGGCATGAAGGTTACGCTCATCGACCCCGAAACAAATCCGGGCGGAGTGTGCTTGTATCGCGGTTGCATTCCCTCGAAGGCCCTTCTCCACGTTGCCAAGCTGATCGAAGAGTCCGAGCAAGCCAAGAATTGGGGAATCGATTTCGCCGAACCGAAGATCGACTTGGCGAGATTACGTTCGTGGAAAGAAAGCGTGGTCAAAAAGCTTACCGGCGGACTCGGCCAGCTTTCCAAGCAGCGGTCGGTGCAGTACATCCAGGGCCGCGCGGCGTTTGAAAACTCGAACACCTTGCGCATATCCAAAGCAGACGGCGCGGACCAAACCGTCAGCTTCGATCGCATCATTCTCGCTACCGGCTCGCGCCCTGCGATTGTTCCCAGTCTCAAGCTCGATTCGCCCCGCATGATGGATTCCACGGGCGCTCTGAATTTGGAAGATGTCCCCGGCAGCCTGCTGGTAGTCGGCGGCGGATACATCGGTCTCGAACTAGGATCCGTCTACGCCGCGCTCGGCACGCGAGTTACAGTAGTGGAAATGCTCCCCGAATTGCTTCCCGGCGCGGATCGCGACCTGGTGCTTCCGCTGCACAAGCGTCTCGATAAGATGTTCGCAACGATTCTTCTCAACACAACCGTGGCCTCCCTGAAACTTGAAAGCAACGGAATCCAAGCGATCTTCGAAGGAGCCGATGTCAAGGAACGAGAAAAAGCTTTCGACCGCGTGCTGGTGTCCGTCGGACGCACACCGAACTCAGAAATTCCTGGCCTGGAAAAAACTCAAGTGCAGGTCGGGCCCAAGGGGTTCATCCAGGTTAATCCGCAACTGCAGACCTCCGATCCTTCCATCTATGCCATCGGCGACGTCGTGGGTGAGCCCATGCTGGCGCACAAAGCTTCGCATGAGGGCCGCACCGCAGTCGAAGCCATTGCCGGACACAAAGTTGCCTTCGAACCCAACGCCATTCCCGCAGTCGTATTCACTGATCCCGAAGTTGCCTGGTGCGGTCTGACCGAAACACAGGCGCAAAAAGAGAATCGCGAAATCAAAGTCGGCAAATTTCCTTGGGCAGCTTCCGGCCGCGCCGTCACGCTTGACCGCCCGGATGGAATGACCAAGCTTCTCATCGATCCCAAAAGTGAGCGCGTACTTGGTGTGGGCATCGTCGGAGCCGGGGCCGGAGAACTGATCGCCGAAGGTGTCCTCGCCATTGAGATGGGAGCACTCGCCCGGGACGTCGCCTTGACCATTCATCCGCACCCCACGCTTTCGGAAACGCTGATGGAATCGGCGGAAGTCTTCTTTGGCACCAGCACACACGTGTACCGGCCGAAACGAAGCTGATCGAGAAGCGTCTGTCTCCAGATGCGGGCCGGGATCCTCCGCGAACTCTGCGGCCTTTCTCTGCGTTCTCGGCGATTTAAGATTTTTGCTTTTGCCCTAAGTGCGCTGCCGGATTTCACTTTCTGTGCCGTTACAATAAAGTGTAATCGGGTAACGCGCCCAATTTTTAAGTCTGCGCCTGCAGCCCAAAACCGGGCGGGGAGAAAACCATGTCCTCCTTTAGCAAAAAAGTTGGCCTGTCGGTTCTTCTGCTGATTGCGTTCCGGCCAATGCATGCCCAAGGCGCGTTAGACCAGAGCCTACAGCGGCCATCTGCGCCAGCGAACTCTTCCACCCACACTTCTGCTGATCCTTTAGGGCGCGGCACGCCCGCTGGTACGGTCTTCGGATTTCTGCAAGCGGCGCAGTCGGGCAACTACAGTGTGGCGGCCCAATACCTGCAACTGAGTCCAGCCCGCAGACAGGCGGAAGGCGAACAGCTCGCGGCCAAGCTTAAAGTCGTCATGGACCGAGCTCTTGCCGGCAGCCTCAAAGACGTGAGTACGCAACCCGAAGGCACTCCCCAGGAAGGTCTCCCTCCGGACCGTCAAAAATTGGGAATCATGTCCTCGGGCGATATCGAAGCCGACTTGGAGTTGGTTCGTGTGTCGGACCCGAAGGCTGGAAAAATCTGGCTGATCTCCTCTGACACGCTGACCAAGATCCCCGAACTTTACGATCAAGTCGAGGCCCGTCAGGTCGAAAATCGCCTTCCAAAATTTCTCGTCAAGCACCAATTCGTCGGAATGCCAGTATGGCAATGGCTGGCGCTGCTCATCGCAATTCCAGTGGCGGCGGCGATCGGCGGCCTTTTCCTGCTCATAATCGACTTCCCCGTGCGATGGTGGGGGCAACGTCGGGGCAAGCCGGAAGTGGCCAAGTGGCGGCTAGCCTTCGGTCCCGCCTGGCTCTTCGTGGCCACGGTTGCCCATAAGGTTCTCGCAAGTTATGTGGGCATGCCACTGCTGCAACGGCACTCCTACGCCCAAGTTAATTCCGTCGCTCTAATCATCAGCACCAATTGGATTCTATGGCGGGGGATTCAGTGGTTTCTGCGGAATGTCCGCAACCGCGCTCTGGCTCATGGGCGAGGCGGTACCGGATCACTACTTCTGCTGGGAGAGCGGGTCGCCAAAGCAGGGGTGTTTGTCGCAGCGGCGTTTTTCGTGCTCGGCACTCTGGGATTCAACATGACGACCGCGCTGGCCGGCCTCGGTATCGGAGGCTTGGCCGTCGGCTTCGGCGCGCAAAAGACCATCGAGAACTTATTCGGTGGCGTCGCCGTGCTCGGCGACGAAGTGATTCGCGTGGGCGACGTCTGCCGCTTCGGCGACCGTGCTGGCACGGTAGAGGATATCGGCTTGCGCTCGACCCGCGTTCGGACGGAAGAGCGCACCTTGCTGGCGATTCCCAACGGAACTGTTGCCACCATCAACCTAGAGAACTTAAGCCGCCGCGACAAGATCCTGTTTAAGACGAATCTCGGTTTGCGGCTGGAAACAAAGGCAGATCACTTGCGCTTCGTGCTCGCGGAGATTCGTCGCCTGTTATACAGCCACGCAAAGGTGGACACAAAAAGCGTGCGTGTCCGGCTGGTTGATATCACATCGGGATCGCACACCGTGGAAGTATTCTGTTACATCCTCACCCAGGACTTCAACGAATTTGCCGCGGTCAGAGAAGATTTGCTGCTGCGGATGATGGATCTGGTTGAGGAATCGGGAACCGATTTAGCTCGTCCGTCGCAAACCCTGTATGTCGGGCGCGATTCAGGCGTGGAGAAGGAGAAAGCCGATAAGGCAGTGCAGAAGATCGCAGAATTGCGTGAGGGGAAGCAGTTGCCCTTCCCCGATCTCTCAGCGGAACACATTTCCTCGCTACGCGGATCGATCGAGTACCCGCAGTCGGAGTCGGTTTTACGAAACGATCAGCACGATTCAGGACCGAAGCGCTGATCTGGCGAGTTCCATTTGCGCGCCAACCACGCCAGAAAAACATGTGTGGGAAAATACACTACGGCGGGAACGAGAATCAAATATGCCAGCAAGTAAATCGGCTCAGGAATAACGTGCTGTTCCCGAAAAAATGGACCGCGAGCCCAGTTAATGTCGAGCTCAGGCCGCCAGAAATAGTTGATCGGAACCACGATCCACGTGGTCAGCGTCTGAAGCTTCCATCCCTGCGGATTGTATCCCAGTCGCCAAATCGCCCACAATAAAAGTGGAGGCATCACGACGTGAAACAAACTCAACAGCCGCACCAACAGCGGAATGCCAGGATCGAACATATATTCTGTGCCGCCAATGATGTGCCTGCCAGTGATCAAGGCGCCTGCTAAGTCGATGGTGTAGAGAGATTGAAATAGCAACAAGCCAGTCGCCTGCCAGGAAAAGATGAGCGGACTCTCCAGCCACAGACCCACTGCGATAAAAAAATTCCCCAGGTCGCAGAAGAAGAAAAAATTCTGCAGTCCATACTGCCGCAAGTAGAATGGCGCCCAGGCAATGACCCACGCGGTCCAGAGCAACTTTAGCCACAGCGGCACCCGCATGGACAGCCATTGTATCCGGCCAGCTGCATGATCGCGGCAGAGCCGAAGTTTCCACCAAGTCGATACCGGAAGCTTCACTACAGATACCCGCATACAGTCTCCAAGTATTTGAAAACAGTAGGACAAACTTTCGTCGAATTACCACAGTAACTTGATGGCTCTTACATGCGTACCTAGGATGAGCTTTATATGGGTTACCAAGCACTCCTCTTCTGTCCCGACGAAAAAACTGCTCGCACGGTTACGCAGGTTCTCAGCGAGCTGGACTTCGCCGTTGAGCCCTGCACCGAACCGTTTGTTGCCGTCAAGAAGTTGATGGCCCAGCACTTCGACGCCATCGTGGTGGACTGCGATAACGAGCAGAACGCGACGTTGCTCTTCAAAAGTGCCCATAGCTCAGCCTGGAATCAGACGTCGCTTGCGGTCGCCGTGGTCGAGGGACAGGCCGGAGTCGCAAAGGCATTTCGCATTGGCGCAAACCTGGTTTTGACCAAGCCCATTAATGTTGAACAGGCGAAGGGCACGCTTCGTGTTGCCCGCGGACTTCTGCGCAAGGGCGAACCGGCAAAACCCGCGTCCCAGGTGGCACCCCCGCGCACTGATATACCGCCTGCGATGGCGCCAACAGCGCCTGTGCTAGTTCCAGCTGCCAGCGCGCCCGCTCGGCCTCAGGATCAGGCTTCAATCTCCACAAATTCTTTTTCGCCAAGCGCAAAAAACGACTTAGTTGACCCAGATAACGACGTGCTGGGCGAAGACTCAGAAGGCTTTACGCTGTCTCCCGTTTTCAACGCGGCTCCGCCGGCAGCAACTGCGCCGAAGAAAGCCGCGACCCCGGCACCGGTTGAAGCCAAGCCGTCAAAGACGGCACCCGGCACAATCATGCTGTCTGCAAATCCCCCGGCGTCATCCGCTTCGCGCGCATATTCGTCGCCATCAGCCAGCGCGAGTGCGCCCGCGTCCGCGCGCGAGCATCCGGATGATGCTGCCGGCGCTCCCACGCTAACTAAAGTCCCGTTTGGTCGGGAGATTCACTCCGGGCAAAATCCTCTACTGTCCGATAATCCTCTGGCCGACGTTACGGCCCATCCGCCGGTGCCATCGTTCATGTTTGGCGACGTCACCGCGAGTGCGGAAACGAGTAGCGGTGGGAGCAAGAAAATATTTGCGGCAGTTGCAGTCCTCGTTGTAGCCGCTGTCGGGAGTTACTTTGCGTGGACACAGTTCCATAAAAAGTCCGACCTCTCACTCGGAGACGCCAAACCAACAGTGGCTGCGGTCGAGCCAGCGTCGCACCTGGAGCCTGCTGCTTCCAAAGCTCAACCCAGCATGACCGAATCCACCCCAACTTCTGCTCCCATCGCGACAACTCCGCAACCCAAAGCTTCAGCAACGACCACGGAGAGCAAGCCGAAGTCTTTCGAGAGGGATGCTTTCGACTATGCAAACTTCGACAACAAATCCGACAGCAAAACCTCGGATAATAAAACGTCGGCGAGCAAGTCGCCCAAGTCTTCGGCGCTGAAGTCGTCGCCCGACATCGAATCTGCGGCGACGGCCAAGCCCGCGGCCGCCCCTATCGTGGTGCGCAATTCCGCGTCCGGAGCGAAACTGAGCCAGCCGGCAGCCGACGTGCCCGCTCCCAGCCCGGTCGAAATTGCGTCAACTACCTCTGACGGATCGCTTCCGAACATTCTCGGCAATGGCGGCAACGTGCCCAAGCCCGTGCTCCAGACCTTGAACATTTCTCAAGGAGTCTCGCAGGGACTACTGATCAAGAAAGTTCAACCTGTCTATCCTGCCAATGCTCTTCGCATGCACGCCGAGGGAGCGGTTGAACTCCAGGCTACGATCGGCAAAAGCGGAAACATTGTCACCGTGAAAACACTAACGGGTGATCCCGTACTCGCTCGCGCGGCCAAGGAAGCCGTCCTTCAGTGGAAGTACAAACCTTATCTCCTCAACGGCGAGCCCGTCGAAATTCAGACGCAGATCACAGTCAACTTCAAGCTGCCCAAGTAGGATAGCCGCAAGATCTCCGGGCAATGGCGCTGGCGGAGTTATTCTGGAGTTGCTTCGCAGGCGGCGTTGAGTACCTACTTTCCAACAGCCCCGGCCGACTGCCGAGGCTATTCTGTTTCTGCTGCTAGGTAGAAAGAGAAGCGTCCCTCAGGGGCTAGAGCCCGCATTCTTATTGTCCCGATAACGGCACGGCTGGAACCGTGCCCTGCCCAAAACCATTCGTGCGCTTGCCAAACCATCCATGACCTTCTCGAGGCAATTGAGAACAGCACTCGCTTCCGGGGAGGTTGAAACCTTCGTGGACGATCTTGCGAATCTTGACGCGGACATGATTCATATCGACATGTCCAGCGGCGTCTCGCTTCACTGGATCCTGACTCACTTTGCGGCGATTGCTGTTGCCCGCCCTTACTTCGTTCGGACTGACCGTTCCTGGCGGACGCCGCGCGGGCTGCGTTGCGGATTGTGGAGCGGACACCCCCGTCCGCTAAGACTTGTCAAGAACAGAGGTCAAAGATCCAAAAGCGAACTAATCCCGCTTACTCGTGCTGCAGGGATTCATCCACTGCGACTTTGTCGCTCCTGCCTACTGTGATCACTTTGTGGATGGGAGCGTAGCCGCTTAGGGTGATGTCGATGATGTAGTTGCCGGGATCGAGCAGGAACTCGACTGGAGTCGTTTTCTCGAGCAGGTGTTGATTGACTGCGACCTGCGCGCCTTTGGGCTGGGTTTTGACGCTGACGGTTCCCATCCCTGCTTCGCCACCTTTGCCGCCGAACATCTTCTTGAATTTGCCGGTGGTTCTGATGTCATCGGCATTGCCGAGCGGACGCAGCGTGGACGAGACTCGGGCAATTTCTCCCTGCACCAGTTGCGAGGATGCGGTTTCGTCGAGGTATCCGGCTTTGCGCAGCAGGATGGCGTGAGCTCCCTTGTCGAGCGACAACTGTGCGGGAGTCACTTTGCCGCTGTCTTTGCCGTCCACATACACGTTGGCCCCCGCTGGACTGCTGCTGACGGAAAGTGTTGCCATCAACGGCGTGAGATGGATGACGACAAGAGCCTTGTCGCCGGAAGCGACGTCGATGGTGCGCGTGTCGGTGATGTAGCCAGCTTTCGCCACTACAACGGTGTGCTGGCCGGGAGCAAGCCCCGCCATCGTGTAAGGCGTGACCCAGGCGGGATCGCTTTTGCCGTCGATCTGTACCTGCGCGCCCTGCGGAGTGGAATCTATGGCCACACGTCCGGGGACAACCACAGGTGCGGCGGCGGCTTTTTTCCTGATGGTGCGGCCCCTGGCCGGCGCAGCCTCCGGTGCGGCTGAGTCGTCCACGACGGACGGGCCTGGCGGCTGAGTTGAGTCTGTTTCAGTGGCTGGTTGAGCTGGTTGATTCTGCAGCGCTGGCTTTTTCGCCAAAGTTTGTGAGGCGATGGCTGACGATGGGGACTGTGCCACTCCGTTATCGTCATCCGCGTTTTGGAAATGAATGTAGACGGCTATCGCCAAGCCGACGAGCAGGATAAGCGCAATCGCGCCCGTGATCGAATACCCGAGCAGGCGAGGAGGAACGCCCTTAATCTGGTTAATCGCCTTGTGGGCGAGTTCGCGAGGCTGAGCCTTGGGCTTCTCGGGCGACCGTCCGCGGAGCGTGACTGGATCGAGCGAAATTTCCGGCTGCACCGGCGGAGGCGGAGGCGCCATATAAACTTCCTTTAGCGGAGGCAACTCATCAATTTCCGAGAAGCTAGTACTCGCGGCGCGAGATCCACCCTCCGCCATTAAAGGATCGAAAGCAACGTTAGGAGCTTGCGCCTCGAACGTTTCAATCAACGACTCGTCGGCTACGGCCGGGGATATAGGCGCTTTGTGCTGGGCGGAGGCATCGATCGCATTGACAGAGGATGCATTAACTTCGCTCGAGGCGTCGAGCTTGGATTGTTTTGGAGCAGGCAACCCCGGCGTGTCAGCTCCAGTTCCCGCTGTAGCCGGCTTTACGCCTGAAGTCGCCACCGGCCGAGCGGGGGCCACCGCGGCTGGCTTTGGTTGAGATCCCGCCGCAAATTTTGCTGCGGCTGCCGCCTTTACTCTGTCGGGAATAACAGCAGTTTTAGCAGGTGCGGCGGGCTTGGCAGCGGTTTGCGAGCGGGAGTCTTTGCACTTTTCCAGATCTTCGAGCAATGCTCTTCCGTTTGCGTAACGCTGAGCGGGATCCTTGGCCAGGGCCTTCATGATCAGATCGCTGAGCCAGGGATGGATCTTTGGGTTGAGCTGTATCGGCAGGTCGGGAATCGTCTCCAAGATGCTCTGGCACACCCCGTCGACGGTCGCGCCCGAAAACGCTTTGCGATCAGTCACCATTTCATAAAACATGGCGCCCAGGCTGTAGAGATTCGATTGGGCGGTAATTTCTTCACCGCGAACCTGCTCCGGCGACATGTAAAAAAGGATAGAGGGGACCCCGTCCGTTGTTTGGGGGGCAAAGTTGCCGACGCTGGAAACACCGAAGCTGAGAATTTTTACGGTGCCGTCCCAACCGCACATGATCTTGGAAGGCTCGAGGTTGTAGTGAAAGATTTTGTGTGCGTGGGCGTGATCAAGGCCATTGCAGACTTGGCGGCCGATGTCGAGCAGGTCCCAGATGGAAAATCCTTCCTTGCGGGCCAGCATGGTGGCGATGCTGTTGCCCTGGATGTACTCCATGGCCGCACAAAACTTGCCTTCGATTTCGCCTGCGCCATAGACGGGAGTGACGTGCGAACTGCTGAGGACCTTGCTTCCCTCGGCTTCTTCGAGCAGGGACTTTTCGAGATCGCGCGCCTTCTCCCCGAAGGCGCTGAGTTGAATCGCTTTCAATGCGATGGTTTGTCCGCTTTGAGGGTCGTTGGCCTTGTAGACCGTGCTGGTCGAAGACTTCGCGAGCTCGCTAAGAATTTCGAAAGGGCCGATTTTCGTGAGCATTTCTTCCTGGCCTCGTTACGAAAAAAGTCCAAACGCGGCTCTAACCGGAGCCGCGCGGAGCAATAGTTCGGAGCAAGTCAAACGCTAGGATATCGTTGAAAGCATTGGACTTCGAGTTACCAAAGTAATTCCGGAGTGCAGGCATTGGCGGGCAATGTGGGGATGAGAGCGTGGTCCCTTCGATGTTGTTGGACACTGCTCGACAGCGTCGCGATTTCCGGCTTCCGACACAAATCCGTAACTTCAGCCAGACTTAGGTCGTTATAAGTTTCATGGCCGGCATCGGTGTGACATTTGTCATGCAAGCGCGATGACGATCCCCACTGGTGGGGCAGCGGCAGAAAGCAGAGCATGGGCATGCTGTCGATTGCTGGAGCTGGATTCGGATACAAATGCTTACATAGTGGGACCGGTTGCCGTTGACAAGTGGATTCAATTACTCTTGTCACTGACAAGAGGCGGCGTCGTGTCCAGCCCAGGTGTTTCTCCCAGAAAGTTCAATCATGACTTTGACTCGGTTTGTCACAAAGAACGCGTTGCGAAACAAGCGGCGAAGCAGCCTGACGGTGCTAAGCATTGGGTTTTCGCTCCTGTTACTCACCCTCATGATGGCCATCTGGCGTAACTTCTACCTCAAAGAAGGCAGCGAAGTATCGGCTCTTCGACTAGTCACAAGGCACAAGGTTTCATTGACCTTTTCCATGCCCAGCTATTATCGGGAAAAAATTCGGGCGCTGCCGGGAGTTGCCGTGGTCGTTCCTCAGAACTGGTTCGGCGGCGTTTATAAGGACGATAAGTCGCGCAACTTCTTCGCGCAATTCGGGACCGACCCCGAGGAGTTCTTCAAAGTCTACAAAGACTGGGAGATTCCCGAGGACCAGATCGTGGCCTGGCAACGCGACCGCGCCGGAGCCGTTGTCGACACCAAGAAGGCCGAGGAATTTGGCTGGAAGGTCGGGCAAAAGGTTATCATCACGGGCACGATTTTCCCCACAAATCTTGAGCTCACCATCCGCGGGATTTTTAAAGCGCCACAGCCCACCCAGGCGCTGTATTACAACCAGAAATATGTTGAAGAGGCCGTGCCGTATATGAAGGGACAACAGGGTTTCTACACGATTTTGGCGGATTCGCCCGAGTCGGTTGCGCGGATTGGTCCCGCGATCGACGCCATGTTCCGCAACTCGCCTCAGCCCACGAGGACGGAGACCGAAAGGGCGTTTCAACTCGGCTTTCTCGCTATGCTGGGCAACGTGAAGGCCTTCATCCTCAGCATCTGCGGAGCGGTGGTTTTCGCCATCCTGTTGGTTTCGGCCAACACCATGGCCATGTCGATTCGCGAACGCACCCGTGAGGTCGCCGTTCTCAAGACCCTCGGCTTCACACGCCGCACCATACTTGGTTTATTCGTGGGTGAGGCGATAGTTGTGGCGTTGGTGGGTGGGGTTCTTGGCTCCGTGGCGGCCTTCCTCATCGGAGTGGGTGCGGGCAAGGCGGGCGGTATGATGGGCGCGTTACAGGTAAGTCTTCCGACGATTCTGGTCGCCTGGTGTGTGGCTGCGCTGGTAGGGTTCATCAGCGCGGTGGTCCCTTCCTACCATGCATCGCGGCTGAACATCGTGGACGGTCTGCGGCACATTGGCTGAACAGAAAATCTATGCCGATTCCTATAAGCTACAACATCCGTAACATGAAGCTGCGCAAGGGTCTGACCATCATGACCGCTCTAGGCATTGCGCTGACCGTGACCACCGCCATCTTTATTATGGCTTTGCTGGCTGGACTGCAACGTGCCTTTGTAACTAGCGGCAATCCGTTGAATGTCCTCGTGCTGCGCAAAGGTTCAACCAGCGAACTAACCGGCCCGTTCCCAGCGGAGAACTTTCAGGTTTTGAAGACCCTGCCTGGAGTCGCCAAAGACAGCCACGGTGACCCGTTGGTTTCCGGCGAAGTCACGGTAGTGATCGTCCTACCCCGCAGGGATGGCTCGGGCGAGGTGAATGTAACAGTTCGGGGAATGATGCAGGACGGTTTGGAGCTGCGTCCCGCTGTGAAGTTGGCGCAGGGACGCTGGTTTGCTCCAGGCCAACGCGAGATCGTGGTAAGCAACAGTATCCACAAACGATTTCAGCACGCCGACGTGGGAGACTCAGTGGAGTTTGGCAAGGGTTCCTGGCAAGTGGTGGGTGTGTTCGATGCTGGCGGGACGGCTTACGAATCGGAAATGTGGGGTGACGTTAACCAGATGACGTCTGACTTTGATCGTCAGGGCGTGTATAGCTCTGCCTACCTGCGGGCTACGGACGCCGTGTCGGCTGAAGCGCTCAAAAACCGAGTGAGTGACGATCAGAGGCTGAAGCTGGACAGCATGCTGGAGACTGAGTACTACGCGAAGCAGACCAGTTCCGGGGCGGTGATCAGGACTATCGGCTGGATCGTGGCGGTGATCATGGCCATCGGCTCGAGCTTTGCGGCCATGAACACCATGTACGCCGCGGCAGCGTACCGCTCCAGAGAGATTGCGACTTTGCGCGTGATTGGATTCTCGCGGCCAAGCATTCTGACCTCGTTTGTGTTGGAAGCGCTACTGCTGTCCTTACTGGGCGCAGCGGTCGGAATCGTGCTGATGTTGCCGTTTAACGGCATGACGACGGGAACACAAAATCAGACGACGTTCAGCGAGGTTGTTTTCGGCTTGCAGATGACTCCTGGCGTCGTTGGAAGCGCAATCATTTTTGCCCTGGCGATGGGACTGATCGGCGGCTTCGCTCCGGCGTGGCATGCAGCACGACAGAATATTCTTAACGCCTTGCGCGGGTAATGTGTCGCTGGCTCGTTGAAACGGAAACCAGAAAACGGAAACCAGATCGAATCGTATTTCGTACTTACCCCTATGCCGATTGACGCCAAACATGAAGACTTGCAGAGCCTGCGCATTGACCGCACTCAAAGGGGAGCGGGCAATACGGCGGGTGAGCCTCCGGCTTGGGCGCGCCGTTACATTGTTATTGGAATCGCCCTGGTAGCTGTGCTGAGCTTGTCTGCGCTGGCTTATCGTTTGCTGTCCGCCACTGAGCCTGAGGTGGAAGTTGTGCGCGCTACGGCGGAAAGCAGTGATGTTGGCGGTACGGTACTGTCGGCCACGGGGTACATCGTGGCCCACCATACGATCAACGTGAACTCGAAGGTCACAGGGCGTCTGGCTTGGATTGGAGTGGAGAAGGGCGACAAGGTGAAAGAGGGCCAGGTGCTGGTGCGTCTTGAGGATCAGGAGTTCCGAGCTGGTCATGAGCAGGCCAAAGGCGCCGCTGCCAATGCCCGGGCTTATCTTGAGGAGTTGCAGAACGGATCGCGCCCGGAAGAGATCCAGCAGGCGCAGCACAATCTCGACGAAGCCCAGGCTACGCTCGCCAACGATAAGCGGATTCTGGATCGCACGAAGGAGCTGGCCGGCGGAGGGGTGCTTTCCCGGCAGGCGCTGGACGACGCCACCGCAAAATTCGATGCCGACCAGCAGAGGGTGAACTCTCTGGAGAAGGCGTTTCAACTGATGCAGATCGGGCCGCGACAAGAAGAAATTGCGCGCGCGCGCGGATTGATGGCCCAAGCCCAGGGTCAGCTCGACTTCGCGAAGGCGCAGCTCGACGCTACAGTGATCCGCGCTCCGGTTACTGGCACTATTCTGGACCGCACTGCGGAGAAGGGTGAACTGATCACCGCACAGTTTGCGAGCGCGGCGGCTGGTGGACCACAAGGATCGGTAGTATCGCTGGCTGATCTTAATGATCTTCAGGTGGAGCTGGATATCGCGCAATCCGACTTTGCCCGGCTTGGTCCTAAACAGAAAGGGATTGTTACGGTGGATGCCTATCCGGACCGCAAATACGATGGCCAGATTGCACAGATTTCTCCGGAGGCGAACCGGCAGAAAGCTACGGTGCAGGTCAAAGTGCAAGTCTTGAATCCGGACGAATACTTGCGGCCGGAGATGAATGCGACGGTGAAGTTTATCGCGAATGAACCTGCGAAAGGTTCCAGCCAGCCACCGGGCGTATTCGTACCCTCTGCTGCCGTCCGTGATCGAGAAGGCAAGAAAGTTGTGTTGGTCGCTTACAACGGCAAAGCCGTGGCACGGCAAATTCGCGTGTTGAGCCAGCGCAGCGAAGGATACCTGGTAGAGGGACTGGTTGGGGGCGAGAGTGTGATCACTACGGCGCCACAGGATCTGAAAGATGGAGGCAAAATCAAGATTAAGGGGCAATCATGAGTACTGTCGTGGAAAACAAAGTTGCTACGGGGACGAAGGTGGTTCAAGTCCGAAACGTCAGCAAGATCTTCAAGCGAGACGCGTTCGAGGTGAAGGCGCTCGATGATGTTTCGATTGACATTGCCACCGGGGAATTCCTGGGCCTGATGGGACCCTCTGGATCGGGCAAGACTACGCTGCTCAACATGATTGCGGCCATCGACCGGCCGACCTCTGGCGAGCTGCTGGTGCAGGGACAAGACGTTTTTCGTTTCGGCGATGCGCAAGCTGCTCGCTGGCGTAACGAACATATTGGCTACGTCTTTCAGACATTCAATCTGATCCCGGTGCTCACAGCATTTGAAAATGTGGAGTTACCTCTGCTGCTCACTAAGCTCAATCCGCTGCAGAGACGCGAACACGTTATGACGGCGCTGAAGCTGGTGGGGCTGGAAGAGCGCGTCAATCACTTGCCTAAGCAACTATCGGGTGGGCAAGAGCAGCGCGTGGCCATCGCGCGAGCTATCGTAAGCGATCCGACACTGTTGCTTGCCGACGAGCCCACGGGCGACCTGGACAGCCATTCGGCGACCGAGATTCTGGAGATCCTCAAGCGTTTGAACGGGGATTTTCACAAGACAATCGTGATGGTCACGCATGATCCGCACGCGGCTTCGTATGCGCATGTGACCCGGCACCTGGAAAAGGGTATGCTGCTGCCGCCGGAATAGAGCCGCGACCCGGTCAGGCGTGAGGCCACATTTTCGCGCTGGCATCCGGAGACGATGATTGCGTGTCCGCCTCGGCTACCCACTGCCACGCGCGGCGACCGTTTTCAAGAATTACAGCGCGGGCCTCTCCGTACTCCACCAGACGATTCAAGACTGTAGTCACTGATGCCATGGGATCTTTGTGGCGGGCCAGCATGGGCGGCAGCTTTTGTTGGATCTGCTCACACATGTCGCGGGCGCTCAGGGCGCGGTTCGACTCCATGAGAATCATTCGGCACGCCTTGGTGAAGCCCGGCTGACGGCCGTTGTTCTTGCGGTCGACCAGTTCCAGTAATTCATTGCTCAAGACGCTATCGCCGAAGAGGTTCGCGAGGCCCGCTATGGTCTGCTTTAGTGTGCCAATCCGTTTGACTAGCTCGGCGCGCTGCTGCATCAGCTGTCGCAGTTCTTCGTGAGCCTGTCGCACTACCTGGTGCACGCTTCCATTTGCGCTTTCCGCGCTCGTGAGATGGCTTTCATTTTGCCGCTGAATCATAGAAAACCTCCGATGGGCATCTCCAGTCCGATGTGTCGGGACTTTGTCGCATTAGACGTTCGAGCCTTGTGTTGGTTAACAGTAAATCACAGGTGACCGGCCTCAAGTGGTGGTCTGGCGTCCCGCCCATGCACACACTAAGGGCCTTTAAACCAATACGCTGGGAGTTGGGCTTCGGTTCCCTGCATTTCATCCCAAGAGACGCGGTCTTGGTGGAAAGTCCCCCCAGCTGGTCGGATTGAAGACAAAAGCGCCAGTCTCTCCCAGGATGAATCGTTCTCCGATTCGGGAAGCGCTTGGGCAGGGATAATCGTTGGTCCAAGTGGTGACACCACGTGGTTACCAATTCTTCCGATGGAGAAACAGAGGACACCTTGGTCGCAAGCGCACACGAGGAACTTTCCACGTCGGCCGTGCGTGTGTTGCTGGGTCGGCAGCCAAGAAGAAGATTTTTTCTTTATACGTCTTGGCAGAAGCCAGGCTGCGCTTCGGGTGGAACGGCACCATGTGAATTGGCTGCCAGAGCCGAAGGATGCGCTGGGACGCGATAACCACGACCTCGTCCGGTTTGAGGATGAGACTGAAGCCCGCCCCAGCCTGGTTGGCGCGTAATCCAGACAAGCTGAACTTCTTTAGGGGCCGCGTATAATGACCTTCTTGCCTTGTTATCGCGCAATTTGCGCGCATCTGACTGGCTGTGTGCATAGGTTCCAGATTTGCATAAGTTTCAGATTCGCTTTTCTCCGAGGATAAAGGAATTTGATTGCTGCACTCCTTCTACTCGTCGTCGCTGGCGCCGTGGTTTATTCGCTCCTGTCAATCCTAGCCGCATGGCGGTATCTGGCTGCGCGCCCGCCTGCGCTAAAATCCATAGAGCCGATCAGTATTCTTAAGCCGCTAGCGGGACTGGACCTGGATCTCGAATCTCGTCTGCGCACCTTTTTCGAGCAAGACTACGCGGCTTTCGAAATCCTTTTTGCGGTTCGCAGCGGGGATGATCCGGCGGCCCAGGTCGTCAGCAAACTTCAGAAGCAGTATCCGAACATTCCCACCCGACTGATCGTGACTGGTGAACCTCCATATCCAAATGCCAAGGTGTACAGCCTTGAGCGCATGCTCGTCGCAGCCGCGAATGATCTGGTGGTCATGAGCGACAGCGATATTCACGTTACGGCCGACTTATTGCGGACGGTGGCGGCGGAGTTTCAGGATCCGCATGTCGGAGTGGCCACCTGCCCATATCGAGCGGTGCCGGGACCGAGCTTCTGGTCGCGTCTGGAAACGACCGGGATGAATGCGGACTTCTGGGCGTCGGCGTTGGTAGCAAGGATGGTCGAGGGCGTGCGATTTGCTGTGGGCCCAACCATTGTTGCGCGGCGCAGCGTGTTGGAATCAATTGGAGGCTTCGACTGCCTCAAAGACTATCTTGCGGAAGATTTCGTGATGGGGAAGTTCGCTGCCGAGGCGGGTCACGGCGTGATCCTCTCCTCCTACGTGATCGATCACCACATCGACAGCGTTACGCTGAGGCAGAGTGTGGCTCATCGGCTGCGCTGGGTGCGCAGCACGCGGCGGTCGCGTCCCATGGGGTATTTGGGCCAGTTATTCACGATGCCGCTGCCGCTGGCTCTGCTCCTCTTTGTTGTCAGGCCGGAGTGGTGGCCGGTGCCGGCCATTGCGACTGTGATACGTTCTTTGGCCGCATATACTGTGTCGGCGCGGGTGCTGAAGGCACGGTTGAACTGGTTGCTATTGCCGGTTGAAGATCTGGCCGGATTTTGTTTCTGGCTGGCGGGATTTTTTGGCGACACCATTTCATGGCGCGGTCGGCGTTACCGACTTTATTCCGATGGCCGCTTCGAACTGATTGCTTCTTCAGGGTCCAGTGAATAGCCCGGCATCTAGAACCTGTCTTGTAATTAGCTAGGGCCTCAGGGGCTAAAGCCCGCGTCTTTACTGGCTCTGGACAGCGCTCTTCGGCTGCGCTCAGGGCAGGCTAAGGACTGCCGCCGCGCCCTTGCAAACCACTCGGCCAGTTCTCAGCTGCTCTCGCGAGTCAGTGCGGTGTGGCGCGGCTCAACTTACCATTCCTCAGGTGGAAATTGTCTCCTCGCCATGAAACTGTGTGACCGGCAAAACTGGTGATCCAAACTGCTATGGCAGTGATGTCTCGCAGTGGAATGAGCCACAGATTTCGCAATAAATGGCGGTCAGCTAAGACCACTCTGCCAATCACAAGCGCCACTAGCAGGCGCAGAAAGGTGACGCCGGCGAACAATTCCCAGCTCCAGCGCGCGCCATTCGCCGTGATCACAGTCACCAGCGACCACATGAGGCCGAATGTAAAAATCAAACCGATGTATCCGCCGGCGCGAGCATCCCTTATGGCGCGGGACCAGCGCAATTGATGTTGTAAGAAATTGCGCATGCTGTACGGCGGCAGAACGGTTTCCACAACGAGATCGGATAGCTCCACCTTCAAGCCAAGCTCCGCGATGCGCCGACCCAACTCGTAGTCGTCAGCGAGATAGTCTGCGAACGATTCAAATCCGCCAATTCGTTGCACATCACCGCGGCGGAGAGCCAGGGTTGACCCCAGTCCAAAGCGCATGCCGCCTTCCAATTGACGGGCCGCCAGGACTCCCGCGCAGAAGTCAGTACTGATGCCCAGCGCTTCCCATCGCGAACCGAGGGTTGGAGCGGCGACGCCACGGTACAGGCAGGTAACCATCCCCACAGTCGGATCGGCGAGTGGCGCGATCACACGCCGCAGGTAGTCGCGCTCAACTCGGATGTCGCTGTCATTGACGATGAGATCATCGTGGCGCGCTAACGGCAACATCTGCGCCAGGTTGCTCACCTTGATGTTCGCGCCCAGGATCTTTGGGCAGACGATCAACTGGATTCTATTAGCCGGGAACTCGCTTTGTAGTTTCTTCACGGTTGCAATCGCCGGATCATTCGGATCGCTCACGCCAAAGATGATTTCATATTCTGGATAGTCTTGCAGGTAGTGACTGCGGAGGCATTCGTAGATTTGCGGGTCGCTGCCCTTCAGAGGCTTAAGGATGGAGATTGGCGGCGTGGCTTCCGTAAGTGTGGGACGAGATCTGGCCGAGGTTTGTTCGCGCAGAAAGGCAGAGGCACTCCACAAGCAAATCAGATAATAAATTGCACTACTTATCGCGCCGATAACGGCAGCAAGCTGAATGATTCTAGTTGCGTAATGAATCATGCTCGGTGAGGCAAGCTCATTCGTAACGCAGCGCCTCGATCGGATCGAGGTTCGCGGCCTTCCACGCCGGATAGATTCCGAAAACGAGTCCGACTCCGGCAGCGGAGCCGAAACCGAAGATAGTCCAGAACATTGACATGCGGGCAGGCAACGATGGCCAGAGCGCCGGGATGCCCCAAACCATCATTGCGCCCAGCAGCACGCCGATGATGCCGCCCACCGCGGTCAGGATCATTGCTTCCAGGGTGAACTGCAGCAGAATATCCCGCTTGCGCGCACCAATTGCCTTCCGAACGCCGATCTCGCGCGTGCGCTCGGTGACACTGACGAGCATGATATTCATCACGCCCACGCCGCCCACGATCAAGCCCACGCTGGAAATAGCGAACATTCCGATGAAGAGCATGCCGGTCAGTTGGTTCCACACGTCGGAGATGGAGTCGGAGGTGAAAACGGCGAAGTTATCCGCCTTATCAGGCGGCACCTTGCGACGGCGGCGCAGCAATTCGCGGATCTCATCGACCGCCTTCGGCATGTCATCGTGGGAAGTGGCCTTAACGCTGATCCAGTGTTGCTTCATTTCAGGATGCAGCTTCCTGAATGTCGTGAGCGGCATTAACACTTTATTGTCTTCAGGATTCTTCCCGCCGCCAAAAACCGATTTAACAGCTTGGACGACGCCGATCACGCTAAAGAGCTCGCCCTCAATGTTGACTTCCTTCCCGACAGGGTCGGTGTTGCCAAACAATTCTTCCGCGGTGTCGGACCCCAGCAGAACCACGGGCGAGTGGTGCTCTTCGTCAACTTCGCTGAACCAGCGTCCGGAGCCGATCAACAAGTCGAACACGTCCTTGGATGAGGCCTGATCGCCTTCCAGGATCGTGTTCTTTGCTTTCCGATCCCCATATTTCACCGCGAAACTGCCGACACCCAGCTCTGGCCGGAAATAGCGAAGCCCGGCAGTGACCGCTTTGACGTGTGGCAACAGAGCTATGGCAAGAGAGTCCTCGTAAGTCAGCTCCTTGCGGGTGCGCATTTCTTCGGTCGGACGGCCGAAGGTGAAAGGCTCAATGTGAAAAGCAAAGATGATGTTTGAGCCCATGCTGCTGACCATGTTGCGGACATTGTCGTCGAGGCCGCGTCCGATGGAAG
>WNFD01003351.1_pt1 | contig 20786 bp, 14 predicted proteins | sample 5400491 | NCBI WGS metagenome assembly WNFD01 (sample SAMN13153343, study PRJNA577476) | soil metagenome | isolation source: 120 cm saprolite under Douglas fir tree site 2 hole 2 replicate 2 | place: USA:California | collected 2015-04-18
CTCTCACCACGCTCCACGGTTCCCTGATGGTTTTTCTGGTGCTCACAGCCGCGCCGCAGGCCGGCTTTGGAAATTATTTTCTTCCCCTGCAAATTGGCGCACGCGAAATGGCTTTCCCCAAGTTGAGCCTTCTAGCGTTCTGGCTCACGGTGATTTCGCTCTTCGGCCTGACGACAACCTTTTTCCTTCCGCCTCAGCCGGCCATCGCCCTCTGGATCGTCAGCGTCGCGACCTTCTGCGCCGCGTCCCTGCTCAACGCGCTCAATTTCAGCGTCACCACCATCGATCTCCGCGCCCAGGGTATGACTCTCCCCCGTTTGCCATTGACTGTCTGGGCTTGGTTCATCAACGCTATTCTTGGCGGCTTGATTTTCAGTATTCTCCTTGCCGCTTGCGTCTGCTTGCTCTCCGATCGTCTCTTGGGCACGCACTTTTTCCCTTTGCTGGATTTCATCGCCGATCAACCGCACGGCGTCATCGCCAACGCTGGTTCCATTCTTTGGCAGCGCCTTTTCTGGTTTTTCGCCCAAGCCGAAGTCTACGTCGCCATGCTTCCGTGCTTCGGCCTCATCACGCATCTCATTTCCACGTTTTCCCGCAAGCCGGTTTGGAAAGAGCGCCTCGTCGTTCTCGCGCTTTGCGCCGTCGGCCTCTTCGGTTTTTGCGTCTGGGGACAGCACATGTTTTCCAGCGGGATGAATCCTTTTTCTCCGCTCGTCTTTTCGCTGCTGGCTTCTTCGCTCGGACTGCCCGCTACGATCCTCCTGATCAGTTGGCTTGGCACCCTTTGGAACCTGATCAGTTGGCTCGGCACACTCTGGAATGCGCGCGTCCAGCTCAACACTTCCATGCTTTTCTCGCTCGGCTTCATTTCGCTTTTTCTCTCCGGCGGACTCTCCGGGATTTTCCTCGCGCGCCACGATCTCGCCGCCGCTGCCGTCAGCGACGATTTCGTTACCGGCCATTTCCATCTCGTCATGGGCGTCGCCGCCACGTTCGCGATTCTCAGCGCCTTGTTTTTCTGGTTCCCCAAACTGTTTGGCCGGCGCCTGAACGAATCTCTCGGCAAACTCCATTTCTGGCTCACCTTCGCCGGCGTCTACTGCATCTTTATGCCCATGCACTGGCTCGGTCTGATCGCCCATTCCCATGTTTCCCCTGGCAGTCCATTGGCGTCCGTCGTTGCCGCCGGTTCCGCAATTCGCAACTTCATCACCGCCGCGATTCTCCTCACCGTTTTCGCCCAAGGGCTCTTCCTTTGCAATTTTCTGTGGAGCCTCTTCCGCGGCGAAAAAGTCGTGGACTGCAACCCCTGGCGCGCCACCACGCTCGAATGGAGCGTCCCCTCGCCGCCGCCCGCCGACGATTTTGGAGCGAGTGACCCGGTGGTGTATCGTGGGGCTTACGAGTTCAGCCTGCCGGATGTGGCCGAAGATTTCGTGCCGCAGCACCTGGCCCCCGAGCAGGTAGTCAAGGTTCGGCAGTTGGCAGAATGAATGTCCGCAGAATAGCGTCAGGAGAACACAGAACATCATCATGCCGGGCACAACCGCAACGCCGGACATCGAACTAATCGTCGAAGACATCGGCGGTGGAGGCAGCGGCCCTCCGCCACCTCCAGGGGGAGGCGATGATGGCGACGGTGGCGGCGAGGAACGCTATCGCCGCAACAAGTCGTCTCCTTCGCCCAAACGCTACTCGACTGCAATCGCGATCGGTATCGTGTCCATTTTGATGTTTTTCATGGCGCTTGCCAGCGCCTTCATCGTCTTGCGCCGCGGCAACGATCTGTGGGTGTCCGTCCATCTTCCGCGCATTCTCTGGGCCAACACGCTCGTTCTTCTCGCGAGCAGTTTTACTCTGGAATCGGCGCGGCGGCGGCTCTTTCTTGCGGACCTTTCCGGCTTTCGTGAATTTTGGCTGGCGACCACGGTCCTGGGATTTCTCTTTGTCGCCGGGCAGCTCGTTGCCTGGCGGCAACTTGTCGCGCAGGGCGTGTACATCGCGAGCAACCAGGCCAGCAGTTTCTTTTACATTTTCACCGGCGCGCACGCAGTCCATCTCCTGGGAGGCGTCGGCGCCTTGCTTTTTGTTTCCTTCCGCAAATTTGAAAAAACAAAAATTTCCCTTCCGACGGCCGCGGAAATCGCTTCTTACTACTGGCATTTCATGGATGGACTTTGGATTTTTTTGCTGGCGCTTCTCTACCTGGGCAAATAAAAAAGCTCCGGCGGGTTTTCGACGCGCGAGTCTGCGCAATTCATGTTTGCAAAACGAACAAATTGGAATCTGGCGCCGAACCGCCTGAGCGCGGCGCTGGCGGCCCATCGCGCGGCGGGGAAGCCGTTGCTCGATTTGACCGTTTCAAATCCCACGGAATGCGGCTTCCACTACGATGGTTCGACGATCCTTCAAGCATTGAGCAATCCCGCCGCGCTCTGCTATGAACCAAACCCGAAGGGACTGGAATCCGCGCGCCGCGCGGTCGCCGGCTACTATGCAGAGCGTCAGGAGGAAGTCTCGGCCGAGGATATATTTCTGACGACCAGCACCAGCGAAGCATATTCCTTCGTTTTTCGAACGCTTTGCGATCCCGGCGATGAACTCCTGATTCCTTCGCCGAGTTATCCACTGTTCGATTTCCTCGCGGAAATACAGGACGTTAATTTAGTGCGCTATCCCTTGCTTTACGACCACGGATGGCAGATTGATTTTCATGCGCTGGAGCAGGCCATCACACCACGGACGCGCGGCGTGATCGTCGTCCACCCCAACAATCCGACTGGGCACTTCACGAAGCCCGCGGAAATGGAAAAGCTGAATTCTATTTGTGCCGCTCGCGAGTTGGCCATTGTCGCGGATGAAGTGTTTCTGGATTTCGCGCTGGACGGCAACCGCGCTGCGAGCTTCACTACGAATCGCGATGCGCTGACTTTCACTATGAGCGGCCTCTCCAAGATTTCCGGACTGCCGCAAATGAAGGCCGCATGGTTGATCGCCGGCGGCCCGCAAACATGGAAAAGCGAAGCACTCGCGCGGCTCGAAGTCATTGCCGATACTTATCTCTCCGTCAACGCGCCGGTGCAACTGGCGACGCCGGTCTTTCTGGCGCAGCGCCATGCTTTCCAGGAACAGTTGATGTGGCGAGTTCGCACCAATCTTGCGGAACTCGATCGTGGGCTCGCCGGTCAAACCAAGTGCACTCGTCTGGCACTGGAAGGTGGCTGGTACGCCGTGTTGCGCGTCCCCGCGACGCGTTCCGACGAGGATCTTGCCATCGAACTTCTGCGAACACACGGCGTGTACATCCATCCCGGCCACTACTACGACTTTCCCTCCGAGGGTCATCTAGTTGTTGGCTTGATCGTCTCGCAGATGGATTTCTCGCAAGGGTTGGCGGGCCTGCTGGCATTTTTCAATTAGGCTGCTAAATTGATTTAGGCGCGTCTCCGAGCGAATTGCACCGAGTAATCATTCGTTTTTTGGAATTCGATACATACTTTAGTATTCGCGTATAGTCTCTCGTATAAATTACTTCTAAATTTTCTCGGCTCGGTTTCTGCATCTTCATACTAAACAAAGAAGTTACCTCAAGCCGACTTTAGCCGAACGCAGATCATAAAGTGGAAAGCGTCTTGCAAGATTCCATCAAGGTCAAACTCTATTCTTGTACCTAACACTTAGAAGAGACCAACTGGTGTTCCCTCGCGGAGGATTCTATGGATTCGAAGTTCCGATTTAATCTTAGTCTGGCCATTTCAACGCTCGCTGTTCTGTTGCTAATGCTCGTAGGCGTGAAGCCTACTTATGGGCAGGGCGGCACGGGCGAGCTTACGGGTACCGTGTCCGACGCGAGCGGTGCGGCGATATCGGATGCGAAAGTGAGTCTGGCAAACGCTGGAACCGGATTTTCGCGTGAAATGGCCACGGCTGCGGGCGGAGTCTATCGTTTTACGGCTCTTCCAGTGGTTGGAGCTTATGCGCTTACGGTGGAGCGTACGGGTTTTCGCACAGCAAAAGTCGCAGACATCGTCATTAGCGTGGGCACTGCAGCCACTGTAGATGTGCGGCTGGAAGTCGGAGCTCTCTCCGATACTGTAACTGTGGACGCCGGGGCAGAACTTGTGAACCCATCCGAGTCTCAAATCTCCGAGCTCGTTGATCGTCGAGTATGGGAGACCTTACCACTAGAAGTTCGCAATCAGAACACCTTCATTAACTTGGTAGCGGGAGTTGTGCCCGGAAACACGGGCGACCGTGGCACGGACTTCACCGGAACTACCCGCGGTGCCGCCGTCAACGGCGCTCGCCCGGGAATGGGAAACTTTATCCTAGAAGGCTATGACAACAACGATCAGGGACAGGGCGGACGTGGCTCGGAAGGGGGCGGCGCGATTACATCCATTTCACCGGAGGCCATTGAGGAATATCGCGTCATTACCCATTCCTTTTCTGCGGAGTACGGAAAAGGTGGTGCGTTTGTCACCGATACGGTGCTGAAGTCAGGCACCGACAACCTTCACGGATCACTCTTCGAATACAACCGAGTGCAGGCATTGGCTGCCAACGATTTCTTTTCGAATGCCGCGGGTTTAAAAGACTCACTCGTACGTAACCAGTTCGGGGGATCCATTGGGGGCCCGATCCTAAAGGACAAATGGTTCTTTTACGGCAGCTATGAGGGGCACCGACGTCGCCAAACGTCACCGTTGCCTGTGGCAACAGGTACAACGCAACAGTTCATCGATTTTGTAAAGATCCAAAAGGCTTCTGCGTCGTCAATAAGGGAGCCGCTTGTCCCGGGGCATTCGCGCAGTCATCGACGCTGGGCCCGATCGCGCAGAAATTGCTCCAGACACAGCCTTTCCCGCTGGCGCAAAGCGGCCTCTCGAACACCGCACAAGGTTTCTATACTTCCAAAAACGGAGTGGGCGCGGCTAATTTAACCTATCCTGTTCCTGTCTACGGCAACGTAACTTTGTCCGATCCGGTGAGCTTCAACCAGCACCGCGTCTCTTTTAAGTCCGACTACAAACTCTCGAACAAAGACAGCCTCAGCGGCACATTTCTTTACACAAATGAGAACACCGTAGACCAGTTCGCAGGCGGTTGCGCGACGATTGGTCCATCGTTCACTAATCCTGCGGTTTCCGTGCTGTTGGGACTAACGTACACAAGGAATCTGACCCCCAACTCACTCAATCAATTCCGCGCATCCTATCTGCGCCGCCGATCTGATTTTCCCAATGCCCCAGGATCGCAAGGAATTCCCGACATCGTGACCTTTACGGACCCGCTTACAATCGGGTTCGGAAACTCCAGCGCCCTTCCGCAGTTTTTTACGGACGGTCTATTCCAGTACAAAGATGACTTGTCCATCGTTCATGGCAAGCATTCTGTGAAGTCTGGCGGCGAGTATCGCCGGACGCGCAACGCGTCGTCGTTCCAATCCGTAAAAAATGGGTTCTTCGAGCCGTACGGTGTCGAGGAACTTCTCACAGACGGATTCTTTGGGGACGAGGCGGACCAACTACTGAACGCTGGCAAATTCGTCAACGGAGCATTTGGGGTCGCTCAAGCGTCGATTAACCCTCTGACTGGAAACTTCCCGGAATACTATCGCGGATATCGGGCCAATGAGGTCGCTCTGTACACTCAGGACGATTGGAAAGTCTCGCCCCGGTTGACCTTGAACCTCGGTCTGAGATGGGAGTATTTTGGCCCGCCACACAACTTCCGGCCGGGCCTCGACTCGAACATTTTCTTTGGAAATCCGATCACGCCAATACCCGTAACCACATCGAATGTGTTCTACCCAAAGAATAGCCCCCTCGCCGCCCAAGTATTTGGAGAGCAGGCCATTCAGGTCAACCACGATATCTGGCACAAAGACACTAATAATTTCGGGCCCCGTCTTGGCTTCGCATGGGATGTTTTCGGGAATCAAAAACTCGTCCTTCGGGGTGGCGGCGGATTCTACTACGACAGAATCTGGAACAATCTGTTCGAGAACATTCGCTTCAATCCTCCCTTCTTCGCGGTTTCGACGCTTGGCTCGCAGGCCGGTGCTCCGCCGGTAGGTCCAATCGCTACTCCGGGGCTGTATGGAGTTCCGTTCAACAGCCCGCAGCCTTTTCAGGCGTTCGCTGGAAAGCCTGCGCCGCGACACATGGACCAGAGCCTCGTAACCCCCTACACGCAGCAGGGCAACCTCGGAATCCAGTGGGGCTTTGCCAGGAACTTCGTTCTCGAAGTAAATGGCACCTACACGGGCGGGCGCGAGCTGACAGGCATTACCGACATAAATACTTATGATGGCCGGACGGCATGCCCGGCCGGAAACACTCGTCCCGAATGCGCAGCGGCGGCCGCGGCCGGCCAGATTCCGGCCTCAGGTTCATTCTCCACGCGGCGCGTTAATACTACGTTTGCGGGTGACAACTTCCGCAGCAACAATTTCACTTCCAGCTATTATGGCCTGCAGCTGGTGGTGATCCGCCGATTCTCCAGTGGTCTCCAGTTCAACTCCAACTACACTTGGAGTCATGCGATTGACACGCTGAGCGATGCGTTTAATGGCGGACGCGCGCTGATTTTGCGGCCATCGGACAATTTCAACATTAGCGCTGATAAGGGCAATGCCGACTTCGACATACGGCATCGCTTTGTCACCAGCCTATCCTACGACTTGCCGTTCTTGAAGCAACACCGATGGATTGGCGGCTGGTCGGCAAGCGGGATCGTGACGCTCCAAAAGGGAGTGCCGATTGCGATCTTTGACGGCACAACGGCTGGGGATACAAATCGTGATGGATATAATACGGATCGGCCCATCATCACCGGGAATCCCCATCTGTCAGGCAAGAGCCCTGCAGATGGATTTTTGAATCCGGCCGCGTTTAGCTTGGCGACCTGCCCGGCCACGGTCAATTTTGGACTGTGGTGCGACAGTCCGACGGGCCGCAATACGCTCATCGGTCCCGGCTTCGTAAACACGGACTTCGGAGTGAGTAAGTCCGTGAGACTCGCAGAGCGGTGGAAACTCAGATTTGAAGCTAACTTCTTTAATATCTTCAACCATACGAACTTCGGAGTACCAGTTGGCAACGTGTTCGGCTCAGGTCAGTTCGGGATGTCAACTTCCGAATTCGGAGGACCAAGAGTTACCCAGTTGGCGTTGCGGCTGGATTTCTAGGCTCTTTTCTTAATTCATAATGACCGGGGAGGAGCAGTGCTCCTCCCTTTTTTCCTCCATCACCGAAAAACAAGATCCAATTGCACAGGGGCTTACTCGTCAGCCGGGGAAGTTACAATCGGACTGCGCTGCTCTGTTTGTTTCGGTTCAGCGCAGGCGGCCGGGAGGATCGGCGGGGGAGGGCATGGCGGCGGCGTCACGGGGGCCCGGGGAGTTTGGAGAGACCTTTACCGGGGCGGGCTGCGGAATGCCGGCGCCGACATTCCAATCGATGTGATCTCTAGCGCAGGCGGGGCAGTAGCCTTTGCCGGTATCTTCGTCGCGAAGGCTAGCCAATTCGTAGCAGCCGCAGATGCAATCGCAGTAGCCCGTTTCTGAGGATGTCTTGATGGGAATGAGCGTCATCGCAAGGGAATAGTACGTTTTCCGGCGATTCCATGCAAGAGAAGCGGAGCACTATGGCGCGGAAGTGTTATGCGCGAATGGGTATAGTCCGAAGCCGCTACGCGTTCGAAAGTTCCTTCAACAGTGTCTTGCCCTTGCGGAACCACGGGCGCTCGCGCCTCTGCATGTACCGCGGGAGCGTGCGCTTCTTGGCGTCCAGCTTCTGCAACCACTGGCGCGACTCTTCGCGCCGGCTGGCCGCCTTCAGAAAACTCGCGTAGTTGTAAAGCGTCTCGGGAGTCGTCGAAATCTGCGTGACTTCGGCGAAAAGTTGATCCGCGCGTTCCAGTTGTCCCGTTTGCGCGTACGCATTCGCTAGCAAACCGCCGGCGCGGTAGTAATCGAATTTCCGGTCGCCGGCGACCACGCGCTCCAAGTCCGGAATCGCTCCTGGAAAATCATTCAGACCCAGCGACGAATGCGCGCGGGAATAAAACGCGTAGAGCGAATCGCCACGCCCGGTGATGGCATGATTGAACGCCTCGCGCGCCTTCTCAAATTGTCCCTGATCTTTATAAAGTTCACCCAGCTCCTCATAGTTTGCCGGGGAAGGGTTGTCGATAATAATCGTTTCAACTTTTTGGATGCGCGAACGCCGCCCGAATCCCTGAAACACGCCACGAAGGAGTCCCAGGTCCGGCAGCACTTCCGCGAGGATGTACACGGCGGCGCCAGGCGGTCCGAGAAAAAAGATGACGTAAAACCAATAGTTCTCCGGCCGCCGCCGGATGAAGTGCACAATCGCCAGGCCCTGCAAAAGAAAACCCCAGGGATAGAAGAGATGGCCGAGGCCAAACATGGATAACCGCCTGCGAACAGAATCGCTTGCCTTTACGGCCCGGTCAAACGGAACCTCAAACCGGGGTTTTCAGGAGTAACTGCCTCGACGATTAAATTGGACCGCGGCCTATTTCAGGTATGCCGCGAGCCAATCCAAAAGCGTTTTGTACCAGAACTGGCTGTTCTGCGGCTTCAGCACCCAGTGGCCCTCGTCGGGGAAAACTACCAGTTTCGAAGGAACTCCCTGACGCTGCAACGCGCTGAAAAATTCCAGCGATTGCGTGTAGGGCACGCGGTAATCGCGCTCTCCGGCGATCACCAGCGTTGGCGTCTTGAATTTTCCCAGCTCACCGGCATAGGTGGATGGCGACCACTTTTTGTAATTCTCGGGGTTGGTCCACGGCGCGCCTTGCATATCGTGCTCTTCAAACCAAAGTTCTTCCGTGGCCCACATCGCCGTTTTGTCGTACACGCTCGCGTGACTCACGATGGCTTTGAACCGTCCCGTGTGCGTGGCGATCCAGTCGGCCATATATCCGCCGTAAGAGCCGCCCGCAGCGGCCATGTGTATTCCATCGACGTAAGAATATTTTTTCAGAGTGTAGTCGACGCCACTCATCACGTCGATGTAGGCCTTGCCGCCCCAATCGTTGGTGATTTCGTCGGTGAACTTTTGGCCGTAACCAGTCGACCCCCGGCGGTTGATCATCAGCGTCACATAACCCGCCGCGGAGAACACCTGCGCGTTCCAACGATAGCCCCAGGCATTCGACCACATCGTCTGCGGCCCGCCGTGGAGCAGCACCAGGAGGGGATATTTCTTCGCCGCGTCAAATTTTGGCGGCGGGATGAGCATCGCTTGCACTTTGGTTCCTTCCGCGCCGTCAAACCAAAACGTCTCCGGCGCAGTCATGTCGAGTGTGGCCAGGATGGAGTCGTTCTGATGCGTCAGTTGCCGGACATTCGAACCGTCGCTTGCCGCGGCGAAAATTTCCGCAGGCATCGTCAGGCTCGTTCGTTCGAAGACCAGCGACTTGCCATCCGCGCTGAGCGAAATCGCGGTGTTGTAGGTATCAGCGATAATTGTTTTCGGTTTCGCTCCCGAGCGCGGCGGCATCGCGTACACCGGCTGCTGCGTCTCATTCTCCGCCGTAAAATAAATCGTCTTGCTGTCGGGCGACCAGGCCAATTCATTGGCGCTGCGGTCAAACTTCTCTGACAAGTTTTCAATTTTCTCTGTTTGCCGGTTGTACAGCATCACGCGCCAGCGGTCGGACTCATACTCGGCAGTGAGTTGCGCATGATACGCAATGAAGCTTCCGTCAGGTGAGTACACGGGATTCCCGTCAAATCCCGGCTGCGTGGTGATGCGCTTGGCCTCGCCACCGGAAAGGGGAACGATGAACAAATCGGCGTTCGTGCTGACCGCTTCCATTTTGTCGGTGACGGCAGTGAAGCAAATCTCTTTGCCATCCGGTGAGAAATTAATGTCTCTTTCATCGCCCCGCAAGCCTAGCGGTGGCGGCGGAACGTCGTAATTCGCTCCGGGCGTGAGGTCGCGCGGCGGGACGCTCCCGTCCGGGGGGACCACGAAGAGATGGCTGCGCTTGCCTTCGGACCATTCATTCCAGTGGCGGTAGAGAAGCTGCTCGGCCACGTGCGCTTTCACTTTGCTCTTTTCCTTTTCCGTGTCGCGCTTGCTGTTGCAATCGTTGTCTTTGCAATCCGGATAAACAGAGGAAGTAAACGCGAGCGTCTTGCCATCCGGCGACCACTTCACGATGTCCACGCCGCTGGAGAGCTTCGTCAGGGCGTGCGCTTCGCCGCCATCCATCGAAAGCAGATAAACTTGCGAATCGCCGCTGCGCGAGGAAAGAAACGCGAGCGTCTTCCCGTCCGGCGACCACACGGGCGAAGAGTCGTGACCGCTCTGCGTCAATTGCATGGTCGCGCCGCCCGCCGCCGGCACTACCCAGATGTTGCTCGCGCCGCGGTTGGCCTCCATGTCCGGAGTGGCTACGGTGTACGCCACCCACTTTCCATCCGGCGAGATTTGCGCCTCAGCGACGCGGTGCAGCTTGATCAAGTCGTCAAACGTGATCGCGTGTTTCGCCCCGTCTTGCCCATAGGCGCGCACCTCGCCGCCAAGCACTAGCGCGCCCACGAGCCCCCATCGCAGAATGACGCCTTTCATTTCAAGTCTTCTCCTATGAAGCACAATGAGCCGCAACGATTTTCGCAGAATCAAGTCTTGCAGAATCACACTTTGCAGAATGACGAATGATGTCACGTTTTCCTTGCGATTCCAATAGTCGGGTCCGTTGCAAGGGTGTGACCAGCGACTCTGCTACAATCCTTTCCCGGACATCTCATGCCGATGAGCAGCGGACTTTTCCCCCGCAATTTTAAGAAAACGTTTCCCATTGCGTCGCGTGGAGAAGGTTGCTGGATTGTCGCAGCTGACGGGAGCCGTTTCCTTGACGCTTCCGGGCAGGCTGCCGTCGTCAGTATCGGCCACGGCGTCGCTGAAATCGGCCAGGCCATGGCGGAGCAGGCCTCGCAGATTGCTTTCGCGCACACTTCGCAATTTCACACCGCTCCGGCAGAAAAACTCGCGGGGCGCCTGCTCGCGATGGCTCCGCCGAATTTCCGCAACGGCGGACGCGTTTATTTTACTTCGGGTGGATCGGAGGCCACCGAAACCGCGATTAAGCTCGCGCGCCAGTTTCACCTCGAACGCGGTCAGAAGGAGCGCTTCCGAGTTCTCTCGCGCCGCCAGAGCTATCACGGCAGCACTCTTGGAGCGATGTCCGTCAGCGGAAACGTGGCTCGCCGCGCACTCTACGAACCGCTCCTTGCGGAATGGGGACACATTGCGCCGTGCTTTTGTTACCACTGCCCATTCGAAAAAACTTTTCCGCAGTGCGAAGTCGCATGCGCTGACGATCTTGAGGTTTTCTTGCGCGAGCACCAGGCCAGCGAAGCTGCGGCTTTCGTCTTTGAGCCGGTCGCCGGCGCCACGCTCGGCGCCGCTGTGCCTCCCGATGGATACGTTGCACGCATCGCGGAGATTTGCCGCGAGAACGGTATTCTCCTGATTGCGGACGAAGTGATGAGTGGCATGGGCCGCACCGGAAAACCGTTTGCCGTCCAGCACTGGGGTATCGAGCCGGACATGATTCTGGTGGGGAAGGGAATTGCCAGCGGTTACGCGCCGCTGGGTGCAGTGCTCGTTTCCGCGCGCGTGGTCGAAGCGTTCGAACGCGGCTCCGGCGCGTTCAAGCACGGCTTCACCTATCAGGCTCATCCGGTTTCCGCCGCCGCGGGCAACGCGGTCCTCGACTATCTTGAGGCTGATAAACTTTTTGATCGCGTGAATGCTGCGGGGCAAAATCTGCGCGGCGCACTTTCGCTGCTCCATTCGCATTCGAACGTTGGAGAGGTCCGCGGTATAGGGCTTCTTCTCGGCGTCGAATTTGTGAAAGACAAAGCGACTCGCGAGCCTTTTCCAAAAGAGAAAAACATCGCCGAAAAAATTCGGCAGGCTTGCTTCGATGAAGGGGTGCTTACCTATCCAACGCAAGGCTGCCTTGACGGCTTGCGCGGCGATCACATCCTCCTCGCGCCGCCGTTCACGATTTCGCCGGAAGAATGCGCGCTGAGCGCTCGGGCGCTTCAGTCGGCGGTGGCGAGAGTGTTTTCAGATTGAATCTATGCCACGTCAAGGTCAGGCGTTGCTGTATAGTTGCACTTCTCTTGGAGAATGAACAGGATGCGGTTCTTTTCACGCACCATTCTGTTTTCTAAAAACTGGCTTGCTTGAGAAGGCCGTTGGGAAAAACACGAAATTGCTTCGGTCGGCGCGATCCTCGTTGGAGAAAAAACAATAAAATGACCCGTCTTGTCCTTTTTCCCACTCTCGCGCTCTTCTCTTGTCTTTTGGTCGCAGTGGGGCTGGCTTCCGTTCAGAGCCAGTCGCCAGCCAAGCCCCGCGCCCGCGATCTCGGCGTGCCTTTTGACGGCGCGCCAGGCCCCTTGAACGCTATCACCGATGTTTCCGGCGTCACGGTCGGCCACACGACTCTTATTTCCGGTGAAGGGAAACTGCAAATTGGGAAGGGGCCGGTTCGCACAGGCGTGACCGCGGTTCTCCCGCGCGGTTTGGATTCCATGAACAATCCAGTCTTTGCCGGCTGGTGGTCGCTGAACGGCAATGGCGAAATGACCGGCACCACTTGGGTCGAAGAATCTGGATTCCTCGAAGGTCCCGTTATGATCACCAACACGCACAGCGTCGGCGTTGTTCGCGATGCCGTTATTCAATGGCGCGTGAATCACGGCCAACCCGATCCCACCGGTTACTGGTGGTCGCTGCCCGTCGTCGCAGAAACCTGGGACGGCTGGCTCAACGACATCAACGGCTTCCACGTCAAACCGGAGCACGCCTTCCACGCCATCGACTCCGCGCACAGCGGCGCGGTCGAAGAAGGCGCCGTCGGAGGCGGCACCGGAATGGTCTGCAATGGCTTCAAAGGAGGAATCGGTACGTCTTCGCGAAAGCTCGACGCGAAAGACGGCGGCTACACCGTCGGAATTCTCGTGCAGTGCAATTACGGCTCGAAAAACAATCTGCGCATTGCCGGGATTCCCGTCGGCAGGGAAATTGACGCTGATGATCCCTACGCCGGAACTTCATTTGTGAACGACGACCACGGTTCGATCATTGTCGTGGTTGCCACGGACGCGCCGCTCGTCGCCCATCAGCTCAAGCGCCTCGCGCGGCGTGTCTCGCTCGGTCTCGGCCGCAACGGCAGCGTTTCCGGCAACGGCTCCGGCGACATTTTCATCGCGTTCTCCACCTCCAATTCCGGCGCAGGCGCTACCGACCGTGTTGTCGATCTGAAAATGTTGCCCAACAACAAGATCGAGCCCGTTTTCGCCGCCACCGTCCAGGCCACTGAAGAAGCCATCATCAACGCCATGGTCGCCGCCGAAACCATGACCGGCATCGAGAATCACCGCGTTCGCGCCCTGCCCCACGACCAGCTCCGCGCCATCCTAAAAAAATACAACCGCCTGGCCGAATGAGTCCGCGCAAAGGAAAAGGTGCCAGCGATTGTTGGAATCTTCTGACTCGCTTCGTAAAATACCGGTGACATAATCGTATCGGAAACGTTGACTAATGTTGCGCCTCAAATCCGTTAAGCTGCTTCGCGAACGAGTAATTCGTTGGGACGAATACCCTTTCAATATTCCACCTATTGCGTCACTCGACGCCCTACAGATTACGAGCCGGATCTGTTTCTTCGCCGGCGAGAACGGAACAGGCAAATCAACGCTCTTGGAAGCCATCGCTGCGCACTACGGTTTCGGACGAGAAGGTGGAAACCGAAACTTCTCGTTAGAATCGACGGACACTCTTCGCGCCATCGATCCGTTGGTCAAGGCCTTGCGAGTGAGTTTCTCAATTCGAACTGGTTCGGGCTTTTATCTAAGGGCGGAAAGTTTTTTTAACGTCGCGACTTTCGCGGATGCTGCCGGGATGTCGGGTAGTTACGGTGGCAAGAGCCTTCATGACCAGTCGCATGGAGAATCGTTCTTCTCCCTGCTGCAACATCGTTTCACACGTTCCGGCTTCTATGTGATGGATGAACCTGAAGCAGCCTTGTCTCCCCAGCGCCAACTAAGCTTTCTCATCCTTTTGCACGACTTGTTGGCGGGCAACGACAACATTCAGTTTCTCATTGCCACTCATTCGCCGATCTTGCTTGCGTATCCCGAAGCTCAAATCTTTTCTTTTGACGGGGGACGAATTCGAGAAATCAGTTACCGCGAAAGCCAGCCTTTCCAACTCGTGAGCCGATTTGTTGCTGCTCCTGAACGGTATATCAATGCTTTGTTTTCCGATCCCTCTTGATCCTACGTAATGAAGCTGGCGGGGCTTTCAAATAACTGGCACAGCCGTCTTCCTCGGCAGATTGAAGAACGGCATCGCCACGACCTTTGCCGAAACAGTGTGTCGCACCGCCTCCACGGTCATTTCCACGCTCAGCGTTGACCCAATTGCCGAGCTCTCGCGGTTCACGCAAGCTAGCGCAATCATTTTTTTCAACGTCGGCGACCACGTCGTCGACGTGGCCTTGCCCACTTGTCGGCTACCGCGATACACTGGCACAGCTACACGCGACGCCATGCTTGGCACTTGCGGCGCCATCTTCAATTTGTCGTACAGCGCTTCGACTTCGTTCCAATTAATCTCCAGCCCCACCAGCGCCCGTTCCGCGCCCTTCTTTGCTTCCAATGCCAATGCTTCGCGTCCCACAAAATTCTCCTTCTTCAAATCCACGAGCTTGCCCAGCCCAATCTCCGCCGGAGCATATTTCTGCGCTTCGATCAATGCTTTCTTACTCGAAACGTAATCCACTTCAATCAAGATCAGCCCAGCCTCGATTCGCGCAATATCCAGCGCGATCATCCCCGCGGGATAAATATCAAACGCCTTGCCCTTGGCGATAATCGCGTCCCACACTTTGACAGCATCGATCCACGGCATCCAGATTTCGAATCCCAGATCGCCCGTATAGCCAGTACGCGAAATGTCCACCGGCACGCCCGCGATCTTTCCGTGCGTCACGCGAAAGTATTTTAGGTTCGCGATGTTCGCGTCTGCGGCGGCGTGCAACAGTTTTCCCGACGTTGGCCCTTGCAGCGCCAGCGCCGCCGTCTGCTCCGAAATATCCTCAATCGTGACGTCAAGCCCGAGCGTATTCTGCCGGAACCACCGCAAATTCGGGTCCGCCGCGGTCCATCGATATTCATTCTCCCCAAGCCGCGTGATCGTTCCGTCGTCAATTACTTTTCCTTCGGGATCGCACCAGCAGCAGTAAATCACTTGATCCACGGCCACCTTATTGATATCCCGCGAGATTACGCGGTTCACGAATTTGGTCGCATCCCTCCCCGTCACCCGGTATTTGAAGAGCGGCGAAATATCGATCAGCGCCGTCGAATTGCGGATAGCGTTGTACTCGTGCTCGTGGTGCATCTCGTACACGCTGACCGTGTAGTAGCCCGACCATTCGCGGTAATTCAGGCTCTCGCACAGCGCCAGCGTTCTCTCATGAAACGCAGTTCCAACCGGCACGGCTCCCCCTCAATCAGTGAATCGAGCCGGAATTATAGCTGTCGAGCGCGTCCGCGACAAACTACTTGGAGGAATTCTGGCGCGCCATTCGAATTACTGATTTAGCGCCATCGCCGCTTGTGCCCAAACTCGGGTCTCAGTAGAATGTCCAGTCTTCCAATCGCGCGAATCTTCTCTTCATCGCGGACTTATGCCGGGGTCACACCGAATGGGGCAGCACTACGACGTTATCGTCATCGGCGGCGGCCACAATGGCCTGGTTAACGCCGCCTATCTCGCCAAGGCAGGCAAGAAAGTCGTCGTCCTCGAACGCCGCCACGTGCTTGGCGGCGCCGCTGTCACGGAAGAAATCGTCCCCGGCTTTCTTTTTTCCGAGTGTTCTTACGTTGTTTCGTTGCTCCGCCCGGAAATCATCCGCGAACTCGATCTCCCGCGCCACGGCCTGGAAATTCTACCGCTCGACGGCACCTTCTCTCCCATGCCCAGCGGCGACTATCTCTGGCGCGTCAACGATCACGCCAAATCCATCCGCGATATCCGCCGCCATTCCCGTCTGGACGCCGAGGCCTACGACGAATTCTCGAAGATGATGACGCCCATGTGCCGCTTCGTGAAGCCCATCCTCTCGATGATTCCTCCCGATCCCACCACGCTCCATCCCAAGGATCTCAAGCAGCTGCATTTTCTCATGCAGCGTTTTCGCGAACTCTCTTCCGACGAGCGCTACACTCTCGTCCAGCTCATGACCATGAGCTCCGCCGATTTCCTCGACCAGTGGTTTGAAACTGACGTCCTCAAAGCCACCATGTCCGCCTCCGGCATCATTGGCACGTTTCTCGGCATTCGTTCGCCCGGTACCGCGTACGTTCTCTTGCACCATTACATGGGCGAAATCGACGGCGCCTTCCGTTCCTGGGGCTTCAGCCGTGGTGGCACTGGCGCGATTTCGAACGCCATCGCCGATGCCGCGCGCGAAGCTGGCGTCGAAATCCGCACCAAAGCGCCAGTCGGCAAAATCCTCGTCAAGAATGGCCGCGCCTGCGGCGTCACGCTTCAAGATGGCGAAGAACTCGCGGCCAACGTCGTCTCCTCCAGCGTCGACCCGCATCTCACGTTCGAAAAATTTCTCGAACCCGCTGAACTCCCCGGCGATTTTCTCGAAGGCGTTCGCCGCTACAAATTTCGCGGCTCTTCTGGCAAAGTCAATCTGGCTCTCGAGGCGCTTCCCAATTTCAAATGTTTCCCCGGCCCCGGCGCGCATCTTCGCGGCGCCATTTCCATTTCTCCCAGCATGGACTACATGGAGCGCGCCTACGACGACGCCAAGTACGGCCACTATTCCCGCCGTCCCTACATCGACATGGTCATTCCCAGCCTCACCGACCCCAGCGTCGCGCCGCCCGGCAAGCATGTCCTCTCCTGCTTCGTACAATATGCGCCCTATAAACTCGCCGAAGGCACCTGGGACGATCAAAAACAAGCCTTCGGCGATAACGTCATCAACACCATCGCCGAGTACGCGCCCAATATCAGGGACCTCATCATCGAACGCCAGGTTCTCACCCCGCTCGATCTTGAGCGCGAGTTCGGTCTCACCCAGGGCAATATTTTTCAGGGTGAGCTCTCTCTCGAGCAGCTTTTCTTCCTCCGCCCCGTCGCCGGCTGGGCCTACTACCGCACTCCCATCGACAACCTTTATATGTGCGGCTCCGCCACGCACCCGGGCGGCGGCATCATGGGTGCTAACGGCCGCATCGCCAGCCAGGTCATCCTCAAGAATTGGAAGTCCGGTGGCTCTCGCGCCCAGGCGGCCAACTGATCATGCCTCTCGGACAGCGCGTAGTTCTTATCGGCGGCGGGCACAACGCACTCGTCGCCGCTTTTTATCTCGCCACGGGCGGCTTCAAGCCGCTGATCCTCGAACGCCGCGAAATGGTCGGCGGCGGCGCCATCACTGAGGAATTTCATCCCGGCTTCCGCGCTTCCACGCTTGCGCACACTCTGGGCCCGCTGCATGCTGACGTCGCGCGCGATCTGCAACTCGACAAATTCGATTGCGAAATTCTCTCGCCCGACCCGCGCGTCTTCGCTCCCACGCCCGACGGCAAAGCGCTTTTTTTCTACAATGACGCCGCCAGGACTGCAACGGGAATCGCCAGCTTCTCCGTCAAAGACGCCGCGAAATATGCGCAATTCACCGAGTCGCTCGAAGAAACCGCCGGCTTCTTCGCGCAACTCGCTTCCATCACGCCCCCCGCGATTGACAAGCCCACGCCCGAAGATCTATGGAATCTTCTGAAGACCGGCCGGAACGTTCGCAGCCTCGGCAAAGCCGGCATCTTCGATCTTCTCCGCTGGGGCCCCATGGCCGTCGCGGACTTCGTCGCCGAATTCTTTGAAACAGAATTGCTCCGCGCTGTCATCGCCGCTCGCGGCATCTTTGGAACCGCGCTCGGCCCCTGGTCCGCCGGCTCGACCGCTGTCCTTCTACTCCGCGCCGCTGCCGATGCGAATCCCGTCGGCTCCGCGGCATTTCCTCGCGGCGGCCTCGGCTCGTTCACGCGCGCGCTCGCCGAATCGGCGAAAGCCGGCGGCGCCGAAATCCGCACCGACGCCGAAGTTCAGCACATTCGCATCAAAGACGGCGCGGTCACCGGCGTCGTCCTAACTGACGGTGAAGAAATCGTCGCGGAAGCCGTGGTCTCTGGCGCCGACCCCAAGCGCACTTTTTTCAATCTCGTGGATCCCTCGCAGCTCGATCCCACTTTCGCCAATCGCATCAAGAATTTTCGCGCCAATGGCAACGTTGCCAAAGTCAATCTCGCTCTCGGCGGCCTCCCGGTTTTTTCCGCACTCGACGCCACCGAGAGTTCGCTTAAATCCCTCTCCGGCCGCATTCACATCGGCCCGGAAATTGACTATCTCGAGCGCGCCTTCGACGCCTCCAAATATGGTGAATTCTCCAGCTCGCCCTGGCTCGACGTCACCATCCCCACCATTCTCGATCCCGCGCTCGCTCCCGACGGCAAGCACGTCCTCTCCGCCTACGTGCAGTTCGCGCCATATAAATTGCGAGAAGGGAACTGGGATGCCCGCCGCTACGACCTGGGCCACACCGTCGTCAAAACTCTCGCCGCCTACGCGCCGAACTTGCCCGATCTCATCGATTCCATGCAGGTCATCACTCCGAGGGATCTCGAAACCTCCTACGGCTTCACCGGCGGGCACATTTTTCACGGCGAACTCGCGCTCGATCAGCTCTTCACCATGCGCCCCGTTCTCGATTGGGCGCGCTACAAGACTCCCATTCGCGGCCTTTTTCTCTGCGGCTCCGGCACGCATCCCGGCAACGGCCTCACCGGCGCAAGTGGCGCTAACGCCGCCCGCGAAATCATCCACGCCCTCCGCTGAGGTTTCGTTTATGAAATACCAGCTCGTTCTGCAATGGCCCGCTGTCTCGGAGGCCGACTTCGACCGCCTGATTTCGCTTGAGGAACTAATTGAGGATGGATTGGGAGATATCGGCATTGTGGATGGCCACGACTTTGGGTCTGGCGAAATGAATGTTTTTGTTCATACCAACAACCCCAAACCTGCATTCGAAAAAATTAAATCTCTTCTTTCTGTCGGGGAAAACGTGCGGGAAATGAAAGCTGGCTATCTAGCCTTTGAAGAAGACGATTACACTCCTATTTATCCAAAGGGCTTGAAACAGTTCTCCGTTATCTAGCGAATACACTATGGCACTGCAAGAAAAGGGCGCCCACCTCGGCGGACGCCCTCTGCACCGTGTTGTTCTCAGAACTGCCGTCCTACAGGTGGTGAGGCACCTTCTTCGCCGTGCTAGCTGCCGTCGGAGGAGCCGCCCGCCGCGTCGGCTTCGTGAGCGTCGTGCCCTGTACATTGGTGAAGGGCGCGGTCGCCGCGAACGTCGGCAGGTTGTGCGCGCGCACTTGCGTGAACGCCTCAAAGCCAGACGCCAGCTTAATCAGTGTGGGCTCGCTGAACGCCGTCCCGAAGAAGCTGATCCCGAGCGGAACGCCGTATTGCGTGCAGACCGACGGCTGCGTCGCGGACGCACAGAGTTCAGGAAAGCCCGCGGGGACCTGCACGATCGGATAGCCTCCGGCCGCCGCGATGCTGGAGGTGCCGAAGATGAAGTGGTCGCCGAAGAGGAGGTCGGTGACCCAGGCCGGGTTGTCGGTGGCCGAGACTATCGCGTCGAGATGCTGCGCACTGATCGCCGCGTCGACGTTGTTCGTCGTGAAGTCATGGTCCGCCTTGAGCGCCTGGTTGTACGTCATCCCGCCGAACGCGGGCTGTGGGTCGTCCGGGCCGGGCGCGAGTGAGTTGCAAAAGTCGAAGATGTCCTGGTTGAAGAACGGCATCTCGACGTCTGCGTGGGCATTGTTGAAGTCGATGGCGGTTTGCAGAGTGCCTCCCGCCACGGGCACGCCGACGCGCGTGGCGAAGTACGCCCGCACGTCGTTGCGGAAGTCGAAACAGAGGACAAGGAACTCGCCGGGGCCTCCCGAGAAGTTGTAGCCGAGCGCGTCGAGGTCCACGAGCGTCGCGCCGGCGTCGGTCAGCGCGTGGAAGGCAGCCTCGACGGCGTCGGTCACCGGTGCGGGCGTGGGGACGAACGAATCGAATCCGTTGAGCCCCTGCCGGGTGATGCCGAGTGTTGCACCCTGGAGGCCGTTCGGGTTTACGAACTGAGTGTAGTCGGTGGGAATATTCGTGGGACGAGTCTTGCCCGTTCCCTGCCAACCCAGCGGCACGCCGCCCGTCGCCGGATCGCGTCCATCAAAGGTGCGGCTCTGGGCGACGCTCAGCGCGGCTGCCGCGTCAGCCACGGTTCGTCCGTGCGGACCAACCGTATCCTGCGTGTGCGAGATGGGCACGACGCCCGCGCGGCTGGTGAGCCCGACCGTGGGCTTGATGGCGGCGACGCCATTGGCGTTGCCGGGACAGACGATGCTGCCGTCAGTCTCGCTGCCGAACGACACTGCGGCAAAGTTTGCCGACGCCGCGGCGGCCGAGCCGGAGCTGGAGCCGCAGGGGTTGCGATCGATGCCGTACGGGTTGTGCGTCTGCCCGCCGCGGCCCGACCAGCCGCTGATCGATTCGAAGGAGCGGAAGTTCGCCCACTCCGACAGGTTGGTCTTGCCCAGGATCACGGCGCCGCCGGCGCGCAGGTTCGCGGCCACGGTGGAGTCCCGC
>WNFD01001945.1_pt1 | contig 20785 bp, 14 predicted proteins | sample 5400491 | NCBI WGS metagenome assembly WNFD01 (sample SAMN13153343, study PRJNA577476) | soil metagenome | isolation source: 120 cm saprolite under Douglas fir tree site 2 hole 2 replicate 2 | place: USA:California | collected 2015-04-18
GTGAGGAGACTCCACCTCGAACCCGCACTCGCGCAGACCCGTGATGATCGCGTCGCGGCGATCCGGGCAGTCGCCGAGCAGCTCCACATCGGAGGACGGGGGCAGCTCGAGCGCGGTCGCGGTCGCGACCTGCAGCGGGTGGGCGGCTCCAACAGTGAGGAAGTCGTGGACCTTGCTACGGCCGAGGCCTCCCGCCAGTGACGTCCGCTGGGGGTCAGCGAATTGCGAAACGACATGACGACAGATGTGGGGACTGAGCGCTCGAGCTCCCGACACAGCTGATTCCCACCGTCATTCTGGAGGCCCCGCTCCTACCTCGGTCGGCGTCGCACCGTACAGCAACGCCGGCGATAAACGGTGGCAAATCGCGATACTCGGCGGCATTCAGCGAACTCGAAACCGCCATTTGTGAACGGGGCGCAGCGATCTGTTAACCGCAAGGTTCAGGGTTCGAGTCCCCGTCCCGGAGCCACTTTTGTGTGTGCGTTCGGCACGACGGCGGCTCACGGCCAGGATTACAAAGGGCTGAGCGAGACGACTGGCGTTGCCGAGGACCCGGCCAGTGGGGAGGAACGACAGCCCCGCACCGGTGAGAGTGCGCTCTCGACCCACGCGAGCATTCGGTGGATCGGTTCTGGTCTGTGACTAACGTTTCCTTCAATTGCGGTCTTGGAAAGAGAATGGCTACGGCCGTGGGCAGACCGTGGAACCCTCTTCCAGACGTAAACGGAGTTGAGATGATTGTGCTTGCACCTTGAACCAAGTTCCGCGTGGTCGTTGGTCATCGAGTTGGCGGGCGACGTCTCCATCTAGAGGTCGCCGCCCGCTGGGTTAGCCGCTAGACCCCGGGACAGGTACCCGGATTGGGTTGGTCGATTCGCGACGAGCCGCCCACGGGCACGCCGGGAAACGTCACGAAGAGGATGAAGTTGATCGAGCCGGTGTTCACGGCATCCACCACGTCACCGGGACGCTCAATAAACGATTGCCCTTGTGTGTACGTAGTGATGTCGCAGTGGTTCCCAACCGACCTGTAGATGGTGAGCTCGCCCTGCTGGAGTACGACGATCGCGCCCCCGGGATGCGAGTGCCAGCCGGAGGAGCCACCGGGGACGACGGTGATCCTCGAGACGACAATCTCCTCACCTTGTTCTAGGGGAAGGGTTCCGTCGGACATGTACGTCCCTCGGCCCAAGACTTGACTTGTGAGTCCGGCCGGTGGTGTTGCTGCCCCCGGGACTGCGTTAACGGCTACAAGCAGCCCCCCCAATGCCAACGTGACAACTGCCAGCCTCATGACCCGTCGAGCGTGGATGTTCATTCGCGACTCCTTATTGAGTTCTGACCGACAGCAGGCGGCCGCTACGACGACCGCCACGAGCAATCGGCATCGTATGACTGAATGCGTGAGGCGTCACCCCGAGGACTACGGGTTGGGTATAGGTTGTTTGGCCTCTAAACTGGCGTCCGGGTTCAGCCGATGAGTAGGAAGTTCGGGCGCGGGCTTACACCTCGCGAGTTGCAGGTCGCCCGCCTAGTGATGGCTGGGCTGACCGATCGCCATATTGCAGAAAGGCTGTCCATCACCCGCCGGACGGCGGAGTGGCACGTTAAACAAATACTGAACAAGCTTGGATTCAACTCGCGGACCCAGGTCGCCGCGTGGATCGCTCATGACGAGGCGGTTGGATCAAGGGCGTCCTCGCCTGACGGCCGTCGACACAATCTCCCCCTTCAGCTGACGACGTTTGTTGGTCGCGCGCATGAGATGGCTGAGCTTCAGCGCCTTCTAGCTGCGAAGCGCTTCGTGACCCTTACCGCGGTCGGCGGAGCCGGCAAGACTCGACTGGCGCTCGAGGTAGCTAACCGGGCCCTGGATGCATTTCCAGATGGGGCCTGGCTCGTGGACCTGACCGCGATCAAGGATGGACATCTGGTAGCCAGGGTGTTCAGCACGACGCTGGGAGTCCACGAGCGTCCGCGCCAACAGATTGGTGAGACGGTCCTCGAGCATCTGCATGGCCGTCACCTACTACTGGTGGTCGACAACTGCGAGCACGTGATCGCAGATTCCGCCGATTTTGTACACGCGATCCTGAGCTCTTGTCCGGGAATCACGGTTCTAGCAACCAGCCGGGAGCCGCTCCGCGTCAGTGGCGAAACGATTTGGCGAGTTGCCGCGCTTGCGGTACCCGATCCAGGCGCCGTTATCGAACACGCTGAAATCGCCCAATATGAGGCCATCGGTCTATTTCTGGATCGTGCCCGGCTGGCTGCGCCTGGCTTTGAGATCAATGCGGGGAACGCCTCTGCCATCGCGCAACTCTGCCGCCGGCTGGACGGGATCCCGCTGGCGATCGAGCTGGCTGCGGCACGCGCCGGCTCGATGTCCCCCGACCAGATATTGGAACGACTACAGAATCGCTTCGGGCTCCTGACTGGCGGCAATCGCGCCGGACCAGCGCGGCATCGGACCCTGGAGTCGGCTCTTGACTGGAGCTATGACCTGCTGCTTGATGACGAGCGGACTCTCTTCAGGCGTCTGTCGATCTTTGCCGGCAGCTTCAGTTTCGAGGCAGTCGAGCACGTCTGCGCCGACCACGATCTTGATGTTGACGCGATTGCAGGTTTGCTTGGCAGCTTGGTCGACAAGTCTCTTGTAGGCACATCCGTCGAGGATTCGGCACCGATCCGCTTCCGAATGCTGGAGACTCTGCAGCGGTACGGACAGGGACGCTTAGCAGAACACGGCGAGGTGGAGCGAATTAGCCGACGGCACTCTGAGTTTTTCGAGTCTGTCGCACAAGAGGCGTCACCGAAGCTTAGAGGCCGGGAGCAGCAGGTCTGGCACCAGCGGCTTGCGGAGGATGTCAGCAACCTGCGTTTGGCGCTCCAGTGGACCCGCGGCCATGAACCGGATGAAAACTTGCGGCTGATCATTGCTCTGACCGACTTCTGGTACATCGACGGCCTTGTGGAGGAGGGAGACGGCTGGATCATGCGAGCGCTTGGTAGCTATCCCGCCCGGAACAGACTCAGGGCTGAAGCGCTAGCGCGTGGTGGGCTCGTTTCTTACTGGCGCGACGACGTCGAGAGTGCTTCCACACGTTGGCACGAGTGCCTGGACATCTACCGCGAGCTGGATGACCGACAGGGTATTGGCCACGGGCTGCGTTGGGTCGGGGAGCTGGCAGAGTGGCAAGACGATTTGAAAGGGGCGCGCAGGCACTTCGAGGAGAGTCTGGCAATAGCTGCGGAAGCGAAGGATCAGAGGTCAGTCGCAGACCTCCGCAGGCAGCTCGGACGGTTGGCGATGAAGGAAGGAGATCACCGACAGGCGCGCACCTACTTACAGGAAAGCCTGGCGTGTTACGAGCAGATTGGCGACCACCGGTTCATTAATGTGACTCTCGGTTACCTGGGGCTGAACGCGCTCGACAAGGGGGACTTCGGGGCAGCTCGCTCCCATCTGGAAGAGGGTCTGACGATCGCCCGTGAACTCGACTTCACCATCGGATTGGCAACACCCCTCATGTACTTCGCGGCACTGGCCGCTGCTCAGGGCCATCCGAGTCGAGCCTTGCGGCTTTCAGGCGCATCGGAGGCACTCGCTGCGTCGGCCGGCTCCGTTGCTACGCGCCTGACGAGGCCGCTGGTTGAACGGTGGTTGGACAAGAGCCGCCTGGAGTTGGGTCCGAAGCGGTCGGCAGCCTACTCGGCGGAAGGCCGTGCAATGCCTCGAGAGCGCGCCATCGAATATGCACTGAAGGGCTGAACCAACACTCATGTGCTCATGCAGGAATCGAACCCTGAACCGTGGGATCAAGAGTCAGTGTTCATGCGATCGTTGACGGCCAACAAGACAGCCAACTTGACGGACGATCCTGGAATCTGAAGGCGCGCGATTGAACCGCGAGCGGACCTCTACGGACGCCAGTGGATGGCAGTCCCGTGGTCTTCAAAACCGCGGGGAGTGCGCCCCGGCTCAAGGCCTTTACTGGGCGTGGTCGTACAGCAACGCCGGTGATAAACGGTGATATTTGTCGGTACCCAGCGGCACTCAGCGAATTCAGAATCCCGTTGGGGTGACGGTGACAACTCGTCCGCCAGGGCGACGATTGTGACGACGCAGTCAGTCAGGGCTATTCCGCGAGCAAGCTGATCACCGCGGTACGCACCGTGTCACTGTCGAGTCCGAGTTCGCGAAGCACGCGAGCCGCCACGCTCTCCGTCTCATCGACCAGGCCAAGAAGCACATGCTCGGTGCCGACGTGATCGTGTTTCAGCTTCCTCGCTTCACGCGTAGCCAGGTCAATCGCCCTCTTTGCGCGTGAAGTTAAAGGACGAGGATGTTCAGGTGGCCAGTCACAGTTGCCGATGCCAACGATTTCTACTACACGCTTGCGCGCGACCTCAACTTTCACTCCCAGTTTGAGAAGCGCGTCTCCCGCAACTCCATCAGAATCGAGCAAACCAAGCAGCAGGTGCTCGGTTCCGATGTACTCATGCTTGAGGGCAGTCGACTCGGTCGAGGCAAGCTCGAAAGCGCTTTGCGCACGGTCAGTGAAGCGTCGCAGGTGACCATTGAGTCTGCTCGCATTGGATGGCCACATCAGGTCATTCGAGGCTCCGATGATCTGGTGCACACGCTGGTGGCTGAGTCCGATGCCCAAGGCAATCTCCCGCATGGAGCCGCCGCCGGAGTAAAGGCTGCGGACCGCCTTCCGGAGTCCGCGTTGTTCTTGATCGACTTCGCGCCGAAGGTCGATGATCCGATCGTGGATTTCTTTGGCGAGCGTCAGCAGGTCTGAGTCCAGCGGCATTGCGTCTAGCCTACTAGACAATCCTCTATGTGTCCAGTGCTCTAGACGGCCTGACCATAGCCACCGCTAATGAAACTTGTCGAGGCCCTGGCGGAGTTCATGTGTGGGTAGCGAGGAGAAAAGTTCGAAGAGCGTCCACTAAGGGGAGCCAAATTTCGAGTTCAAAATCGGCCTTCGGGCCAGCGTGAGATTCGTCTGCAGGCGACATTACGGCGATCTTGCGGCAGTTGATTGCCGTACGCGCTTTACGCTTTCAGCGATGCGCGCGCTGTGGACGGTAGTGTCGGCGGCGCTTGTGCTTGGCGCATTCCTTGTCGCAGGATTCTGGCTCGCGTGGGTCGCAAGTCAAGGAATTGGTCAAAGCATCGAGCCAGGATGGCAGGCATTTCGCTACGCCGAGGCACTGCTCATCGCCCTGTTACTTGCACTCGTCGCGTTCCTCGTCGCGCGATTTACGTCCCTGGTCAATCGCTCGGCTCGCTTTGCGATCGGCGTCGTGGCTGGTCTGGAGGTCGTTCTGTTTGGCGTCGTCTGGTTCAGCCTGGTGGTCATGCCATTCCCTGCCTAGGTTTTGGCTCGTGACGCCTCGGCTGTCTCGCGAGCGACCCATTTCCGAACGCTATCGGTCGCGATCGCGTAACAAGTCCTCAATCCGGTCAGCGGCGTCGCGCCGTAGGTCGGGGATGACGTGACTGTATGTGTTCATAGTCAGACCGATCTGCGAGTGACCGAGCAGGTCCATCACCACGCGTGGCGAGACGCCCTGAACAAGGTGCTTGGCGAGAAAGGCGTGCCTTAAGGAGGGTCCGCCCTCCGCCGTTATTCCCGGCGAGGCGGCAGCTTCTCGAGCAAGGACATCGAGTTCACTGGCGGCGAAAGTACATGCAGCGAGACTGTGGGGTTAGGAGGATTTGGCATCCCACGGGCTGGCGGGATCATATGGTGAGGCTTGGAAATCGATCCGGTTCGACAACCTGATCACTCCGCCCGGGCTACTGAAGAGTAACCAAAATAGGGATCAGCCCGCGGCCTCTGCGCATAGGCGCTAGAGCCTTTCCAAGAACGGCCCCAAATGACAGTTCACGGTCCGAAGCACACATCGCATGACCTGCTACGTCCGACGTTGTGAGCAGGCTTCCGACCTTGACAGGGAGCCGTGTTGCATCGACCTTGCAAAAGACCTTTCCCACGAGGGCGAGCGGTCTTCGGTTGGGAACGCCAGCCACACCGTCAAGCACCAACCCAGGGCGATGCTCGCCAGCTCCGGCGATCACGCCGGCGACGCGGCTATCGTATGGCTCTTTGCTCACGTCCAGGGCGCCGGAGTCAGAAATGACCATAACCGTACCTGGCTCTACACCGTCTGTGACAACGTCGAAGTTCTCAGCGCAATCCGCGTTTGTAACGACGATATCGCCCTTTACGCCGTCAAGTAACACGGTGGTTTGGTGATCAGCGTCCTTGAGAACAATCTGACTCAAGGCTCCAAGTAATTGGATCCTGTCTCCGGCGTCCAGTCCCCTGACAATGATTTCGCCGGTTCGACCACTGAGCTTCACGCGGTCATTGCCGGACTTGTCACGTAGACCGATCCCACCAGGCGTGCCCGGACCCCCAAGGTTTAGCGCCCCGCTGTCGCGCCTAAACGTCAGGACGGAACTGCCTTTGGTGTCGTGGATCACAAGGCTGTCAGCATCAGCCGCACTGAGAGCTAGCACCTCCGTCCCATTTGGCTGCCTCATCCGAAGCGAACGCTCAGACGCATTCAACGTGATGGCAGATGGCGGCGCGCCTCCGGCTGGCATAGGCGAGGTCACGTCGGTGCTTGAAGTGAGCGTGATGAGGCCGCCATCTTGCCCGGCTTCCGGATCGCCGTCTGCGAGCATGAGTCGGAACTTTCCTGTTGCGTTCACCATCTGGATTGATCCATCTCGAATCAAAAATGTCGTTCCCCCAAATTGCTCGCTGGCGGCTCGGAGGGCGACTCCAACGGTGCCGGCAATATCACGACAGACGATTGCCCCCCCGATCACTCCACCTTGGTCCTCCAGATTCGGCTCGACGGACACCAAGTCGACCCCGTCGCATGTCACCAATGCTGTCGAATCACATGTCATCCCAGTCCTCCCGTCGGCCTACACAAGTTATTGTGTGCCCGATCATCAAGAAATTGAAAGAATCACACATGCATCGGATTAGGCGCCGCATAATGCTTAAGAAAGATGTCGTCCTTCTCCAATTTGAGCTGCTCGAGCAGCACGACATGCAGCTGCACCGAACTCCCATTCATATTTAGCGCAGCGAAGCACAGGCCCTCCAGCTCCTGATTGTCGTCTAGGGCGAGTACCTTGATCACCCCCCGATAGGCACCGTTCAGTCCGCTGAAAACGTGTACCCCTTTGTTCACATCATCGACGTAGGCATCACTGGTGAGGTAGAGGTGACCGCGAGGTGAAAAAGCTCCTCCTTGTACGCGAGTGGGGTGATGGCCGCGCAGATGAATATTTTCGGCTGGCGCATTGCGCCAACCGTCGTCGGCCGGTCGATACGCGAAGACAGTCTTAACAGCGTGGGTATCCCCGAACGGCGAACTGTACAGGAGGCCATTCCAGGGGTTAATAGCGCACCACGGCATTTCGCCGCCTTGGGGTGGAGCCCCGCCATTCTCGCCGAGGAGGGGAAGAACCTGTGAAAATGTGAACGTCTCATCGACAGAGAGGACTGCTGATCCATATTGGCTCTTAGGAGATCCCTCAAGAGCTGCGAACACCTGTCCACCGCTGTAGTCGACATCGCCGAGGTGGTCCGCGTCGTCATCATGCACCACGAATTGTCCGACCTGTTGCGATCCACTGAACTTGAAAATCGCTCTGGGGGTAACATCCCCTACCCCGAACCAAGACCCGTTGCTCGGAAAGAACCAGTGCCCTCCGCCGACCGCCACGCCTTGACAGTTCTCGGTCCAAAACGCATCGACGTGCTCCTCGACTGGCAGCGACCATTCTGCGGGTCTGGGATCAGCCATCGCCACAATCGCCTCGGACAGGCTGGCCGGCGCAGTTGCGTAACCGTCTCGGAACGCAGGGATAACTCCGTCGGGACCGGGCTCGCCTATGTGGCTGAGGGCCTCGCGATAGCTAATCATGCATTCACCTCAGCCGCGTGGCCGCGTATCTAAGCCTGCGTACAAGCCGTTCTTCGAGTTTCTGTCTACGATTGCTCAAGCTTCACTCGGCTGCCCCGTCATCGAACGCAACCTGCTCAGCGCCATCGTGGGCCGGTGGCGCCGCTGCAACAAGACGACTGTCGCAAAGAAACAAGTGGCTTTGCTCACTGCGCCGATGGTGCCCGCGTGTGCCGGCCCGGTATCGTCCAATCTCTTGAGGTAGGTCGGGCGGCAACAGTCTCCGGCGAATCAAGAAGATCGTAACCACTTGACCACAGATACCTAGAGCCCAGAGTGCTGCCCCAATCCAAGAAGCAGCGCTCGAGATGTCCCGCCGAGGAACGCGAAGCTTAGGGCGCTCAAACCCGCTCCGCCAGCTATTAGCTGCCAGTCCGCCCAGATGAGCCACGCTATCCAGCTACCTCGCCACCAAGCACGCCCCTGGGCCTGAGGCAGCTGTCATGGCGCCAGGTCCGTCACCCTTTTGAGGGCTAGTTAAGGTCTTTGCGGCTGCAGTCACTATCCCTATGATGCCGCCAACAGCAGCTCCGGCAGCTGCCCCATGCGGTCCACCGATCTAGCCGATTCCAGCTCCTGCCGCTGCCCCACCTAAGCCTCCGGTGGGGGCGCCGGAAACGACGCAAATGACTCGTTTTCGGCGGTCCACTCTTCTACTAGCCCGCAAACGTACTGCGCCCAGAACGTGCTTCCCTCAATTTCTGGTTAGCCACCTTCTTCGGCCGGATCCGATGTCGCAATGCTGTGCATGGGGCACGCGTAACTGCCGGATATCTCAAGCATTGAGGAGCTTCGCGCGACGAGTGCGTGGACGACGGGCAGTACCCGGTCCACCTGGATATCTGATCTCGTGAGCAGCTCATGAACGCTTTCAGTCGACGGAGCATCGCACCAGATGAAGAGGATCTCGTCGTCAGGGACAAGGGTTGCTCCCACGACCTGCGGCCGCCGGGCGACGGGCAGGTCGGAAGCCGTGCGAACGAGGCGCCTCAATTGATCGGAGGCGAGTTCGAGGGTGATTCCCGGCCACAACTGCTCAACTACGCAGCTGGCGCGAGATGGGTTGTTTCCCATACGCCGAAGATGCGATACGTGGAGGTCCTGAGGATAGGGTGATTCGCTGGCTTTCGTGCCGGACGACAGATCTCTGGGATGGTGGCCGCTGGTTAGCCTCAACCCGGGATTGAGCGCGGCCTGACTTTTCTTCCTGGCGGGACTAATATCGCCCTCAGGCCGGCATGAGGCCGATCTGGGGGCGCGAGCACGAGTTCAGGTTGATCGACTCCTTCGTGGAGTCGATCCGCGAGGGACCAGCGTTGCTGATCCTCGAGGGCGAGGCTGGAATCGGCAAAACCACGCTCTGGGGAGCGGTCACGACCATCGCCAGATCAAGGGATCTAACCGTCCTCACTTCGCGCCCTGCCGAGCCCGAGGCGAAGCTAGCGCATGCCGCTCTCGGCGACCTGCTGGCTCAGGTCCCGGACGGCGAGTTCCGCCAGCTGCCAGTCCCTCAATGCCAAGCGCTCCAGGCCGCTTTACTGCGAGCCAATCCTGTTGGGCATCCAGCGGATCCACGAGCGATATCAATGGGAGTTCTTCTCACGTTGAGGTCACTCGCCGCAAAGAGGCCTCTGCTTCTGGCGATCGATGATTGGCAGTGGATCGACCGGCCGACAGCGCGAGTTCTCGGGTTTGTAGTCCGCCGCATCACGACCGAGCGCATTGGCTTGGTTGTGACCGCTCGGCAAGGCGTAGAAGTGGAAATCGCGGGGAGTCACCTTGACTGGCCCGAGCACCGGCGGCATCGACTCGTTGTCGGACCCATCACTCCCGCTTCTTTGCATCGGCTGTTGGTTGATCGCATTAACTTTGCTCTACCGCGACCCTTACTGATCCGCCTCCACATGGCTTCGCGCGGCAATCCCTTGTTCGGACTGGAAATCGCCAGAGCCATGGTTAGCGCAGCTTCGCTTCCAAGCCATAGTGATCCCCTGCCTGTGCCAACTGCTATCGCCGAGGCGCTGAGATTGCGAGTGGCGGCGCTGCCGGTAACGGCTCGGCAGGTTCTTACGGTGGTCGCCGTCGCGTTTCGCCCAACGCGGAAGTTGATCCAGATGGTGGTCGGTACCAACGCGGCTGTCAAAGGCATCCATGTTGCCGAGCGGGCCGGCATGGTGCAAGAGGAAGAGGACGGGCGGCTGCGCTTCGTTCATCCCCTACTGGGCTCGCTGGTGGCGAGCCTTGACTCGACGGCCGACCGTCGACGCCTCCACAGGCGGCTTGCCGCGCTCGCTCCTGACGAAGAAGAACGGGCAATCCACCTCGCGCGTTCAGACGCCACCGTTTCTGATCTTCCCTCCATCGATGCGGGCGCACGCACTGCGTGGTTACGCGGTGCGCCCGAGATCGCAGCTGACCTCGGTGAGCGAGGTCTCTCCCTGGCAGAGGGTGGAGGCGCAGCCGAGTTGGAGAGGCGTCGGATCGAGACTGCCGAATATCACTTTCGCGCAGGCGAGGACGACCGTGCGAGAGAACTCTTGGAAGTCGCGGTGGCAAATGCGCCATTTGGGGCTGAAAGAGCACGCGCTCGTTGGCAGCTCGGATGGGTGCTTCGGCACAGCACAAGCCTTACCGCGGCGGAACATGCCTTCAGCGATGCCTTGCGTGACCTACAGGATTCACCGATCGACAATCGCTTGCGCTCGACGATCGAGCGTGACCTTGCGCTGGTGCTAATCAACACCGGCAGGCTGAGCGAGGCCGCACCACACGCCGTCGCCGCGATGCAGTCAGCGACGGCCGCCGATGACACCGGTTTGCTGAACGACGCGATTGGGCCGCAGGTGCTGATCGAATTCCTTGGTGGCCGCGGTCTCCGTCAGGACCTGATTGCCAGGGCGAACGACGGCGTCGGATCCCACGACCTACCGGTCGGCCTACGCGCCAACGTGTTGATCGCGATTGCGCAGAAGTGGGGCGATCAGTTCGAGCCCGCCCGGCAGCGGCTCGAGCTCGAATACAGAGCGGCGGTCGATCGTGGAGCGGAAGCAGACCTGCCGGCCCTCCTCTGGAGCCTTAGTGAGCTCGAATGCTGGACCGGCAACTGGGCTTCGTCGGCGGAGTACGCGCAGAAGGGCGTCGAGATTGCGATGCTGGGCGGAGGACCGCACGACCAGGCCCTCACCCTCTGCGCCCGGGCCATGATCAGCGCATGCACAGGAGACGCCGAGCAAGCCCGGGCGGACGGAATGGATGCACTGCGCGCGGCCGAGCAGTCAGGGGTTCGTCCGGCGCTGGTGTGGAGTCGTCATGCGCTTGGTTTCCTGGAACTGTCCCGTGGTGATCACGCCTCGGCGCACCGATGGATGGCGCCGCTCGCACAGCAGATTGCCGACATGGGAGTCGGCGAACCAGGATCCGTGCGTTTCGTGCCTGACGAGATCGAAGCGCTGATCGGTGTCGGTGACCTGCGGTCCGCTGCCGTGTTGCTGGAACGTTTCGAGGATCGGGCGCGGACACTCGGTCGCACGTGGGCTCTGGCGACGGGAGCGCGATGTCGAGGGCTCGCCCTGGCCGCCGAGCACGACTTGAATCGGGCCGCCCGCGCGATAAGTGAAGCTCGTGAATTCCACCAAGGCCTTGGAATGCCGCTCGAGTTGGGCCGAACCCTCCTACAAAGCGGCCGAATTCACCGTCGGCGGCGCGAGAAGCGCCTCGCAAAGGAGTCACTTGAGGCCGCATTGCAGATCTTCGATCAGTTAGGAGCGCCGCTCTGGGCGGTTCAGGCCCGAAGCAACCTGGCCCGGCTGGGTTTGCGGCCGGCGACCAGGTCCGATCTATCGGCCACCGAGACCGCGGTCGCGGAACTCGCTGCCGAGGGCAGAACCAACCGCGAGATCGCGGCGGCAATCTTCCTCAGCCCAAAGAGCGTCGATGGCGTGATCCTGCGCGTCTACGACAAGCTTGGGATCCGGTCCCGTGCCCAGCTCGGCTCCTGGGTTGCCGCCCACAAAAGGCAGTAAACCACCCTATCCGGCCCTGGCCGTACGCAGGAATCTGAACCATCGATCAGTCGCGCGTCGGTCCCGCCACCGACTACAGCTACTACAGCAATCTCGTGTCCAGCCTCGGAGGTGCCGCTCTCCTGCCCTGCTGAACCATGAGACGGCCGTAACAGACAGCCCAGTCGCTCCATGGAGGAAGCGTCGATATGAATGCTTGGAGAAATGTGTACAGGACGGCCAAGTCCATCGCCCTCTGGCTTGCAATGCTGGCGATCACAACAACCCCGCTCGACGTCCAGGCGGACTTCACGCAGCCGGCGCTCATCGCCCCGCGATATTTTGTCGGCGATCCGCTCTTTGACTTTGAAGGCCCCAACGGCGAACTCTTCTCGGGCTCACCGGATGATCCGAACGGCATGGCCAGCACGACCAAGATCGTCTCCCTCCATGTGGCAGTCGACGCTCTTATGGGCCGCATTCCCGGAGCCTGCCCTTCATCGCCGGCAGGCTTCTGCACGCTTGGCGACTGGGTGACCGTCAGCGCGAACGCGGTGGCGAAGTCACCATGGGTTCCTTGCGGCTCACTGATGGGCGGCTGCAGCTCGCTCATGGGCGATCGCTTCGGCGAGTTCCTGGTAGTCGACGCGAACCAGGACGGCGTGTACAGCCCGGGCGAGACGGTTCTTCTGCCGGTGGGAAACGGAGCGCCGCCCGCGGGCGCTCCGCTTGCGGACGATCCCCACGTCACGTACGTCGACACGAACAACAACGGAACCCGCGATCCCGGTGAGTGGATCGTGTATGACGCGAACTCGAATGGCCAGTACGACAGCGGAGAGAGGACTTTTCTCGGGCCGCCCAACAAGCAGCCATCAACCAATCCGGTCACACTTCTGACTGACGACCCGACCCTTCGCTTCGTCGACTTCTACGACCTCGGGACGTGGAACTCATACATCCCGCTCCAGGTGGGAGAGAAGGTCCAGTTCGCTGATCTTCTGAGGGGCATGATGTATCCGTCTGGCAATGACGCAGCGATCGCAGTTGCCGAGCACGTGGCCGGCACTGTCCCGACATTTGTCGAACTCATGAACGAGGTCACGCTGCCCGGCCACGTAACCCCTGCCGGTCTTCCGAACAGCCACTTCACCAACCCGGCGGGCGTCGACAATTGGTGTCCCACTGTCGACGCTTACGGCAATTCTCTTGACGTTTTCGATCAGACCTATTGCGGCGACTCTATCAAGAGGAACGGCTACATCCACTACACGACTGCACGCGACCTGGCGCGTCTCTGGGAGCATGGATTTCAAGACCTGCTGTTCCGGCAGATCGTTGGTTTTCCAGGGCCGGCGTACAGCTTCACAACGTATCTCGGCGATACCCAGAAGCAATACCGCTTCGGCTGGGGAACGAATGGCTATCCGGGCTGGGACGGAGGCAAGGGTGGGAGCTCGGCCGCCTGCGGCAGTGGCACTGGAAGTCCGTACAACCTGAACTGCTCCATCATGAGCACCAGGCGGATCGGCCGGCGGCTGGTGATCGGGCTTATCGGGGCAAGCTATCCGCTGACTCAAGACGATCCGACTCTCGCGCTCGACTACGCGTTCTCAAAGCTCTTCCACCCCGACCCACACGGTGCGATTGACTCTGGCAATGGCTGGATCAACAAGGCGCTCGTATGCCTTCCCGATGGCCGCGCCGTGACAGCGGCCATGGCCTCCAATTACGGCCAGACCATCACGACCTGGGACGTGAACGTCGACGGATCGACTATCAGTCAGCTCACGGCCAGCGCCCCGCAGGGCGCGACCCAATCCGTCCTGCCCCTCGTCGCCGACCTCAAAGCCGTCGCACTGAGTAGCAACACGGTCGTCACCGCCAAGACGCTCGCCATCCCAAACGTGCGCGCGGCCCCAAGCGGTGGAAGCGTGAAACTCACTCTGTGGAACGTCGCAGAGGGGAGTGCCCCCAGCGTCGTGGTGGCGGACGTTCCGGCTGGTGCGGGCGCGGATGTCAACCTTCTGCGAATCAACGACAGTCAGTTCGTAAGCGCGTTTGTCGGTCAGGACGGAACCCTCGTACTCAAGGCGTGGAAGGTCGCTGCCGCAGTGAACGCAAAGGGAACGAATCTCGTCAAATTCGGATCGCTCAATCCTCCACTGGCGATCGACCAGGTCTCGATCGCCGGTCCCTTCATAGTCGGCGCTCTCTACTACTTCGTCACTGCTGTGCGAGAAAGCGCCACCGGCAACGTGGATGAAATGCTTTTCACCCTCGATCCGATTGCGGGCACGATCACCCAGGTCTCGGGATTCAGCGCGAACATCGCGGCGAGCAGCATCAGCGTTAGCGCCATCCCCGTCGAGCCGCGTCTCCCGGATGATGAGATCTTCGCGCCCGTCTATTTCGCGACGGCGGTCAGGACGCCGAGCGGATTCCTTCGCATTTTCTATGCCCCCGCACATTTCGATTTCAACGGCCTCCACGACTTCTTCCCTCGCGGAGACACGTCGATTACAAATGACCAGATTCTTGAGCGGCCGTCCCTCTTGCCCTTCGGGACGTCCGGCCTTGTGACCGCCGTCAGGGACAGTGCCGGCCAACCAAAGCTCATTGTTTGGGAGTCTCGCCGGAATGCCGACGACTCGATCACTCCGTACAGAATCGCCGCACACGAGGCGGCAAGCAGTTCATCCAGCTCAATCGAGGCCTGTGCGATTCCCACGACCCACGCCGAAGCCGACGTCGTTTCCTCGAACCTGGCCACCGCAGGTGGCTCGCCGGGCGTGCTCCAGCTCCGCGCCTCGCGGATCGGCGATCGACCCTAGTGCGTCTTCCGCGCGCGCGTCCTCTGTGTGTGGCAGCCGCGCTCGTTCTGCCCCTCGCCGCGTTGTCTTTGCCGCCGCTCGCCGCGTCTGCCGCCGGATCGTTGAGCGGAAGCCGAATCGACGACCCGACGCCCCTCTCAGAGGCTCACTTCGGCTTCTCGGTCGCCGGTCTTGGAGACGTCGACGGTGATGGCACAGCAGACCTCGCCGTAGGCGCCCCTGGCCAGGGCGTCGTGTACGTGGTTTCCGGATCGACTCATGCCGTCCTGCATAAGATTTCCGATCCCGACAACCTCACCGGGACGCAATGTGAGCCGACTACAGAGTCGCCTTCACCCTGTGATTTCGGCTTGGCAGTCGCAAGCGCCGGCGATGTGGATATCGACGGGGTCGACGATATTGCGGTTGGCGCGCCAGGAATCTTCGGTGCGGAAATCGCCATTCCATGCATTGATCTGTCGCAGCCTTGCCCGCAAGAAGGCAGAGCATTCGTGTTCTCGGGCAGGACAGGCACGTTGCTTAAGACCCTTGCCCACGACGGGCCCAACCAGGGAGCCGCGATCGTCTCACTTGGGAGCATCGACGGCGATCAGGTCCCTGATTTCGCGGTGGTCGCTCCTGGCGATCCCGGCGGGACGGGAGGGCTGGTGGCCGCGTTTGCCGGTTCGGACGGGCATGAGCTGTGGACGACGCTCGCGCCCGGCGCGACGCAGGGAATCACAGGCCTCGCCTACGCGAGCGCCGAGTTGGCGGCAATACCCGACGTCGACGGCGATGGCAAGCATGACGTGATCGTCGGCGCTCCGTGCTACTCGGTCGGGCAGCAATTCTGCGTCGGTCGGGCTTACGTTCTGTCCGGCGCCAGCGGCGCGACGCTGCGCGTTCACGACAACCCGGCGCCGCTGGCGTTCGCTGGGTTTGGATCTGGCGTGGCCGGGATCGGCGACCAGAACGCCGACGGGGTCGCCGACTACGCAGTTTCCGATCCCGGTGCGGCAGCCTCGGCGCACAGCCAGATCCATCTCTACAGCGGCGCCACCGGAATGCAGCTGTTGGCACCGCTCAGCAGCCCCACCGATGAACGGAACGAAGCGACCTCGAGCCGGCAGACCATGACTCTGACCGGCGTCGATGACAAGGATGGCGATGGGGCGCCCGATTTTTGGCTTGGCGCTGCGAGCAGCGGCGCCGCCTATCTGCTCAACAAGGACGGGCACGTGCTCGAGACCGCGAGCGACACGCAGTCTGGCTCTGACTTCGGGCTTGCCATGTCCGCTATCCCGGCACCGCCTGGCGAGCCTGGACTGGATGTGGTGGTCGGGGCGCCGACTCGTTCAGTCGGCGCGGTTACGGAGGCAGGCTCCGTGTTCCTGCTTCGAGCCGAGGCTGATCTCCAGGTGTCAAAGTCAGGCACTCCGGCAACGATCGCGCCCGGCGGAACGCTCACGTATGACATAACTGTCTTCAACGCGGGTCCGTCCGTCGCCCTCGGGATATCCCTCACTGATCCGATCTCGGCGGTGGCCACGCTGGACCAGGCTTCGCTGGCCGACGATCCAACCTGCGGGTTCGACTCTCCCAGTCATACCGTGACCTGCGCCGTCGGCGCGCTGGCGCCGGGCGCCACCTTCAAAGTCGAGTTCCGGGTGACCCTTGCGGACAACGCGAGCGTTCCCTCGACGGTCGTCAACACAGCATCTGTCACCTCTCTCACGACCGACCCGGCGCCTGGCAACAACATCTCGACGACCGGCGCCCAGGTGACCTGCGACGTTGTCGGCACGCCAGGTGATGACGTGCTCGTCGGCACCGCGGCGGGAGAGACCGTATGTGGCCTTGGCGGGGACGATGTGCTGATCGGTCTGGGTGCGAACGATGTCCTCGTCGGAGGCGACGGCGATGACACGCTGATCGGCAACGGTGGCGATGACACGCTACTTGGCGGTCCTGGGAACGACAGGCTTTTCGGTCAGGGTGGGAATGACAGCCTGTTCGGCGGAGCGGGCGATGACCGCCTGTACGGCGGTCCGGGCGACAACGTCCTCGATGGCGGACCCGGGAGTGATTTCTGCAAGACGCAGGCGGGTGCCGGCATGGTCAAGAACTGCGAGACCAAATAGCTCTTGACTTATGTTCTGCAACAGAGGGGTGTTTCGATCAACGACGCCTAGGCTGCCCTGCTCGTTGAGTGCGCCAACGACCTGATGAGACGGCGCTGGCTGCAAGAGGGGATCGAGCGCCAGCCATACAGCAACGCGGGTGGCAAACCGTGTCCCTCGGCGGCACTAAACGGCACCCAGCGAATCCAGACGGCGATTTCTGGACTGGCCGCGCCGATCTGTTATCCGCAAGGTTCGGAGTTCGAATCTCCGTCCCGGAGCAGAATCGTCAGTACACTTTGACCCCAGATGTCGTGGTTTCGGGTTGGCTGATTGCCACATTTCGTCTGCGCAGACCACCTCCCCGACCTGACCTAGAACGGACTCGAACTACGGCGAATCCTGGCACCATGTGGGCAATGCTTATGCACGCGCTCTACCTAGTGGGCAAGAGGATCATCGGCGGGGAACCCCATGCCGAGGTCGATACCGCCTCAATGAAGCTACTGGCGCGGTCCGATGTTGAGCTGGATGTCGCTGTCGGTTCAGTGGTCCTGGCCTCGTTTTTGGACTAGCTCGTCAGATATGGACCTGGTGTTCCAGCTAGCAGTCAGCATCGTTGTCTCCTGTCGGCTCACTCAACAGTCGCCGTAAATGCGGGCCGCGCGCTATTGGTCGCATCCTAAGGAGGGACCGTGAAAAGTTGGGACTGGCGTAGGTGGACCGGTGTCCTTGGAATCGTCTATGTGGTCATTCAGGTCGCCGCCCTTGTCCTTTTCCTTGTGGCGGGCAACCCGCCTGACTTCGGAGACGCCAACAAGTACGCGAGCTGGATCAATTCCAACGGCGGCCTCTTCATGGGCGACGCCTTCCTGACCAATGTGGCCACCGTTGTCCTACTAATGCAGTTCACGGGCATTCGTGCGGTCATTCGAGGTGCGGGTGAAGACTGGGAGTGGGCAGCCGCTCTCTTCTTCGGGGCCGGTTTGGTAACGGCCGCGATTCTGATTGTTGGCTCCGCCGCAGAAGCGAGCGCAGTATTCATAAGCGGGCCCGGGACCGATCCCACGATCGTTCGCGCTGCCTGGGCCGGGGCCTGGATGGCGCTCACGTTCCTATATCTACCGGCCGCAATAGCGTTTGGGACCGCCGCCTACGCGGTCCTCCGCGCCGCGATACTGCCGCGCTGGGTGGGTTGGCTGAGCGCTGCGGCCGGCGTTCTCGACGTGGTCGCAGCGCTGACCATCTTCGGGGGCACTGGCAACAACGGACCCGTCGGGCTGCTGCCCATCTTTCTCGGCGCCACGCCGGTGGTTGTTTGGTTCGTGGCGGTCAGCATTGTTCTACTCGGCCGCGCCCCACGTATCGGTCAGAAAGCTATGCCAACCGGAGTGGGCTGATGAGCTCCATACCGTCGCTTCACTCGTTGACGGCCTACACAGCCGACACGGATTTTAGGATGACGCCGGGACGGCCAAGCACCGACTAGACCCGAGCCTTAGCGTTGGCACAACGGCAAGATCCGATCGGGAGGTTTGACACCGTATCCAGTGGACCTCGGTGGACTCTGGTGGACGAGTCGTGGCCCTCAAGACCGTCTGGACTCGACAACGATTTCGGTGGTCTCTGGTGGACGGTCAACGGTGTGCATGGCATTCAGATGGTTAGCGATCGGATTGGGTTCATGAGTCTATGTTGCCGATCGGCCGCGCGAGGTGCTGGACAACGAAGAATGACCGAGGATCTCCTGCGCTTCATGGGGGAGCGAGGAGAAAAGTTCGAAGAGCGTCCACTAAGGGGAGCCAATTTCGATGCAACTATCCGCGCCTAGGGCCGTGATCTAGAGGATTCGAAGCCCCTGGCCCATTGCGAGAATTACCGCCTGGGTGCGATTGTTCGCCTTGAGCTTCTCGAAAATCCTGCTCATGTGATTCCGCACTGTCTTCTCGCTGATGCCAAGGCGGTGGCCGATCTGCTTGTTCGACAGCCCCTCAGCGACACCCGTCAAGACGTGTATCTCTCGTCTGGACAGTGGTGGCGTGGGACTCTCGGCCAGGGTCCGGACAGCACCAGACCTAAGCCCGTGACGCGTGGTCTCCACGCTGATGCGTCCGGCGAGAAGGGTTCTTGGCCTCGGTACTTGCCCGCTATTCTCCACGTCCCGGCTTTCCTGTACTAATCGGTTCACCGCGGAACTCGTTGAGGTCAGGCTAGGAAACGTAGCCCGGCCCGACAGCGTGGGAAATACCTGAAAAGGTCGAGGGACGGTACCCGATTTCGGCTGGGCAAGGTGGGCAGACGGGCGCCGACGCTTCACCGAGTGATGCGTCGAGCCGGGCCCGTCTGTTGACTGGATCGTTCACCGCGACAGATGTTTGGCTCCCAATCCATGGCTAGGCCAAGCCGTCAATGCGCTCACGCACGCAGCGCGCGATGCGGACGATGGTCGTCGACTTCGGGACTTCTCCCGAGGTCACGCCAACCCCTAATCAGTTCTGGATTGCTGAATGCCGAACAAAGCGGGAAACTAACATGCACGTTCGATGGTTCCAGAGACGCGGTACGCGCGGAGTGGCGACGTCAACATCGCCTATCAGCTGACCGGCGACGGCCCAATGGACCTCGTTTACGTCATGGGCTGGGTGAGCAATCTGGAGGCGTTTTGGCAGGAACCATCTGTAGCACGTTTCTTTTACCGCCTCGCCTCCTTTTCTCGACTCATCCTTTTCGACAACGGGGTACCGGCCTGTCCGACCGCGTCCCAATCGATCGCCTACCGACCATTGAGCAGCGAATGGACGATGTTCGTGCGGTGATGGATGCGGCGGGCTTAAATCGCGCGGCCCTCTTCGGGGTCTCCGAGGGAGGGCCAATGTGCTCCGTGTTTGCGGCCACCTTCGCGCACCGGACTTCAGCCCTCGTGATGTATGGCTCCTACGCGAAACGTGTGTGGGACCCGGAGTATCCGTGGGCGCCTAGACCAGAAGAAAGAGAGCGCTGGTACACGTTGCTCGAGCCAAGAGTGGGGCTCCGGCGCCGACGTCAAAATCCTGGCTCCGAATGCGGACGACCAGGAACTGGGGGATCGTGGATGGCGGGATTTGCTCGGGCAGAGATCCCAGTACGTGGGGTCGTGCAGAAAAGTTCGAAGAGCGTCCACTAAGGGGAGCCAATTTTCGTGTGCTGATTCGGCTGAAGCACGACAAGAGCGTCCCGCGTGATGCACCGGAGCCAAATTCGGTGTGCAAGTTCGGCTTGTAGGCGACAAAACGCCTTCGCCTGCTGTGCGACAGCCCTTCGGCTGATTCGCTACATCTACTTCGGTACGTACGCGACACTCCCCGGCTATGAGGGAGATGAGCGTGACCGAGCAAAGGTACAAAGCGGTTCTCGGCGAGCCCGATGTGCTTCGTGGCGCCGCCTGCGTCACATCGGCCAGTTCCCAGCCACTGCCGCGATCCTCTTGTCCTTGACTGCTTTCTGGAAGGCCGCGTAGTCCTGCTCGTTCTGGTCGGCGTAGGCCTCGGCAAACGACACCATGGCGCGATCGAAGCTGTCGCTCTGGCCGAGGTAGGCGCTAATCGCGATGCTGTCGCCAGAGCGTGCATGACCCCGAGCCAGAGTCCAGCCGCAAAGCCGTCCCCATACCTTCAAGGCCGCCACCGAAAGAACGGTGAAGTCGGGAGACCACTTCCAGTCGCGGAGCTGACGGACGTAATAGTCGCGTTCCTTACCGTCCGGCTCACGTATCCGGTTCCAGCCTAGAAAGATGTCACTTGTCGCCTGCATCAGGCGCTGGCCGCTGACAACCCGCTCGCCGTGATACCGGAATTCGCTCGGACCG
>WNFD01003999.1_pt1 | contig 20783 bp, 16 predicted proteins | sample 5400491 | NCBI WGS metagenome assembly WNFD01 (sample SAMN13153343, study PRJNA577476) | soil metagenome | isolation source: 120 cm saprolite under Douglas fir tree site 2 hole 2 replicate 2 | place: USA:California | collected 2015-04-18
GATAGATGAGCGGGCCGATCAAGGTCGCGGTCGCCGGTCACCGCGGCAAGGTCGGCTCGATCCTCGCGGCGGCGCTGGCCGCCGAACCCGACTTCGACTATGTCGGCGGGATCGGCGCCGGCGACGACCTCGGCGCGTTCCTACGCGAGCGCCGGCCGCAGGCGCTGGTGGACTTCACCCGTCCGGACGTCGCTTTGCATCACGCCCTGGCCGCGATCGCCGCAGGCGCGGCGCCCGTGATCGGCACGTCAGGAATCGCCTCCGACGGTGTTGATCGGATCGAGGCCGCGTGTAGGGAGAAGAAGCTGGGCGGGATCGTCGCGCCAAACTTCGCCGTCGGAGCCGTGCTGATGATGCACCTCGCCGACATTGCGGCTCCTCATTTCGACGCGGCAGAAGTCATCGAGATGCACAACGCAGCCAAGCTCGATGCGCCCTCCGGTACGGCGCTGTCGACCGCCAGGCGGCTCGCGGCGCGACGCGGCAGCAAGCCCTTCAGCCATAAGAAAGCTGAGAAGGTCACGCTCGAGGGCACGCGGGGTGGGGAGGAGGGCGGCATCGCAGTGCACAGCGTTCGATTGCCGGGTTTCGTCGCCGACCAGGAGGTCATATTCGGCCTCCCGGGCCAGACCCTGACGATCGCCCATCGGACCACGAGTCGCGAGGCCTACGTGCCGGGCGTCCTGCTCGCGATACGAAGGGTGACCAGCGGGCCGCGCTTCTACCGCGGCCTCGACGAGCTGCTTGGCCTCGACCTCCGCTGACTTCCCACGCTGCCCCGATCGAACTAAACTGAAGGTCGTGCCCACCTCCAAACGGTTGAACGTTGCCGTCGTCGGCGCGACGGGTCTTGTGGGCCGGCAGATGCTGCAGATCCTGGCCCAGCGCAAATTTCCCGTGGCGAGCGTTAGCGCCTTCGCATCGGAGAGATCTGTAGGCATGCAAGTGCCTTTCAACGGCGAGCACCTGACTCTGCGGCATCTCGACGAAACCGTTTTCAAAGGCATCGACGTCGCGATGTTCGCCGCCGGAGCGGATATCTCTCTGCTCTACGCGCCGAGCGCTGCGGAGGCGGGGGCTCTCGTGATCGACAAAAGCTCTGCGTGGCGGATGAAGGCCAACGTGCCGCTCGTCGTCCCCGAGGTCAACCCCGAGGACATCCGCGACAACGAGGGCATCATCGCCAGCCCGAACTGCACGACGATCCCCCTCACAATGGTGCTCGAGCCGCTGCGCAAGCGGTTCGGTGTCACGCGAGTCGTCGTCTCCAGCTATCAGGCCGCCTCGGGGGCCGGCCGGGCGCTGATGGACGAGCTCGTAGACCAGACCGAAGCCATCGCCGCGGGCAAGGAGCCAACCGTGACCGTCACGTCGCACCAGCTGGCCTACAACGTGATCCCCGGTGGCTGGAAGCCGGACACCGACGGCTACAACGAGGAGGAGATGAAGCTGGTCCACGAAACCCGCAAGATCCTCCACGATCCGGAGCTGCCGATCGCAGCAACCTGCGTGCGCGTGCCGGTGCCCATCGGCCACAGCGAGTCGGTATTGATTGAGACCAGAGAAAAATTGAGCGCGGCCGAGGCGCGTTTGGTCCTGGGCAGCGCCCCCGGCGTGATCGTCGAGGATGACCCGCACGCCAAGATCTACCCGACCCCGCACCGCGTCGCCGGCAAAGACGAGGTGTATGTTGGCCGTATTCGAGACGACCTCTCGTCCAGCCGCGGGTTGATGCTCTGGCTGGTCTCCGACAACCTTCGCAAGGGAGCCGCGCTCAACGCGGTCCAGATCGCCGAGCACGCGCTCGTGATGGGGGTGCTTTAGCGTGGCCACTGAAATCGGACGCCTGCTGACCGCGATGCTGACCCCGTTCAAGGCGGATGGCTCGGTCAACTACGAGGCGGCCGAGAAGCTGGCCGTCCTGCTCGTCGCCGACGGATCCGATGGCGTGGTCGTTTCCGGGACGACTGGTGAGTCGCCGGCACTCAGCGATGACGAGAAGATCGAGCTGCTGAAGGTCGTCAAAAAGGCGATCCCACGCCACTCGGTCGTCATGGGTTCGGGAAGCAACGACACGCATCATTCGGTCAAGCTCTCCGAGCGCGCGATGAAGGCCGGCGCTGACGCTCTGCTCGCGGTCGTGCCCTACTACAACAAGCCTCCGCAGGAGGGCATGTACCAGCATTTCAAAGCGATCTCCGAGGTCGGCCCCACGGTCATGTACAACATCCAGGGCCGCACCGCCATCAACATGACCGGCGCGACGACGCTTCGGTGCGCGCAGCTGCCCGGCATCATCGGCGTCAAGGAGGCCAGCGGCGACCTCGATCAGATCGGTCTTGTCTGCGCGGGTAAGCCGGCGCATTTCAATGTCTGGAGCGGCGACGACAGCTGGACCCTGCCCGTGCTCGCGGTCGGAGGTTACGGTGTCATCTGCGTCGTCTCACACATCGCCGGCCGCTCGATGAAGAAGATGATCGAGGCCTACGCCAAGGCGGACAACCGGGCCGCGAGGGACATCCACCATGGACTGCTGCCGGTCATCAAGACGCTCATGACCACCGCCGCCAACCCGGTGCCGATCAAGTCGGCGGTCAACGCCATGGGTTTTCCGGCAGGTCCATTCCGCCTCCCGCTGGTTCCGCTGACCGACGATCAGCTCAAGTCGGTGATGCAGACGATTGGGGACGCGGGAGACCTCATAACGTTCAAGACGGGAGTGAAAGTCGCTTAGCTTGTCGTCGGAGCTGAACCAGCTCCACGCAGAGGTCCGGGCGTGCGTCAAGTGCGGGCTCCACGCGACGCGCACGCAGGCAGTGCCCGGGGTGGGACCGTGCCCGGCCGACATCATGATCGTGGGCGAAGCCCCCGGCTTCAACGAGGACCGGCAGGGTGAGCCCTTCGTCGGCGCGGCGGGCAAGCTCCTGGACACGCTGCTGGCGCGCATCGGACTCGGCCGCTCCGACGTCTACATCACCAACGTGCTCAAGTGCCGCCCGCCGCAGAATCGCGACCCGATGCCGAACGAGGTCGAGTCCTGCTCGCCGTACCTGGCCCGGCAGCTGTCGATGATCAAGCCGAAAGTCGTGCTCATTCTCGGCCGGCATGCTCTGGAGCGGCTGCTGCCCGGCCAGGGCTCGATATCGCGCATCCACGGCAGCATGGTGCGACGTGGCGACGTGGCCTACGTGCCGCTCTTCCACCCGGCCGCCGCGCTGCACAACGGCGCGCTGGTCGCGGACCTCGAGCACGACTTCGACCGCGTCAAGGCCTACCTCGACAAGCTGCTGGCGCCGCCGCCACCGCCGGAACCGGTCCCCGTCCCCAAACAGGAAGCCGAGCAGCTGCGCCTGTTGTGAAATCCCCACGAACTCAGAGCCTTCGGCGTGAGTTCGCGGGGGCCCCTATCGGCGGATCGCGGCTTCGGTACCTGCCGCTGGGCGGCCTCGGCGAGGTCGGCATCAACATGTGGGCGCTCGAGTGGGAGGGCCAGGTCCTCGTCGTCGACGCCGGGCTCATGTTTCCGCAAGAGGACATGCTCGGCATCGACCTGGTCCTGCCCGACATCTCATACCTGCTTGAGGGCGGCCGCAAGGTGCTCGGCATCTTCCTGAGCCATGGGCACGAGGACCACATCGGCGGCCTGCCATACGCATTGAAAAAGCTGAACGTCCCCGTCTACGGAACACGCCTCACGCTCGGCCTCGTCAAGCCCAAGCTGAAGGAGCACCGCATCCTGCGGGAAGCAGACCTGCGCGAGGTGCGGGTGGGCGACAGCGTGCAGATGGGACCATTTCGGGTCGAGACGGTGGCGGTGTGCCACTCGATCCCAGATGCGGTCGCCCTGGCGATCCAGACCCCGGTCGGCCGCGTGATCTACACCAGCGATTTCAAGCTCGACCCCGATCCACCCGACGGCCACCCGACCGACATGGAGCGCTTCCGCCGCCTGGGTGACGAGGGCGTGCAGCTCCTGCTCAGCGACTCCACCAACTCGGAGCGGTCGGGCCGCTCAGGATCGGAGCGCGACCTGCATGCGCCATTCGAGCGCATCTTCGGCGAAGCGCCTGGACGAATCGTCGTTGCGAACTTCGCCTCCAACATCCACCGCATTCAGCACCTGGTGAGGATGGCGGTGCAGTTCGACCGCAAGGTCGCCGTGGTCGGACGCAGCCTCCAGACCAACTTCAAGACCGCTCGCGAGCTGGGTTTTCTCAAGGTGCCCGAGGGCCTCACCGTCCAGCTCGAGAATGTCGACAAGGTCGCACCGTCGAAGCTCCTGCTCCTGACGGCCGGCAGCCAGGGCGAGCCGATGTCGGCCCTGGCGCGGTTCGCCGCACAGCGGCACCCGGTGGTCAACGTTCTGAAGGGCGACTGGGTGGTGATCTCCGCGCGGCCGATACCGGGCAACGAGCGGTCGGTCCACCAAACCGTGAACAACCTGTACCGGCACGGGGCGCACGTGTTCTACTCCGAGGTCGGCCATGTCCACGTCACCGGGCATGCTCAAAAGGACGAGCTGCGAGAGATGATCGACGCGGTTCGGCCTCGTTACTTCATCCCCGTTCACGGCGAGTATCGCCAGCTCTACCAGCATGCCGACATCGCGCGCGAAGCCGGCATCGATGCCGACCGCATCCTTGTCGTCGAAGACGGCGAGACGATCGAGCTTGACAAGGAATCAATAAGACGTGGCGAAAAGATCGCCACCGGGCTGGTCTTCGTCGACGGGCTGGGCGTCGGGGACGTCGAGCAGGTGGTGCTCCGCGACCGCCGGCACCTCGCGGAGGATGGGATCCTGGTCGTCACCCTCGTCCTCGATCGCGACACCGCGACGGTGCGCGCCGGCCCCGACCTCGTCTCGCGAGGCGTCATCGAGCCCGAGCTTTCGGCCAAACTCATGTCCGATGCGCGGAAAGCAGTGATGGACAGCATCGCCAGGTTTGCCCAGACGCACGCCGACGTCAACACGCTCAATGAGGCCATCCACGACGCCGTCTCGAAGACGATCTACAAACAGACGCGCCGCCGGCCGATGGTGATCCCGGTCATAACAGAGATCTGACGGGATGAAGCTCCCGCCTCTCGCACTCGTCGCGCCGAGCCTGTGCCCGCGCTGCGACCAACCCGCGATGCTCGTGATGGACCATTCCGAGGATTCGCGATGCGGGCACTGCGGGCTGCAGCTGCATCAATGCGGACGATGTCGAGGCATCGCCGGGCCATTCGACCGGTACTGCGGTTTTTGCGGACACGAGCTCGTGCGCGGCCTGCAGCGGCCGATCTGGTGGCGCCTGTGGATGCTGGCAGCGCTGGTGCCCCTCGCGGCGGCGTTGACCGGCGGCATCTGGTGGGCGGCGCACTCCCACTAGGTTCTATCTATTCAAGCGCTGCCCGCACTCGACACAGAAGCTGTGACGTCCGAGGTTGTGATGGCCGCACGAGGCGCACACGAGCCGGCGCGGTGGATCCGCCTGCAGCCAGCGCTCCCGCTCGCGGCGATACCAGATGCCGTCCTCCGGGCCGAGCATCCATCGACGCCCTTCGCCATCGAGGACGGCCAGATCGCGCACCGCGAGCCGGAACGCGCGAGCCTGAAGACCGCCGTTGCGACGCTCGTCGACCAGCTGGCGATAGTGCGTCTCGGCGTCCGCGAAAGGATCGACTGCCACGCCCAGAGTCTAGGCTCCCCATCACGTGGGGAGCTCCGCCCGCGCCCCGCAGGGCGCCGGCGGTGAGGGGAGAAACGGCAGCCCAATCGAGCGGGTGTAGAATCCGCTGAGCCCGGCATCGCCGAGCACACCAGCATGCGTCGCACCAACTCACGAGGCTCCCGCTCACACGCGAACGGCGCTCGCCGCGCCTCTTCGTCGCGCTCCCGAACCTCGCGCTCCAAGCGATCGAGGCGACCGCACCTCACGCAGCGCCAGGTTCGCGAGATCGCCGGCGTCCTGCTGATCCTGGTGGGACTGCTCAGCGCCCTGGCGGTGGCGAGCCACGCCGGCTCGATTCTCGCCGGGCTGCAGGAATGGCTCGTTGCGAGCTTCGGCAAGGCGTGGTTCGTGCCGGTCGCGGCAGCGGTCGCTTTAGGCGCGTACATGCTGTGGCCTCAGGCGCCTCGGCCGCGGCTGCTCGACGTGCTCGCGGGCACCGTCGCGGTGATCGCGCTGGTCGGCCTCTTCGGGCTCGCAGCGGAGGCGGGCGGATCCGCGGGGCGAGCGATCGACAGCGCGGTGGTCGGCCTGGCCGGGAGATGGGGCGCGTGGGCGCTGTTGGTGGCGGGCCTCGTCATCGGCCTGATCGTGACGATTCACTTCAGCCCGGGCTCGCTGATCGCGGCCGTCGTGAAGACCGGGCAGGCCGCGTTCGCAGAGCGGCGGAGGCTGGAGCGATTGGTGGCGGCGCCCGCCGAGCAGGTGAGGCCGATCGCCAAAGCCACGGCGGTCGCCGACCGCACGGAAGTAGGCCCTGCCTACCCGCCGGTCGCGGCGGCCCTGCGCAGCTGGGAGGTCGAGCCCGACGACGAAGACACGAGGCCGGCAGTGCCGGCCGAGCGGGATGGGGAGGGGGAGGCCGCCTCCGAGAAGCCCGTGCTGCGCGTAATCGCCGAGCCCGAGGACGAGCTCCCCGAGATCGAGTGGAAGCTCCCGTCGATAGCGCTCCTGGACACTGTCACCGCTCGCCGTGAGCGCATGGCCGATGAGATCAAGCGCAACGTCAAGATCATCGAGACCACGCTCGCAACGTTCGGAGTCGAATGCAAGGTGATCGGGGTCAATCCCGGCCCTGCAGTGACGCAGTACGAGCTACAGCCCGGCGCGGGTGTCCAGGTGAAGCGGATCACGGCGTTGAGCAACGACCTGTCGCTGGCGCTCGCAGCCGCGCCCTTGCGGATCGAGGCGCCCATCCCCGGCAAATCCGCGGTCGGTATCGAGGTGCCGAACAAGTCGGCGAGCCTGGTCACGATCCGAGAGGTGTTGGAGACGGCCGCCTTCCGCGAGGGCACGCACACGCTTGCGCTCGCCCTGGGCAACGACGTATCCGGGCAGTCGATCGTCGGAGACCTGACCCGCATGCCGCACCTGCTCATCGCGGGCGCCACCGGTCAGGGCAAGAGCGTGTGCATCAATGCGCTGATCACGAGCCTGCTCTTCCAGGTCACGCCCGACCACCTGCGCCTTCTGCTCATCGATCCCAAGCGCGTTGAGCTCACGAATTACAACGGCCTGCCTCATCTCGCGCTGCCGGTGCTCGTCGAGTCGCACCAGGCCGCCGCAGCGCTGCGGTGGGCGGTGGCGGAGATGGATCGCCGCTACAAGATGTTCTCGGCCGAGGGCGTGCGCAACATCGCCGCCTACAACGAGAAGGCCACGCAGCGCCTCGCTCGCCAGCTGCCCTACATCGTCATCGTGATCGACGAGCTCGCCGACCTGATGATGGTCGCCGCGGGCGAGATCGAGGAGCTCATCTGCCGCATCGCGCAGCTGGCGCGCGCGGTCGGCATCCACCTCGTCATCGCCACCCAGCGACCATCGACCGACATCATCACGGGTCTGATCAAGGCCAACATCCCCTCGCGCATCGCATTCGCCGTCGGCTCGCAAGTGGACAGCCGAGTGATCCTCGACACGGGCGGCGCGGAGAAGCTGCTCGGCCGCGGCGACATGCTGTATCAGCCCGTCGACGCCGGCAAACCGACACGCATCCAGGGCGCATTCGTCAGCGACCCCGAGGTCGAGTCGGTGGTCAACTTCTGGCGTTCGCAGGGCGGCCCGCGCTACATGGAGGAGATCCTCGAACAGGGGGCCGGCACCGAGTGGGAGCGAGGCGAGTCCACCGAGCGCAAGCTGGATCCGCTGTTCCCGCGCGCGGCGCGGGCTGTCGCCGCTGAGGGCGGGGCTTCGGTGTCGCTCGTGCAGCGAAAGTTCAACGTCGGCTACTCACGTGCTGGCCGGATCGTCGACCAGCTCGCCGAGCATCGGGTCATCGGGGGCTACCAGGGGTCCAGGTCTCGCGAGGTGCTGATGAACCTGCCGGACGTCGACGACCTCCTGGAGAGGATCGGCCTGGAATGACGTGGGAGCCGGCGCCGACGCACACTTCTCCTTAGAAGCCGTGAACCTCCCCAACCTCTTGACGCTCAGCCGGCTGGCGGCGATCCCGCTGCTGATGGCGCTCCTGCTCGTGCGTTTTCCCGGCCATGACCAGCTGGCGGCGGCGCTCTTCATCGTCTTCTCGTTCACCGACACGCTCGATGGACAGATCGCCCGTCGCAGGGGCATGGTCAGCGACCTCGGGAAGTTCCTCGACCCGCTTGCTGACAAGCTGCTCGTGCTCTCGGTCCTGATCGTCCTCGTCCAGGAGGGGCTCGTCGCCGCGTGGGTGGTCGTGGTGATCTTCTCGCGCGAGCTCCTGATCACGATCCTGCGGTCGGTGGGCGCCTCGCAGGGACGCGTGATACCCGCGGCTCCCCTGGGCAAGACGAAGACAGTGACCCAGATGGCCGCGGTGACGCTGCTGATTCTCCAGCGGCCATACCCGGAGCTGGTCTGGGTCGCCGCGATCGCGGTCGCGGTCGCGGTCGTTTTCACGATCGTGAGCGGCATCGACTACCTGGTGCGCTTCCGCCATCTGATCGGGTTGGGTGCGGGCGCGTCGGGTTCGACGTCCCTGGTCGACCCGCTGGCCGGCGAGCTGGGCGCGATGCTTGCCCGCGAGCGGCTCACCGTGTCGGTGGCCGAGTCCTGCACGGGCGGCCTGCTCGGTTCCCTGATCACGGACCGGCCGGGCAGCTCCGCGTATTTTTCAGGCGGCGTGATCGCCTACGCGGATGAGGCCAAGCGCGATGAGCTCGGCGTTCCGGCGGCGCTGCTCACACGGCACGGCGCGGTGAGCCGCGAGGTCGCGCTCGCGATGGCGGACGGAGCGAGGGCGAGATTCGGAACCAGGCTCGCCGCCTCGATCACGTGCATCGCCGGTCCCGACTCCGCCGGCACCACCAAGCCGGTCGGCCTCACGTACATCGCCATCGCGTCCGATTGGGGCAGCCGCTGCGAGGAGTACATCTTCACCGGCGACCGCTGGTCGAACCGCCGCCAGGCTGCGGCTGAGGCGCTCCACCTGCTCATCGAGGAGATCCGCTCGGGCGCCGGCCGGCAAAAGAGAAAGCCGGCTTGAGATACTTGACCGCCGAACACTTGTTCGCTACACTTGGTCAGCGTCTTAACAGCTGCAGTTGACCTCAGCCCCACGACGTAGAACACTCGCCGCAACGACCTAGGAGGCATTCGAGACATTGGAAAAGGAAAAAGAGAAGTCCCTCGACTCGGCGATCTCCCACATCGTGAAGAGCTATGGCAAAGGCTCGATCATGAAGTTGGGTGAACAGGCCGCGCAGCGCGGCGAGATACTCGTGATCCCCACCGGCGCGCTGCTGCTCGACCTTGCGCTGGGCGTAGGTGGGATTCCGCGCGGCCGCGTGACCGAGCTGTACGGCCCCGAGTCGGCGGGCAAGACGACCCTTGCCTTGCATGTCATCGCCGAGGCGCAGAAGCAGGGTGGGGTGGCGGCATTCGTGGACGCGGAGCACGCGCTGGACCCACTGTACGCGTCGCGAATCGGAGTCAAGATCGACGACCTCCTGATCAGCCAGCCCGACACGGGCGAGCAGGCGCTCGAAATCGTCGAGGTCCTGGTCCGCTCAGGAGCGCTCGACGTCATCGTCATCGATTCGGTGGCCGCGCTCGTGCCGAAAGCGGAGATCGAAGGCGAGATGGGGGACGCCCATGTCGGGCTGCAGGCGCGGCTGATGTCACAGGCGCTGCGCAAGCTGACCGCCGCGATCTCGAAGTCGAACTGCTCGGTCATCTTCCTCAACCAGCTGCGCGAGAAGGTCGGGATCATGTTCGGCAACCCGGAGACCCAGCCTGGCGGCCGCGCCCTCAAGTTCTACTCGTCGGTGCGGCTCGACATCCGAAAGGTAGAGGTCATCAAGTCAGGCCTCGACTCGGTCGGCGCCCGCGTGAAGGTCAAGGTGGTGAAGAACAAGGTCGCGCCACCGTTCCGATCCGCGGAGTTCGACATCCTCTTCAACGAAGGCATCTCGCGCGAAGGCTCGCTCATCGACGCCGCGCTCGAGTACGGGATCCTCGAGAAGAGCGGGACCTGGATGTCGTATGGCGATCAACGCCTCGGACAGGGCCGTGAGAACGTGCGCAACTACCTGCGCGAGAACCCGACCCTTTCATCTGAGATCGAGACCGCGGTTCGCGCCAAGGCCGCGGGCGGGACCGCGCAGTCCGTGCAGCGGGCGGCCGCCGCGCGGCCGGCGTCGGACAGCTCCGGTGCCGCAGAGGAGTTTTAGCCGCCGCCAGCCAAAGCAGCCGACCGCAAGCGCGCTCGATTCCGGATTGCGACTGCTGGCACGACGCGCTCACTCGCGTGTCGAGCTGCTGCTGAAGCTGACCAGGCGGGGTTACGACAGCACCGCGATCAGGACGGCCCTGAGGCGGCTGGAGGAGCTCGGATACCTCGACGATCAGTCGTTCGCGCGCTCCTTCGTGCGACGCCGAGGATCGGTGCGGGGACCCCGGGCGCTGTCGGCGGAGCTCGCGGCCCGTGGTGTCGATCGAGCCCAGGTGGACACCGCCATCGCCGAGTTCGGCGAGGCCGAGCAGCTTGCCGCCGCGACCCACATCGCAGAACGCCTGTACGCCAGGAAGCCTTCGCCGGGCCGCCACGAGATCCTCGATGAGATCGGCGCCAAGCTGGTCAGGAGGGGCTTCTCCGTGCCTGTCGCCCGCGCCGCCTGCAAGGCCGTGCTCGCGGGACGGTCGGACCCCCCACCGGCCTAGAATTTCCTCACGAGGGGCGCAAGTGTTGCGCCCGCAGTCATAGAGCCAACCCGACGCGGGCGGACACACAGCCTGCGATGGAACCGCACTTTGACAATCGAATAAATGAGGTGCATGTCACATGCCTGTCTACGTCTACGTACTGCTTTTCGTGGCACCCGTGGTGGCACTCCTCGCCGGCTTTGGGGTGGCTTACCTGGTTTTCCGGAACCGCCAGGGCAACGGGGCCAGCGCCCTCGAGGCCAAGGCCCAAGTGGCGCTCTCGGAGGCCGAAACCCAGGCCAAGGAGAAGCTGCTGGAGGCCAAAGAGGAGGCCGTCAAAGTTCGCACCGCCGCCGAGCAGGAGGCCCGGGAGTACCGGGTCCAGTCGCAGCAGATCGAAAAGCGCCTTCTCCAGAAGGAGGAGAACCTCGACCGGAAGGGCGAGGACCTCAACCGTAGGGAGCGCGAGCTCAGCGGCAAGGAGAAGGGGCTGGACGATATCAAGGCCCAGCTCGAGGACACCTATCGCCAGCAGGAGAAGGAGCTTCAGCGCGTCGCCAACATGACGCGGCAGGAGGCTCAGGGCATCCTGATGGGCCAGGTCGAACAGGACCTGCGCAACGAGGTCGCCCGCAAGGTGCGGGAGGCCGAGCTGGCTGCTCGCGACGAAAGCGAGCGCAGAGCCCGAGAGATCGTCACCGAGTCGATCCAGCGGATCGCCGCCGACCAGACCGCCGAGGTCTCGGTTTCGGTGCTGCCGCTGCCGACCGACGAGCTCAAGGGCCGCATCATCGGCAAGGAGGGCCGCAACATTCGGGCCCTGCAGCAGGCGACCGGGATCGATCTCATCGTCGACGACACCCCGGAAGCCGTGATCATCAGCGGGTTCGACCCGGTCCGCCGAGAGGTGGCGCGGGTCGCGCTCAACAAGCTCATCGTGGACGGCCGGATTCATCCGGCCCGCATCGAAGAGATCGTCGCCAAGTCCCGCCAGGAGGTCCTGCAAAGAGTCAAGGAAGAGGGGGAGGCGGCGGTCCTCGAGGTCGGTCTCCAGGGTCTTCACCCTGAGGTCGTCCGTCACCTCGGCATCCTGCGGTTCCGTACCAGCTACGGCCAGCAGGTGCTGAACCACTCCAAGGAGGTGGCCTATCTCGCCGCCATGATGGCGTCCGAGATCGGCGCCGACGTTCGCATCGCCAAGATGTCAGGCCTGCTCCACGACATCGGCAAGGCCATCGACCACGAGGTCGAAGGCTCGCACGCCGTGATCGGGGCAGACCTACTGCAGCGACATGGGGTGCCGGCTCCGGTGGTGCACGCGGTTCGCGCTCACCACTACGACGAAGAGCCGCACTCGATGGAAGCCCTTCTCCTCATCGCCGCGGACGCCATCTCGGCGGCCCGCCCAGGCGCACGGCGTGAGTCACTCGAGGCTTACGTCAAGCGGCTGGAAAAGCTGGAGGAGATCGCCAACTCGTTCCAGGGAGTCCAGCAGTCTTACGCCATCCAGGCCGGCCGCGAGGTCCGGATCCTGGTCAAGCCGGAGCAGATCGATGACACCGCTGCCCAGCTGATGGCGCGGGACATCGCCAAACGCATCGAGACTGAGCTGAGCTTTCCCGGGCAGATCCGGGTCACGGTGGTCCGCGAGACGCGGGCCGTCGAATACGCCAAATAACCAATCAAAGGGGGGGCCCAAGTCGGGCTCCCCTTTCTTTTTTCACCTCCCCACCTTGTGGGGAGGTCGCCCCGCGCGCGAAGCGAGCTGGGCGGGTGGGGAGTGGCAATAGACTTGAGCCGCGTGGCTGACGACTTGCGCATCCTCTTCGTGGCTGACGTCGTCGGCCAGCCCGGTCGGGACGCGGTCAAGGCGATCCTCCCGGGGCTGAAGCGGGAGCTCGAGGCCGACCTCACGATCCTCAACGGGGAGAACGCCGCCGGCGGCTTCGGCCTGACCGCCAGGCTGGTTGCGGAGCTGCGCGCCGCCGGCGCCGACGTCATCACCACGGGCAACCACGTCTTCGCGCAGAAGGAGTTCGTAGCCGAGCTGCCGGCGCTGGAGCGCGTCATCCGGCCCGCCAACTATCCGCCCCAGGCGCCCGGGCAGGGGTGGTGCGTGGTCCCGGCGGCAGGCCACGACGTGCTGGTCATGAACCTGATCGGCCGGATCTTCACGATTGATTCCCTGGACGACCCTTTCCGTGCCGCCGACGCCATCCTGGCCGCCCACCCCGAAATCAAGATCGTTTTCTGCGATATGCACGCGGAGGCAACCTCCGAGAAGACGGCCATGGGGTGGTACCTGGAGGGCCGCGCGAGCGCCGTCGTAGGCACCCATACCCACATTCCCACCGCCGACGCGCGGGTGCTGCCGGGCGGCACCGCCTACGTCACGGATGTGGGCATGGTCGGTCCCCGTGACGGCTGCATCGGGATGGACAAAGGCGTCGTCCTGCAGCGGTTCCTGACCGGGGTCCCAAGCCGCTTCGTAGTGGCGTCTGGAATCGTGACTTTCAATTCGGTACTGGTTACCATTAGGGCTTCCACCGGCCGGGCAACATCGATCCAGCGAATCGACCGCGAACATATTTGAAGGGGTTGCAGCAAATGACAGGGGAGCGCGCTCCAACGGAGGTGCTGAAGGTCTCAGCCACCTCGAAGCCGGTTGCCGTGGCCGGGGCCATCGCGGGAGTGATCCGAAGCAAGGGACGCGTCGAGGTGCAGGCGATCGGTGCGGGGGCGATCAACCAGGCAGTGAAGGCGATCGCGATCTCACGTGGATACGTGGCGCCTGGCGGCCTGGACCTTGTCTGCATACCGGCCTTCATCGACATCTCGATCGACGGCGAGGAACGCACCGGCATCCGTCTTCTCGTGGAGAGCAGGTAACGGCGCGGTCGTTCCACATCTGGACGATCGGCTGTCAGATGAACGCCGCCGACTCCGAGAGCCTGGCGCGCAGGCTGCTCGCGGCGGGCTACCAGGAGGAATCGCTCGAGCGCGCCGATGTGGCCATCCTCAACACCTGCGTTGTCCGCCAGGCCTCAGAGGATCGGGTTTACTCGAAGCTCCACGAGCTCAAGGCCTGGAAGACACCGGAGCGGACGATCGCCCTCACGGGCTGCATCGTGGCCAAGGAGGGCGACGACCTTCGGCGGCGCTTCCCGCAGCTCGACGCGGTGGTGCCCATCGGCGAATACGAAGGATTCCTGGCCGGCCTGGCGGCTCGATACGACTACTCCGAGGGCGAGGCGCTGCCGCCGGCGGGGCGCACGGGAGTGAGCCACTACGTGCGCGTGATCCAGGGCTGCGATCACAACTGCACGTTTTGCATCGTGCCCCGCGTCCGCGGGCGTGAGCGTCACGTCCCGATAGCGGAGGTGCTCGAGGAGTGCCGCGGCGCCGTGGAGGCCGGCGCCAGGGAGGTGATCCTGCTCGGCCAGAACGTCGACGATTACCACGACCCTGGAGGCCGAGGCGGCCTCGCCGCGCTGGTACGCGAGGTGGAGGCGATCCCGGGTCTGAGGCGGCTGCGCTTTATGACCTCCCACCCGCAGGACCTGGAGCCAGAGCTGCTCGAGACGATGGCGGCAAGCAACGTTGTTTGCAGGGAGCTCCAGCTGCCGGTGCAGTCAGGCGACGATGGCATCCTGAAGCGCATGGCGCGCGGTTACCAGACCAGGCACTATCGCGCCATCGTCGAGCACGCGCGCGCGCTCATGCCGGACATCGGCCTGGCGACCGACGTCATCGTGGGTTTCCCCGGCGAGTCGGAAGCAGCATTTCTCAACACGCGCCGGCTGCTCGAGGAGATCGAGTTCGACGTCGTGCACCTGGCCATGTATTCGCCTCGTCCGGGTACCTTCGCCGCCACCAGGATGGCGGACGACGTGCCTGACGTCGAGAAGCTGAGACGCCTCAACGATCTCCTTGCGCTGGTGCGCGAGATCGCGACGACACGCAAGACGGCGCGATGGGTGGGCCGCGACGTCGAGGTGCTGATCGAAGGCAGCGACGAGCTGGGCCGCCCTTACGGCAGGATCCGGCAGGGGAAGCGCGCGGTCGTCCTTCGCGGGGCCGGGATTGCACCGGGCGATGTGATCAACCTCCGCGTCCTGAAGGCAACGGCCGGCCAGTTGATGGGGCTGCCGGCGGCGTGAGTGCCTCGCCTCCTCTCACACCGGTAATGCGACAGTACCGGGAAGCGAAGGAGCAGCACCCGGACGGAATCCTCCTCTTCCGGCTCGGCGACTTCTACGAGGCGTTCTTCGAGGACGCCGTGGTCGCGGCGCCCATCATGGGCGTCACCCTTACTTCGCGGCCGCTCGGCAAGTCGGGGCGGGCGCCGATGTGCGGCGTGCCCTATCACGCGTGGCAGGTCTATGTCGGCAAGCTGATTCGCGCGGGCCACAAGGTGGTCATCGTCGACCAGCTGGAAGCCCCGGGCAAAGGTCCAGTCGTCAAACGCGAGGTCACGCGCGTGCTCACGCCCGGGACCGTCGTCGAGGACTCCTACCTCGACCCGGCTCGGCCCAACTACCTGGTCGCGGCGTGGACCCACGGAGCCGATGCCGGGCTCGCCGCCTGCGACGTCTCCACCGGGGAGCTGCTCCTGTGCCAGCTCCCGGCCGACCGGCTGGGCGCGGAGCTCGAGCGCCTGGCGCCGGCGGAGCTGCTGACGCCACCCGCGATCGAGGAGTACCGATTCGACCCGGTGCGCGGGCAGCAACGCCTGCGCGACATGCTGGGAATCGCATATCCGGCGGCAGTGGGCGCCGGCGATGCCCCGCTCGCCGTCGGCGCGGCCGGGGCGGTGCTCGACTATCTGAAGCAGATCCAGACGCGCATCGGCCCCGGCCTGCTGAGCGTCCGCACCTACTCGCCCGACGCGACCATGCCGCTCGACGCCGCCACAGTGCGGAACCTGGAGCTGCCTGAGCTCGTCAAGCTCGTCGACCACACTCGGACGCCGATCGGGGCCCGCCGCCTGCGTGCCTGGCTCGGAGCTCCGATGCGCGAGGCGGAGTCGATCGAGCTGCGGCTCAGCGCGGTCGACGAGCTCACGTTATCGCCGACCCTCCAGGACGGGCTGGCGGCCGCGCTCAAGGAGGTCGGCGACCTCGAACGACTCGTCTCGCGCGCCGCCCAGGGCCGATCGGGAGCTCGCGAGCTGGTTGCGCTGCGGAGCTCGCTCGAGGCGATCCCGGCCGTCCGCGATGCGGCGAGCCGGTGCGAAGCGCTCGCGACCAGGGAGCTCTCCGCCCAGATGACGGCTGCCCCGGAGCTCGCGTCGGAGCTCGTGCAAGCGCTGGTCGCGGACCCGCCCCCGCATTCGCGCGACGGAGGTGCCATCAGGCATGGCTATGACGCCGAGCTCGACCGGATCACGGAGGCATCGCAGAGTGCGCGGGAGTGGATCGCCGCCCTGGAGGCCTCGGAACGCCTGCGGACGGGCATCCGCTCGCTGAAGGTCGGCTTCAACAAGGTCTTCGGCTACTACATCGAAATCAGCAACGCAAACGCGGTCTCAGTCCCGCCCGAGTACGCGCGCAAGCAGACCCTGACCGGCGCAGAGCGATATCTGACCCCTGAGCTGAAGGAAAAGGAAGCGATCGTGCTCACCGCCCAGGAACGCATCGCGGCGAGGGAGATCGAGATCCTCCGCGACCTGGGGGTCAAGGTTGCCGAGTCTGCGCCCGCCCTTCGCGCGACGGCTCATGCAATCGGGAGCGTCGACGCGCTCAGAAGCCTGGCGGTCGCAGCCGCACGCGAGCGATGGCGCCGGCCGAAGGTCAACGCTGGGCTCACCCTCAGCATCAAAGGCGGCCGCCACCCCCTGGTCGAGCGCCACCTGGCGGAGGGGGCGTTCGTCGCCAACGACCTCGAGCTTGATCCTGCAGATCAGCAGATAACCATCCTCACCGGTCCGAACATGGCGGGCAAGTCGACCTTCCTGCGGCAGGCTGCCGTCATCGTCCTGCTGGCGCAGTGCGGCAGCTTCGTGCCCGCAGACGAAGCCGTCGTCGGACTGGTCGACCGAATCTTCACCCGCGTCGGCGCGCACGACGACATCACCGCGGGCATGTCGACGTTCATGGTGGAGATGACCGAGACGGCCAACATCATCAACCACGCCACGCGCGCATCGCTCGTGATCCTCGACGAGGTGGGGAGGGGGACATCGACGTACGACGGGGTGTCGATCGCGCAGGCCGTGGTCGAGTACCTGCACGACTCGCCGCGACTCGGTTGCCGCACTCTCTTCGCCACCCACTATCACGAGCTGACCGCGCTGGCCGAAAGGCTGCCTCGCGTTCGCAACCACCGCGTCGAGGTGCTGGAGGAGGGCGAGACCGTGCGCTTCCTGCACCGTGTCGTACCCGGCGGCGCCGACCGGTCATACGGCATCCACGTGGCAGCCCTCGCCGGGCTGCCCTCCGGAGTGATCGCGCGCGCCCGCCAGGTGCTGGCCGAGCTCGAACGCCAGCGCCCGCTGGAACCACCCGAGCAGCAGCTCGGGCTGCCGATCGAGATGGCGCCCGACGCTCTGCGCAAGGAGTTGGAGGAGATCGAGCCGGATACCTTGAGTCCGCTCGAAGCCCTCCAGAAGCTGTACGAGCTGCGCGCCAAGCTCGACCTGTGAGTCCGATTCACCTTCTTGCGCCCGAGGTCGCGGACGCGATCGCCGCCGGAGAGGTGATCGAACGACCGGCTTCAGTGGTCAAGGAGCTGGTTGAAAATGCCATCGACGCCGACGCGCGCCGTATCAGCATCGACGTGCGCGGGGCGGGCCGGACGTCGATCCGGGTCGGCGACGATGGTGGTGGAATTCCCGCAGACGAGCTGCCGCTGGCTTTCGTACGCCATGCGACCAGCAAAGTCACCGCGCTTTCGGACCTCGACGCGATCACCAGCCTCGGCTTTCGCGGCGAGGCTCTCGCCAGCATTGCCGCGGTCGCGGACGTGGAGTGCGCGAGCTCGGGTGCGCGCGTCCACATCCGTGCGGGCGAGGTGCTCGAACGGGGCGCGGGGCCGTTGCTGACTGGAGTCACCGTCGAGGTGCGCGATCTCTTCGCCAACGTGCCGGCGCGGCTCAAGTTCCTCAAATCGGACGCCACCGAGGTCGCTGCCATCAAGGATGTGGTCGCCGCCTTTGCACTCCTGCATCCGCACGTGCGATTCCAGCTCACGATCGACGGCCGCTCTGCCATCAGCAGCGCGGGTGACGGTGATCGGCGGCGGGCCTTCGCGTCTGTCCACGGCGCGGCGGTGGCCGCGGAGATGTTGGACATCGTCGGTCCTCCTCTGGTGACCGGCATGGTCTCGCAACCGAGGCTCAGCCGAGGCAGTCGCGACGGAATCGTGCTGGCGGTGAACGGACGGCCGATCACCTCACGTCCGCTCGCCTACGCCCTCGAGGAGTGCTACCAGGGCCGGCTCGAGCGCGGGCGGCATCCTTTGGCGGCCGTCGACATCGAGATCGATGCAGCGTTCGTCGACGTCAACGTGCACCCGGCCAAGCGTGAGGTTCGCTTCCGCGAGGAAGGCGCCGTGTTCGCGGCTCTGCAGCGCGCGGTTCGCTCGGCGCTCGGCGCCAGCGAGCCTGTCCGCTACCAAACATCTCCGCCGCTTTCGGTCGTCGCCGCGGCCCGGGGTTACGAGGCCCAGCGCGGCGTGCACGGCGCGGCCGTGCTGCCACTGGAGGTGGCGAGTCCCAGTGAAGACTCCAGGGCCATGCTGCGCCCGATCGGGCAGTTCGGCCCCGGGTACCTGGTCGCCGAAGGGCCACAGGGTCTCGTCCTGGTCGACCAGCACGCCGCCCACGAACGCGTGCTGTACAACCGGCTGCTGGAGCGGCTCCGCACCGGACTGGGCGCCAGCCAGGCGCTGCTCATGCCCCAGGCGGTGGACGTGGAGCCGGCGTTGATCGCGGCCGCTGCGGACCACCGGGCCGACCTGGCGACGCTTGGACTCGAGTACGAGGAGTTCGGCCCTCGGAGTCTTCGCATCACGGCGGTGCCGGTTGAGATGCCGGCCGGCCGTGCTACCGCTGCCGTCCAGGAGACGCTCACGGCGCTGAGCGAGACCCGAGGCGATCAGGGCATGCACAGGGCGGCCGCCGCGCTCGCGTGCCATTCGGCGGTCCGGTTCGGCGACGTCCTCGATATCGCCGAACAGAGACGACTGCTTTCAGATCTCGAGTCCGCCGACGAATCGGTCACGTGCCCGCACGGGCGGCCGACGCGGCTGATCGTCGAGTGGCAGGAGCTGAAGCGCCACTTCCGGCGAAATTACTAGGTGGTCTGTCCGGGGATAAGCTCGACAAGGCGCGGCACCGGCGGCCGGTGCCAAGGAGACGACGAGCACGCGAGGGAATGCGTCCCGTGGACGCCTGACCGAGCGCGCGCAGGAGGCGACGCCGGCATCAGCGAAGCCCGGCCGCCTGGGCCGATGGATTGACGAGCGGTTTCCCGGACGGAACACCAGTCCCGAGGATCACGAGCCAGCCCGCGTCCCAGATGAGCTGAGGAACGGGGATTCCGAGAGGCAGCGCCTGCATCGTGAACACGCCTGCGAGCAGCCACAGCCGGTGCCACAGCGGAGGCGACGTGCGGAGGACGAGCCAGGCGGAGAGGACCAGGAGGCTGTAGTCATAGACGTGGAGGTGGAACGAGAAAGCCACCGACCCGAGCAGTCCCACCGCGAAGACCACCTCGATGTTCGCGCGTTGTCGCCAGGCAATCGCCAGTGCCGCCAAGCCCTGGATCGCCAGCAGCGCGTAGGTCAGGGGTCCGAGACCGAACAGGTAGGCCAGGGTGGAGTACGACCACGGCGTGGTATCGGTCTGGACGAAATTGAGGGCGTGCCACCAGCTCGTGAGTCCGGCAGGTCCGAGGGAGATGACAGCAGCCCCGGCGAGGAGCGCAGAGCCGGCCGCCCAGGCGATTGCAGGCCGGTAGCGGCCGCTCACGACCAGCGCGATCGGGACGAGTACGACAGCCTGCGGCTTCAGCGCAGTCGCCACCGCGAGCGCCACGCCGGCCGCGAGGGGCCGGTTATCGCGGCAGAGCTTCCACGCGACCGCCACCAGGGCGAGGATGCAGATGGACGGCTGGCCGCGATAGAAGGCGTCCATCACCGGCCATAGGGCCAGCGCCGCCAACACGAGGGTGATCTTCGCCAGGCCTCTGTACGGAGCAGTGAGGTGCCAGGCGACCATCAGGGCGATCAGAGACAGAAGCGTCCAGGAGGCGTAGGCCACCGGCTCCGGGAACCACGTCAGAGGTACGAACAGCCACGCCCAGAGGGGAGGGTGCACGTAGGTTGACGACGACGTGATGGTGTTCTGCCCGGCCGGAAACTGCGCCGACAACGCCTGCAGCGTGGCGATGTCGTAGATGCGGGACCAGCCGTAGCGAAGCCCGGCTTCTGCGGCAACGTAGACGAGGCGGATGTCCTCGTGCACAGGCTGGATGGCGAAGAGAACGATCCAGCGTCCGATTGAGTACAGCGCGCCCTCGCCCGCAGCCACTGCAGCGCAAGCAAGCCAGAGCGGCGGCCGCGAAGCCTGGGAAGTTACATGATTCACGCGCCGTGAATATTGTCGATCAAGGCGCCGGACATCAACCCGCGGTCCGCGTGCCCGTTATCGTCGGACCAACTGGCATCGGCAAATCTCAGCTTGCGTTCCGGCTGGCGCTGGCGATCGGCGGCGAGATCGTGGTCGCCGACTCGCGCCAGGTATACGAGCGCCTGGACATCGCCACCAACAAGCCCAGCGAGGAACAGCGGCGCCGCGTCCGGTACCACATGATCGATTTCGTCGATCCCGCCGCCACGTTCAACGCCGCCGAGTACGTCGAGGGCGCGCGTGCCGCCATCGAAGAAATCGCGTCCCGCGCCGCCGTGCCGATCATCGAGGGCGGAACGATGCTCTACGTCGACGCC
>WNFD01002604.1_pt1 | contig 20771 bp, 22 predicted proteins | sample 5400491 | NCBI WGS metagenome assembly WNFD01 (sample SAMN13153343, study PRJNA577476) | soil metagenome | isolation source: 120 cm saprolite under Douglas fir tree site 2 hole 2 replicate 2 | place: USA:California | collected 2015-04-18
GGGGGTCATCGGACGCGTCGCGCCGCGGGCGGGGCAGGCTGGGCCTGCCCGTATTTCCTGCCTGAGGGGCCGTAGAGGTCTCCGGGGTCAGGGCCGGCCCGCAGGGCCGTCGCGTCAGCGATGCGCAGCAGCCTTGAGGCCGGAGGGACGGCCCCGTACCCTTGCGCGGCGCGTCCCCCGGCCTGGTGCGCGGCAGCTCCCGGGGGTGAGCGGCGGCGAAGCCGCCACCTTCTTGGTCATGGCGGGCGCGGGGCGGCAGGGCCGGGACCGGGACGGCCGGGGCGGCGCCGGGGACGGTAGCTTTTGCCTTCCAGGAGCAGGTGGTGGCTGGTGTTCAGGACCCGGTCCAGGATGGACTCGCCGACGACCGCGTTGGGGAACAGCGGGTACCAGTCGGCCGGGCTGCGGTTGGAGGTCAGGATCAGCGACCGGCCGGGGCGGCCGATCCGCTCCGTCAGCAGCTCATACAGGTCATCAGCCTGGGCGGCGGTGAACTCGCGCATCGCGAAGTCGTCCACGATCAGCACGGCGGGCCTGGCGAGCTTGCGGACGCGGGCCTCGAAGCTGCGGTCGGCGTGCCCGCCGGCCAGCTCGGCCAGCAGCCGGGAGCAGGTGGTGAACGCGACGTCGTGGCCGCGGCGGCAGGCCTGGTGACCCAGCGCGGCGGCCAGGTGGCTCTTGCCCACGCCGACCGGGCCGTAGGCGAGGATCCCCTCCCCGGCCGCGATGAACTCCAGCCGGGCCAGGTCGCGGATCTGCGCGGCGGGCAGCTTGGGGTTGTAGCCGAAGTCGAAGTCCTCCAAGGTGGCCTGCCCGGGGAAGCGGGCGGCCCTGATCCGCCGGGTGATCTTGGCGGCGTCGCGGCGGGCCAGCTCGTCCTCGCACAGGACCTGGAGGAACCCGGCGTGCCCGAGGGTCCCGGCGCGGGCCTCGGCCAGCCGCGCCTCCAGGGTGTCCAGGATGCCGGACAGGCCCAGCGCTTTGAGGACGGGGGCGAGCCCGGCCGGGGTCCCGGCGGCGGTCACCGGGGCTCACCGCCGAACGCGTCCGGTCCGCGCAGCCAGGCGGGCACGCCGACCCCGGGCAGCGGCAGCTGGACGCCGTCGTGCTCGGTGCCGGCGGCCAGGATGCCCTTGACGGTGCGGTAGGACGGGTCGCCGGCTTCCAGGGCCCGCGCGCAGGCCGCCTCCAGCCGGGCATCACCGTGCCGCTGGCCCAGCCGCAGCACGCCCTGCGCCTGCCGCAGCCGGAACAGGGCGTTCACCGACAGCAGCTCACCGACCAGGTGGTCGCAGGCCGGCCCCACCAGCGCCGCCTGGGCCTGGCACCAGGCCGGGGTGCGCATGAAGAACCCGGTCTTGTGCTCGGGCAGGTCGGCCCAGTCGGTGCGCCGCCCGCGGGGCTGGAACAGGTGCGTCTTGACCAGCTCGCCGTCCAGGTAGAACTCCACCGCGGCGGCCGTGGCGCGGGCGTCCAGCCGCTTGCCGATCAGCCGCCAGGGCACCGAGTACAAGGTGCGGCCCACGATCACGTGCGCGTCCGGGGCGACCTTGGGCCGGCTCCAGGTGGCCGGCTCGAACGGCGCCTCCGGCAGCGGCAGCAGCGCGCCGGCCTCCCCGGCGGCGAACACCTCCGCGACGGTGCGGCCCTCCAGCGCCCGCGGCCGGCGCTGCCCGGCGACCTGCACGCACCAGGCCTCCGCGTCGGCGGTCATCGCGGCCAGCGAACCCCAGCTGCGCCCGGCGAAGAAGCTAGACCGGATGTACCGCTGGTGCGCCTCGATGACAGCCTTGTCCCGCGGATGGTAGGCGCGCGCCGGGTCGACCAGGCACCCGTAGTGGCGGGCCAGCTCGGCATACCCCCGGTTGATCTTCGGGTCATACAGGTCCGGCTTGCACACCCCGGCCTTGAGGTTATCCGGGGTGAGCTTCTTCGGGACCCCGCCGAAGAACTCGAACGCGGCCACGTGCGCCTCCACCCAGGCCCGCTGGGTCATGCTCACCGCCGGGCGGACGAACAGATACCGCGAGTAGGGCAGCACCATCGAAAACGCCCACAGCCGGCGGCGCCGGCCCGTCGCCGGATCCGGCCACAGCCCCAGGTACCCGTAATCCACCTGAGCTTCGGCTCCCGGCGGCACCGGCGGCCGGGCCATCCGCACCTGCTCGGCCCGCGTCCCTTCCGGGAAATGCGCTCGCACGTACCGGCGCACGCTGGCCACGCTGGCGGTGAGCCCCTGCTCGTCAGCTAGCCGCTGGTGGATCACCGATACCGGGACCACGCCGAGCAGCCCGGCGATCCGGTCGTGATGAGCCGCGATCTCGCGCCATGACACCTGCCGCACGCCCGTGCCGGCCACCTGCGGGAACCACTGCCGGGCCAGCGCACGCCACTGCTCCGGCGTCACCGGCGGGCCGCCCGGCACCATGCCGGCCGCCTCCGCCGGCGCCACGTACCTGCGGACGGTCTTGGCATCCACCCCCAGGCTCCGCGCCACCTCCACCTTCGGCCGTCCCGCGTACCAGTGCTCCAGGATCTCCGTGACATCGACCATCGTGAACGTCCTCCTCGCCATCTCGGTCCTCCGTCCAGAAGCGGACGAAAGACACACTCAGCTCAAAGGACCAGGAACGGAACCCTCCGCACCGCCGGCGCCTAGGGAAACGCTGATCGAGGGGGTAGGGAATTACCTGATCGCGGCGGGTCCCCAACTAGGGAATTTCGTGATCGTCAGCACCGGCCAGATACTCAACCAGGTAGCCGTTCTCGAACAACTCAGCCAAAGCATGGCGCACTGGCTCGTCTCGAACGAAGCCAGCTTCCCAACAATCGCATCGCCAAAGTCAGCGGGATGGATCTGAGCACCCGATCGGCAGCCTCGATCTCGAAAGACCCCGAGGATCTTGTCAGCTTCGGGACTCATCGTCCTCCCCCATGGCTTGGTGCTTCGGTCCCAGCATGTTTTACCAGACCGGGGTACGATGCGGGGCCGGATCCGGGGGTTGAATTCCGCCAACTTCCTGCCAGCCGTCGGCCCGTATCTATCAGAGGTAGTGCGCCATTACCTCTGATAAGCTAGGCATGTGGCAACGATCCGCTCCATCGCCCCGGCCGCCGCAGGCGTCACCCTCGGCCAGGCCGCAGACGCCTACCTCGCCACCCTGCGCGGCACCGAGCACGCCAGCACCCGCCGCACCTACGGCCGCATCCTCCGCTGGGTCGTCGCCGAGTTCGGCGCGGACTCGTCCCCGGACATCGGCGCCGAGCGGTTCGCCGCCTGGTTCGCTGCCCAGTGGGGCGACCGGGCCCCGTCGACGTGGAACGTCTCCCTCGACGCCATCCGCTCGGCCGCCGCGTACTGGCAGCAGCAGGGATGGATCACCGCCGACCCCTCGCGGATGCTGAAGCGCCGTAAGCCGCGGCCTGACCGCGCCCGGGCGCTGTCCTGCAGCGAGGTCGAGCAGCTGCTCACCCGCGAGGACATCAGCCTGCGCGAGCGGACGCTCTGGCGGATGCTGTACGAGACCGCCGCGCGCTCGGCCGAGGTGCTCGCGCTCAACGTGGAGGACCTGGACCTGGCCAACCGGTGCGCCCGGGTGCGCCGTAAGGGCGGCGCGATCGACGTCATCATCTGGCAGACCGGGACCGCGAGGTTGCTCCCGCGCCTGCTTAAGGGCCGTAAGTCCGGCCCGGTGTTCGTCACCGAGCGCAAGGCCAGGGTGCAGCTGTCCGCCTGCGACCTTGACCCTGATGGCCGTGCCCGGCTCAGCTACCAGCAGGCCGAGGCGCTGTTCTCCGAGGCCTCCGGCGGCGCGACGTTGCACCAGCTCCGGCACAGTGCGCTCACGCACGACGCCGAGGACGGCACCGGCACGCCCATGCTGATGGCCCGCTCCGGTCACACCTCGGTCAGGTCGCTGGCCAAGTACGCCCGGGTCTCGGCCGAGGCGCTGGCGCGGCACCAGGCCGAGCGCGACCCGGCGCGGCGGCGGTAAGGGACGCCGCTAGGAGCATAGTGACAGGTCGGCGCCGCGCCGACGCGTCGTGAAGGGTCACGGGCGGGCTTCGCGCCGTCACTCTGCCGGAGAGCCTGCGGGGCCGCTCTCGCACATGTGTGTCGCGACAGCTAAGGACAGGAGACAGGAACATGTTCAGGAACAGGTATTACGTCGTGAACGCCGCGTCGGGCGGACGGCAGTCCACGCACATCGTGAACGCGAACCGGCGCACTCCGTATCACCCGAATCCGTGGCACCCGGGCAACCTGATCGTGCAGCTGGCAACGGCCGGCCGCACGGTCACGCTGTGCGGGCTCCGGGCAGGCCGCCGCGTGGACGTGTTCACCCCGGGCGAGGCGTCGTGCCGGGAATGCCGCAAGCGGTGGCAGCTCGCCGCTGCCCGTGACGCGCGCCCGGGCCGCTAGGCGAAACCACGCCGCGTGCGCGGTCCAGGTGTTCAGTGAACTGGACGGCCAAAGGCGGTTCGTGGCGCGGTTTTTACCAGCACCCCTACGTCGGCGCATGCTTCACGAATACGAACGGCGATGTCTCCCAAACTCGCATCATCGTACTTGCCCTCTACCGGCCAGATTCGGCCGAAGCCGTCTCGGCGCCATCGCGGAACGACGTGCAGATGAAGGTGGAATACAGTCTGCTCAGCTGTCCCTCCAGCCGAAGTGATCAGGTTCATACCTTCTGGCTTCAACGCTTGATGGATTGCTCGACCGACACGTATCACTGCGGCCATGAGCTCGCCGCCAAGAGCGGGCTCGACTTGCCAAAGATCGGTAACGTGCGTCCGTGGAATCACCAGAGTATGGCCGGGCGTGGCGGGACCGCCAGGAGCAGGAAGCCCGCGCGGTTGTCGTCTGGCCCAACTACCGTGACCTAGCCGACGGCACCGCCGATTTCCCGGCGGCCGCGGGCATCGCCGTCCCCGTCGACCTGACCCTCCTCATCCAGGGGATCGTGATCGCGCCCCAAGGCCAGCCCATGGCTTCCCGGACTCGTCAATTCGGTCCTGCACCGCTGCGGGCTCAGCACCGTCCCCGTCTCCTCCGAGCTGGCCCGCAAGCCCGAATGGTGACCCAGCCGTCAGGCTCCGCCACGCGGCAGGACGGCGCCGGATGCAAGGGTGAACTCCCGGATAATCTGGGCGAGCCTCGCGGGCTGGTCCAGGGGGATAAGTGTGTAGCTGTCTTCTACCTCGACCAGCTGTCCTTGCGGGAGTAGCTTGGCCAGGCGCCGGCCGTGCTCGGGTGGCATCACCCGGTCTCTGCTGGCCCAGACCACGAGGGCGGGGGGCTGGAAGTTCGGCAGATATTCGGCCGCCTCAAGCAGGAAATGGGTGTCTGCCGCTGCTGCTCGCAGTGTTCGCACGGCGTCGCGGCGGATCTCAGGCTGCGTCAGGACCGGCTTCATCCACCGGGCGGTGGCAGCGTCTCCCCGCTTGGTCAGCCACCCGAACGCGATCGGCAGCCGCCGGACCGCCCGCAGCCGCATTTGCTGCATGAACAGCCCGAACATCGCGGGCGGGAGCTTGCCGGCGAGCACCAGCGTCTTGCCTGTCAGCCCCGGCGGGAAGTTGTCGAAGGCATCGCATGAGGCGAGCACAACCCGTCCCACGCGGGCGGCGCCGTCGCGCATGAGCAGCTGGACGAGTGCCCCGCCAGTGTCATTGCCGACGAGGGTGACGTCGCGCAGGTCGAGGCGGTCGAGGAACTCGGCGACCAGCCGGGCTATCCCGGGCAGCGACAGGTCAGTGTCGGCGTGCATACCATGGCGATGCGCGCCAAGGGGCAGCGTCGGTGCCACGCACCGGTGATCGGCGGACAGATCAGCGATTGGTCCGTCCCACAGCGAGGCGTCCATCATCAGCCCGTGCAGCAGCACGAGCGCGGGCCCGTCGCCCGTGTCCTCGTATTCGATTGTCCCGGCGGACAGCTCGATCTCCCTCACGCCATCCGCCTCACTGCCGCGCGGAATGCGCGGTGGCGAGGCCTGGACGATCTGCTCGCGGATGATCAAGCAGGTGCCGGCGCAGGAAGGACAGCTCGGCCTCGACGGCCTGCTCGTGCGCGTCCAGGAATGGTGCGTAGTGCCCGCCGGGCAGGCGAACCAGCTCTCCCCGGAGAGCGCGGTTCGCCGCGCGGATGGCTGGCGCGGCCAGAGCGGACTGGTCCTGGTCGCACGCGAGGACGAGAATCGGGCACCGGACGCGGGATGCGTATCGGCCTGGCCGGTAGAAACCGAGGCGGAGCGCCGAGCGGGCCGCGACCGCCTGCTGCCAGTCCGGGTACCTGTTGTCTGGGTTGAGCGCTCTGCCGCCGTCGAGGGCGTCCGGCGTCGTGAGGAGTGCAACGGTCCCCGGCTCGGCGGCGAGCGGTACCAGCCGCGGCGAGCGGCCGACGAGCCCCCCGACGGCATCAAGGGCGGCCCGGCCGGTGAAGCGAAGCAGCGCGAGCGGCTGCTGATGGCGTGCCGCGTTGCGCGCGGCCGCCTGACCGTCGGCGTTCGGTGTCTGGGCGATCGCCGCGGCGAGTTCTGGGTTGCGCGCCGCGACGCGGAAAACGTGCCCGCCGCTGGCCGAAAAGCTCCAGATCGCAAGCCTGGCCGGATCGACTCCGGGCAGGGTCGGGGCGTATGCGATCGCGGCCTGCCAGTCGGCGAGCTGCTCCCTGATGCTCTGAACCTGGCGCGGCTGCCCCCCGCTCTCCCCGAGATGGCGATAGTCGAAGGCGAGGACAGCGAACCCGGCATCGTTGAATCGCTTGGCGAACCGGTCGGTGCCAGGTTCCTTGGTCACCGCGAACCCGCCGGTCATGATCACGCAGCCGCCGTTGGTGCCTGGATAGTGCCAGGCGGCGCACTCGGTGTCGCCGCTGACGAACCGGACCTTCTCCCGCTCCACGGACACCGGCACGTCGACCTCCGAGTGACTAGATTCATCCCTAGGACAAGTGAACCACACGGTTCGCAAATTGTGAACCATGCGGTTCGCAAAATGTCCATCGAAGTTCTCGGCACTAGGGCGCGGGCTCGAGTCGAAGAGCGGCTATTCGCCGGCGGCCTCTTCGCGCTCCAGCGCGCGGGCCAGGGCCTCGAACCCGGCCTCGACTCCGGTGGTGTCCCCGCTGGTCAGCCGGTCGATGAGGAACCCTCGCAGGACCGCGAGGATCATTTCCGACACCTCGAGCTTGCGCTGGTCGGACCAGTGCGGCGGACAGATGGACAGCAGCGCCGGCAGGTACTGCTGCGACGCCCCCCGGCCGAGTTCGGCGTAGCGTGCAGTGTCGTACATCATCAATCCGATCGCCTGATCGAGTACCCGCGACTCCTCGCCCACCAGGGCAGGCCACACCGCGCGCACCCGAGCCGCCAGCGTCTGCCGTTCCGGCCCCTGGGCAATGGCGGCTAGGGCGTTGCTGATGCGTCTTTCGCGTAGCTGGAGGATCGCCTGCGTGAGCAGGTCGTCGACTCCGTCGAAGTAATAGAGCAGCACCTTGTGCGTGGTACCGGCCGCCCGCGCAGCACGCCGGAGCGAGAAGTCCACCAGGCCATTGACCGCGAGATCGTCGGTCACGCGGTCGAGCAGTTCCCGGCGCCTGGCCTCGCCGCGCCGCGACCCCGCCGATCGCCGGTAGCTCGCTCGCCCGGGCGAGCTGCCGTCGGCAGAGGTGTTCACAGCGACAGCATCCATGGTGAGACGTTCTCACAAAACGCTGGACGGCGTGGTCACGCGGATATGTCATTGTCTACAGTGCCGTGTACCGTGACGGCCTCCGGTGCGTCTCCTGAAGCGAAACACTTCGACCGTTCGCGCGCGCACGTTCCAGGTGCCCAGCGGGGTAAAGGTGTCGAAGGTCAAGTGGACCGCGCTCAGCGGGTTCGGTTCGACGGTCCAGTGGAACGTGCCCCAGACTTGAAGGCATGGCTAGGAGCCTTTCTCCCCTCACTCGCAGCGAGGAAGATCGGCGTGAGCTGATCCTGTGGGCGGTCGCCTGCGCGGAGCGGGTCCTGCCCGTGTTCGAGCGTGAGCGTCCGGAGGACGGGCGTCCTCGTGCTGCGCTGGAGACTGCTCTCCAGTTCGCGCGGGGGGAGATCCGCGTCGGTGTGGCGCGCAAGGCGGCGGTCGCCGCCCACGCGGCCGCCCGCGAGGCCTCCTCGCCAGGGGCGACGGCGGCCGCCAGGGCCTGCGGGGAGGCGGTCAGCGTTGCGCACATGGCAGCTCACGCCCGGGGCGCCGCCTGGTATGCCCTGAAGATCGTTGCCTTGGCCCACCCCGACGACCCCGATGACGTGGCGTCGGCCGTCGGCCGACAGGATGCCTGGCATCGACGCCACCTTCCGCCGCGGTTCCTCGACTTCGTCTACCCTCCTCCGGGAACGTGATCCAGCGCGCCGACGGGAAGGCCGCATGCCCGGTCCCCGGGCGGAACCGGGGACCGGGCATAGGTTACCCGACCACTCAAACGGTCGGCGGAACCCGAGGTTGAACACGACAAGCCCGATCAGCGAGACGCTGCGCAGCGGCCCGTGTCGGCCACGGCCGGGGCAGCTACCGGGACCGCGGACAGCCTCGCGGCGAGCTGATACTGGCTGCGCCCACCACGTTGTGGGCCTGCCGTCCTGGCCGGAGCGCTGGCACACGGAGCGTGTCGTCGGCCAGAGGCTCAGTGGGTGATCGTGCCGAACGTCACATCAGGTGACCAGATTGTCTGCCAGATGATCCCCTGGGCGGGATCGGTGGCCGAGACGATGTGGTTACCGCCTTCGTAGATGGCCACATGATAGACGTAGCTGTTGGGGTCGGAATTTTCATGGAAGAACACGAGGTCCCCGCCCCACGCTCTGCTCCTGCTCTCGCGGCGGAAATGCAGGAACTGATCTTCCGCCGTCCGGGGAATCCATTTGCCGTAGTGGCCGTATACATAGTGGGTGAGCCCGCTGCGGTCGAAACCTGTACTCGGGGAACTGCCGCCGTACGTATAGGGAACTCTCCCTATGAACGTCTTCACGTATGAGGCTGCCTTTTGGTTGAACGACAGCGCGTGAGCGCTAGCCGCTCCCGGAAGAAACGCCAGAGATACTGCCATCGTTCCGGCGATGGTGCCTACCTTATGTCGGAGTGCCACGGTTCCCGCTCCTTAACGAGTTTCCTGGGGTTTGGCCGAATGCACCAGGCTCATGCGGCCGATGCCACGGGCCTCTTCGTGGTCGCTGCTAACGCGCGACTGACCCGCGTAACGCAGGGAAAGCGCTTCTTCACGCTCTGGAATAAACGCCCTGCGCTGAATCAGCATGCGGTATGGATGGCCAGAAAGTCCGCGAAATCCTGAAAATGTTCCAGTTTATGGAACATTCAGGTACACATAAGTTTCATAGTTATCAGTTTTCACAGGAGATAACATGAAGATTACAGAAGTATCTCAACGGTGTCACTGTGCGTATCGAATCTTCGCTAGAAAGGCATGTGAGAACACATCACTAGCCATCGATCAGGCTTCTGAACTGGGCAAACGTTCATCAACCTGGTAATCGCGCGTGAACCAGAAAGGCTCCGATGAGTGCCGGGCAAGCGGCCTAGCTCGTGTCTGCCCGCCGGGACGAGAACGCGGCCGCCGACTGCCGCGACCTTGAGGACTAGCAACAGAGAGCTATAATACAAACACTTTAAGTTGACTACGAGCCCACCGGGTCCGAGAGCTTGCCCGGTCGCTCCGAGCCTGTAGGCGATGACGAGCAGCTGCCGTGCCGACGAGCGCGGCAGGGGCGCTCGCGGGGCGCTCCCGCGATCACGTAATCACCGTTGATGGTGGCCGGAGCATTTGTCTTATCGCACAGCGGCATTTGAGGATAATCGCGCCAATGGTCGCGTTGAACGCGTTGAGGTCGCCATTGTACGTGGCATGTAAAACGACATGTTGGTCACTGCGGCGCCCCATGGAACGACGAGGGAGCTTGTCGTTTCATTCGATCGTTCCGGCGTCCTTGTCGACCGCGACCATCGTGCCGGTGGCATGGTTGAGAGCCGCGATCAATGCGTTGACAGAGGGAAACGACGGGACCCTAGTCGTTCTTGTAATGAACGGCGCGTCAGCTGGTTCGGTGGGCGAGCGGGTCATCGCCTCGAAGGTGACCCAGGAGCCCGGCAAGGCGCCGGTGGGCGCGGAAACTGCGGGACTTGACCGTACCCACCGGGATGTTCAGGTTCTATCCCACGAGGACGTGATCGCGCATCATGCGGCGCACGTGCAGGGCCACCTCGTCGCCCAGGACGTGCGGCGAGGAGAGCCCGCAGAAGCCACAAGACTGACAGCCCCGTCCCGTCACGCCGGTTGCGGTTGAGATGCTGTTGCGATCGTGGCGCTGCTGAGAAAACGGAAAGGGTGACGGCCGATGCTCATGTTCGGCGTGGTGGTGCTGGGAGTTACCGATCGCCAGCGGGCCGAGGAGTTCTGGTGCGCGGCGCTCGAATACGAGGTGCGCGAGGATGATTTCGGCGGCTGGGCCAAGGTGCTGGTCCCGCCGGACGGGGCCGGGACCATGATCGCGCTGCAGACCAGTGAGACGCTGCCGGAGGACTATCCGCGGCTCCACTTTGACCTGCACGTCGCCGACGCGGCCGAACAAGAGGCCGAGGCGGAGCGCCTGGTGTCACTGGGCGCCCGCCGGGTCGACTGGGACAGCTATCCCGACGACCCGGACTTCATCGTGCTGGCCGATACCGAAGGCAACCGGTTCTGCATCGTCGACCTCGGGCACCAGCACGCCTAATCCTCGGGCACCAGCACGCCTAATCACCCGCCGACTGATCCGGCATCGGCTGGCCCTGCCGGTACATCTGCGGCGGCTTGTTGCCGGCGGCCTGCCCGCCGTCGATCGGCATGACGATCCCGGTGATGAAGGAGGACTGGTCGGAGCACAGCCAGAGCACGGCCTGCGCCACCTCGGCGGCGGTACCGACGCGCCGCATCGGCGTCGACATCGCGGCCCCGCGCTGCGCCTGCGGGCCGGCTGCCTCGAGGTGGTAGGTCAGGATCGGGCCCGGCGCCACGACGTTGACCCGGATGCCCTGGTCGGCGTAGTCGAGCGCGGCCACCTTGGTCAGGCCGATGATCCCGGCCTTGCCCGCGACGTACGCCGCCAGGTTGGCCGTGCCGTTCAGCCCGGCGACGGAGGCCATGTTCACGATCGCGCCTCCGCCGCTCGCCAGCATGGCCGGGATCTGGAACTTCATCCCGAGGAAGGTGCCGCGGATGTTCGTGGCGATGCCGAGGTCGAACTCGTCCGGGTCGATGTCGGCGAGCGGCGCCGGCATCGGACCCGCGGTGGCGTTGTTGAACGCCGCGTCCAGCCGGCCGAACGTAGACAGGGCCTGGTCGACCAGGTGACGCATCGAGCCGGCGTCGGTGACGTCAGTGCCGACGGCGAGCGCCCGGCCACCGCGCGCCTCGATGCCGTCGGCCACGGATTTCAGCGCGGTGGTGTCGCGGGCGGCGAGGACCACGGCGGCCCCGGCGGCGGCGAACGCCTCGGCGGTGGCCGCGCCGATGCCCTTGCTCGCGCCGGCCACGAGCGCCACCCGCCCGCTCATCGGCAGTTGCCGGTCCAGATCCTGGTGCTGATCACTCATGATGTGCCTCCCGTAATTATTCGATATCGAAGCATATGATATCAAACGATTAGAGAGCTATCGAGGGATGCTACCCTTCGCTCATGCCCCGTCCCGCACATCAGCCGCTGGGCCTGCACCTCACCAGGGTATCCAGGACCGTCAGCCGCGCCTTCGACGACGCCCTGGCCGAGGCGGGGGGATCGTTGCCTGTCTGGCTGGTGCTGATCTCGCTGAAGAGCGGGCAGCTCGCCAGTCAGCGCGAGCTCGCCGAAGCGGTCGGGGTCCAGGGGGCTACGCTCACCCATCACCTGAACGCGATGGAGGCCGCCGGACTGGTGACCCGGCGCCGCGACCCGGAGAACCGCCGCCTGCACCTGGTCGAAATGACCCCCGACGGCGACGCGCTGTTCTTCCGCCTGCGAGACACCGCCATGGCCTTCGACCAGCGCCTGCGCGCCGGCCTCTCGGAAACCGAGGCCGGTCAGCTCGAGATTCTCCTCACCCGGCTGCGCGACAACGTCAACACGGGCCGCTGAGAAGGTCTAGGCGGCGGCCCGCAGTTCGGCCAGGTCGACGCCGAGCCATTCCCGCAAGCCCGCCTGACCGGTCTCGGTCACGGTGACGATGCGACTGGCTTCCCTGGTGGTGATCCAGCGGCGCTCCACCAGCGAAGAAGTCAGGGCGGCGCCCAGGCTGCCCGCGAGGTGATAGCGGCGCTCGCTCCAGTCCAGGCAAGGCCGAAGCAGCGGCCGCGTCCGGCGCTCGAGCCGGTCCACGTCGATCCCGAAGCTCCCGAACTCCGCCGCACCAGCCGGGGTCATCTGGTAGGCGCCGTCGCACTCACCGAACAGGCCGCGGCCGATCAGCGCCTCGGTCAGCGCGACGCCGACCACGCCGGCCAGGTGGTCGTAGCACATGCGCGCCCAGCGCAGGCTCCTCGCGCGGGTCGCGTCGCCGAGCGAGCGGACCTTGCTCGCGGGCGCGAGCAGGATGAGGATCTCCAGCGCGTCGGCCACCGGCTCCGAGGCGATCGAGTACAGCTGCTGCCGCCCGCTGGGCTGGGCGCGGACCAGCCCGCCCGCGACCAGCTTCTTCAGGTGCGCGCTAGCCAGCGAGCGGGATATGCCGGCCGCCTCGGCCAGCGCCGAGCCCGACTGCGGCGTGCCGCTGAGCAAGGTGAGGAGCATATGCGCGCGGTGGCGATCGGCCATCAGGGAGGCCACCGAGGCCAGGTCGGCATCCGGATCCATGACCCCACCCTAGCCCAAAGACAGTCAAATGAAGATTTGACGGTATCCGGGTTAGGGTCAATGTCATGGCGACGAGGACTATCACTGCGGAGAGGGGCCCAGGTGCCTGGGTCAAGATCGCGTTCGCGATGTTCGCGGTCGGCTGGGGAGCCAATCAGTTCTCGCCGATGCTCATCGTCTACCGTCATGAACTCCGGCTCGGCGCGGGCGCGGTGGCCGGATTGTTCCTGGGCTACGCGCTGACCCTGATTCCGGGCCTGCTCATCGGCGGGCCGGCCTCCGACCGCTTCGGGCGCCGGCCCGTGGTCCTGCCGTTCGTGGCGCTCTCCCCGCTGGCGACGCTGCTGCTCGTGCTCGGGCCGCGATCGCTCGCCATGATCGCCGTCGGCCGGGCCCTGGCCGGGCTGTGCTCCGGCGTCGTGTTCGGGTCGGCCACCGCGTGGGTGCAGGAAGTCTCGCCCGGCGACGGGCTGAGCGCCCGGCGGTCCGCGCTGGCCGCCGGCCGCGGTCCGCACCCGGCAGTTCTGGCTGGCGGTCGCGCCGGCCAGCCCGATGGTGTTCGGCTCGGTGTCGCTGGCCATCGTGGTGCTGCCGGAGGAAGTCACCAGCGCGCGGTCCCTGTCGGCCGGTTTCGCCGGGCTGATGACGGCCCTGTCGTTCTCGGCCGGGGTGGCGGTGCAACCGCTCGCCCGGCGGATGCGCGACATGCTCGCGGGCAACGTCGCCGGGCTGTGCTGCGCGGCCGCGGGGGCTGCGATCGGCATCGCTGCGGTGGCCGTCGCCGATCGCGTCGTGGCCGGCGCCGCTGCGGTGCTTCTCGGCCTGGCCTACGGCCTGTGCCTGGTCTCGGGGCTGCGGCAGGCCGAGCACATGGCGAGCCCGGACGAGCGCGGCGCCGTGATCGCCTGCTACTACGTCCTGGCCTACCTGGGCTTCGGTGTGCCATACCTGCCGACGGCCTGGGCGCGCTGGTGGGCAAGACCGGCGCCTTTGTCGCGCTGACCGCGATCTTCGCCGTGCTCGCGCTCTGGACCGCCGGGTATGCGGTCAGCCTGCGCCGGGCCGTCCGGGGTCCGGAAGGTGACACGTTTGTCAGGTGGTCGCCCGGGGATCGCAATTCCGTGTCACAATGAGGTAACACGCCGGTTCGTTCGGAATAATTAAAAATCTTTTTTGGACCGAACGGATCCGGGTGCCCGCCCCGGGTCCGCTGCGTGCGTTACCGCTGGTGCCTGTGGGGTGCCGCCAGCATCATCCCTAGTCCCGCGCAGGACCATAATACGTTCCATTCCGGTCCGCGGTGTTCCATAATCAAGCTCGTATTTCAGTTTTCGGCCAAACGTTGACGACCGATGATTTTGCCAGTACATCTAACTAGATAGCCCATTCTCGGCGAACGGGTCTTTAAGGGGAGTCGCCACCGGCATCGAATCGCGGCGGGGGCGGTGGGGAGGGAGTACGTGATGTCTGGGCTGCCGTTGGTGGGGGATGAGTTCGCGGGCTACCGGGTGCGCTCGGTCCTCGGCCGCGGCGGGATGAGCGTGGTGTACCAGGCGGAGAACCTTCGCCTGAGCAGCGTCATCGCGCTGAAGGTGCTGGCTCCCGAGCTTGCCGCCGACGACGTTTTCCGCGCCCGGTTCCTGGAGGAATCACGGATCGCGGCCTCGCTGAACCACCCGAACGTGATCCCCATCTACGACATGGGCTCCCACGAGGATCTGCTGTACATCGCGATGCGGTACGTCTCGGGGACCGACATGCGGCAGATGATCAAGAAGCGGGGCCGGATGCTCCCGGACACTGCCTTGTTCCTGGTGGGCCAGGCCGCGCGGGCCCTCGACGCCGCGCACCGCAAGGGACTGGTGCACCGGGACGTGAAGCCGGGGAACCTGCTGATCGAGCGGGGCAGCGACGAGGCCGACCCCGATCACGTGTACCTGGCCGACTTCGGGATCACCAAGCACGCGATGTCGCGCAGCGGGCTGACCTCGACGGGGCAGTTCCTCGGCACGATCGACTACGTCGCCCCCGAGCAGATCCGGGGCACCACGGTGGTGGGGCTGGCCGACCAGTACTCGCTCGGCTGCGTCTTGTATGAATGCCTGACCGGGCGGGTTCCGTTCGAGAAGGACCTGGACGCCGCGATCATCTGGGCTCATGTCGAGGAGACGCCCACGATGCCCACGGTCCTGCGTCCCGAGCTGCCGCCCGAGGTGGACGAGGTGTTCGCCCGGGTGCTGGCCAAGCGGCCCGATGACCGTTACCAGAGCTGCCGCGAGTTCGTCGAGGCCGCTCGCATGGCTCTCGGCATCTCCGGATCAGGGACGGATTCGTCCCTGGCCTTCGGCACCATGACGCGCGGGCCGCAGACCGGATCGCCACCCAGTAGCCAGTCCGGGGCACCGGCGGACAGGTTTTCCTGGAGCAGCGTGGCCAGCCATCCACGCGGGGGTGATCCCGTAGGCCCGGAAGCGCCCGGGAACGTCGCCGTGTCGCCGTCCGGACCGGGCCAGCCCTGGGCCGGGCAGCCGGATTCGAGTCAGCCCGGTTCGAGTCAGCCCGGTTCGAGTCAGCCCGGTTCGAGTCAGCCCAGTGGCACCCTCACCTCCCACCGCCGGCTACCCGGCATCGGGGGCCCGGGCGAACCCGGTCAGCCCGCCGGCGCTCAGCCTCCGCCGGGCCGGCCGCGCGGGCCGCGTTGGTACCGCCGGCCGCGCTGGCTTGCGCTCCTGGCGGCCCTGGTCCTGGTGGCCGCGGGGCTGGGCATCGGGGCCGGACTGAGCGGTTCGGGCTCACACGCGGGCGGCAAGATGACCATGCCGTCCATGTCCGCCAAGCCGAAGCCGAAGCCGACGACAAGCGCGCTGATGAACGCGATAGTCCTGGCGAACAACAGCGCGGACGCCGCAGGCAAGCTGCCGCCGTCCACGTGCAAGCAGCACGGCTCGACCATGGTGATGTGCGATGCTCCTGTCGCAGGCATCGGCGGAGCCGTCTTCCAGACCTATCCGAACCTGAAGGCCCTGTACGCGGCGTACCAGGCTAAAGTCGGGTCGCTGAACTCCGGTCATTTCCAGCAGAACTTCAACGACTGCCAATCCCAGACAACGTACGGCGAGGTCGGCTGGAATCACCAGTTCCAGCACACGAAGACCTACACGGTCGATCAGATGAGCATGGGCATGGTGACGGACAACCAGGCCGCCGGCCGGGTGTTCTGCGACTACACCCAGGGGTCTGAATACATGGTCTGGACACAGAACGATGGCCATCTCATGGGGTATGTGGCCGGCCCGGTACACGGGGACGTGTGGATCTGGTGGGTGGCCGTTCACCACAACATCGGCCTCGGCGTGCCCATGAACATGAACATGTGACCAGTGCCGACCATCTCGACGAACACGCCACAACGCTAGAGCCGGTCCCGGGCGCGGTTGCCCCGGGCGGCGGCCGGCTCTTAGGCTCCGCGTCTGGGCTGGCTCCGTTCCCGCCTGGCAGCGGCACACGGACGCCCATCGGTCAGGGCGGGGGACGCAGCCCGGCCATGGTGACGGTGACGAGCCGGCGGACCGCGGCCGCCGAGGCCAGGGAGCCGGCGGCCATGAGGGCGTGCAGGCAGTAGCTGGCCAGCTCGCCGGGCTCGGCATCGTCCCGCAACTCGCCCGCCCGCGCGCCCTTGGCGATGAGATCACCGACGAAACCGAGCAGTTGCTGCTCGGCCCGGGCGATGTGCTCGCCGCGGTGCACCAGCGAGGCCAGCTCGGTGCCCTGAGGCCGCTCGTGGGTTATCTGCGCGTAGGCGGTGAGCACGGCTTCGAGCCGCTCACCGGCGCTGCCGCCGGCCTCGTCCCGGACCTTGGCGAGATATTCGAGGTGGCGGGTGACGTGGCGGTCGTGCCAGGCGGCCAGGATCGACTCGACGTCGGGGAAGTACTTGTACAGCGTCGCGCGGCCGATGCCGGTCTCGGCGGCGATCCGCGACATCGTGACCGACGCCAGCCCGTGGGCGGCGACCAGCGCAGCGGTGGTGTCCAGGGTCGCGTCGTGCACCGCGCGGCGGTGCTCCTGGATCGTCTCGGTCCACAGCTTCGGCACCACCGCAGTATACAGCACGTCCGTCTATCGACAATTTGATTTGACAGCGACAGAGTGTATCGATAAGACTGCTGCCGTAACGGAGACCGGCAAGCTCGCGCGAGAGAAGAGGACGCTCACATGGCTGACCAGCCTCACCACACCGATACCAGCAAGGCGGTCGGCAACGGGCCGGGCACGACCCGGCCGCGTCGGAAGGTCGCGCTGCTGGTCGTCGCCGCGATCGCCCTGCTGCTGTTGATGATCGTCTTGCACGTCACCGGCGTCGTCGGCGCTAATACCAACGGCTAGGCACCTGCAAGCGGGAAGAATTGGAGTCCGCGGATGATCGATGCATCCGGCCTGAGCAAGCGCTACGGCGCGACCCTGGCGGTGGACGACTTGTCGTTCACCGTGCCGCCTGGTCACGTGACCGGGTTCCTGGGCCCGAACGGGTCAGGGAAATCCACCACGATGCGCCTGATCCTGGGTCTGGACGCGCCGTCCTCGGGGTCGGTGACGGTCGGCGGGCGCCCCTATGCCACCTACCGCCGTCCGCTGTTCGAGGTTGGGGCGATGCTCGAAGCCAAGGCGTTCCACGGCGGGCGCAGCGCCCGCAACCACCTGCTGTGCCTGGCGCTCAGCAACGGGATCAGCCGCACCCGGGTCGACCAGGTGCTCGACCTAGTCGGGCTGGGCAGCGCCGCCCGCAAGCGCGCGGGCGGTTTCTCTCTCGGCATGGGGCAGCGCCTTGGCATCGCCGCCGCGCTGCTTGGCGACCCGCCGGTGCTGATGCTCGATGAGCCGGTCAACGGCCTCGACCCCGAGGGCGTCATGTGGATCCGCAACCTGCTGAAATCACTAGCCGCCGAGGGCCGCACCGTCTTGCTGTCCAGTCACCTGATGAGCGAGATGTCGCTGACGGCCGACCGGCTGATCATCATCGGCCGTGGCCGCCTGATCGCGCATACCGCCGTGGCGGACTTCCTCGACGACGGCCCGGGCAACTTCGTGCGGGTCCGTTCGCCCCAAAGCAGCGCGCTCGCGGTCCTGCTGGAGGCCCGCGGCATCAGCGTCACCCGTCAGGCCGATAACGCGCTTCGCGTCACCGGCGCCACCGGCGGCGCCGTCGGCGAACTCGCCAGGGTGAACGGACTGACACTGCAGGAACTCTCTGAGCACCAGACGTCGCTAGAGGACAGGTACATGGAACTCACCAGCAGCTCCGTCGACTACCGCACGGCCGAGACCGCGCTCGCCCGGGCCCGGGACTGAGGCCGGTCATGGCCGTCATCACCGCCCCCCGGGCGCCATACAACCCGGTATCGCACTTCGCCGACGTCCTCCGGTCGGAGTTCTGGAAGCTCCGTACGGTCCGCTCCACCTACTGGTCGCTGGGCGCGGCCGTGGTGTTTAACGTCGCGCTTGCGGCGATCCTGGCCATCTTCCTGCCCGGCCACCTCAGCGCCCACGAGAAGGCGACCATCGACTCGACGCGGGTCAGCCTCGGCGGCCTGCACCTGTCGCAGGTCGCGTTCGGCGTGCTCGGCGTGCTCGTCATCACCAGTGAATACGGCACCGGCATGATCCGCGCTACCCTGGCCGCCGTTCCGCAGCGCCGCCTGATGCTCGCGGCGAAGACGACCGTGTTCGCCATGACCGCGCTCATCATCGGGATCGCCTCGTGCTTCGCCGCCTACTTCGCCTTCCAGGCGTTCCTGCCAGCGGGCGACAGCATGCGGACCTCGCTGAGCGATCCCGGCGTGCTCCGGGCGGTCATCGGGGCCGGGCTCTACCTGACCGCGCTCGGGCTGGCCGGCCTCGGCATCGGCGCCGTCATCCGCTCCAGTGCCGGGGCGGTCGCGACGCTGTTCGGCGTGCTGTTCGTGCCCTCGCTCATCCTGACCTTGCTGCCGCAATCCTGGCAGGACACCGTGGGCCGCTACCTCCCGATGGTCGCCGGCGAAACGATCATCACCGTGCGCCACCAGGCGCACACCCTCCAGCCCTGGCCCGGGTTCGGTGTGTTCTGCCTGTACGCGGCAGCCGCCCTCGCGGCCGGGATCGTCCTGATCAGCCGGCGGGATGCTTAGCCGCGAGGGCCCGGCCGCCCAAGGAGGAACTATGGAACGCACGCACCAGGGAGCTACCTGGCACCCCCACCCCGGGTCCGGGAAACCGGGGGAACCCGACGACCTGTACACCAGCCCGCCGCCATGGGACATCGGCCGCCCCCAGCCCGCGTTCCTCAGCCTCGCCCGCGCGGGCATTGTCCGGGGCCGGGTACTGGACGCCGGGTGCGGCACCGGCGAGCACACGCTGATGGCCGCCGGCCTCGGGCTGGATGCCACCGGCGTCGATCTCGCCGCCGGCGCACTGCGCGTCGCAGAGCAGAAGGCACGCGAGCGGGGGCTGACAGCGCGGTTCCTCCGCCGGGACGCCCGGCGGCTGGCTGATCTCGGGGAGTCCTTCGACACTGTGCTTGACTGCGGGCTGTTCCACATCTTCGGCGACGACGACCGCGCCGCCTACGCCGGCAGCCTGCGATCCGTGCTACAGCCGGGTGGCCGCTACTTCCTGCTGTGCGCCAGCGACACCCAGCCGCCGGACGGCTGGGGACGGGGGCACCGGGTGAGCCAGGAAAAGATCATCACCACATTTGCTGGCGCGTGGCGGGCCGACTCGATCGAGCCAGCCACGATCGACATCACCACCAGCCCAGGCGGCATCCCAGCGTGGCTGGCCACCCTCACCAGGACCTGAGCCGCAAGCGCCGGCAAAACGGGGCAGACCAGAAGGGAACGCCATGCTGACCGCCGAAGCCAGCGTCCGGACCGAACACCCGGCTCGGTACCTTATCCAGCTCTGCCGGCACGCCAGCAAGATGGGCGGGCACGTGCGCCACCGGCCGCGCAGCCGCGACGGCGACGGCGGACCTCCCGAGATACGGCACGCCGAATGGTCCGAAACAGACGGGATCGTCACCCTGAGCTTTGGCCAGTGGACGATGCACGCGACCCCGGGTGAGCTGAGGCTACGCGCCGAAGCCGACAGCGAGGAAGACCTGCGGCGGATCCAGGATCTCGTGACCGCACGCCTGGAAAAGATCGGCAGACGCGACCGCCTGACGGTGACCTGGCAAGCATCTGAAACACCCGCGGTCCAGCCCGGCGAAGCCGGCTAGTGTCCCGGTCCTGAGTTTTGCGCTCTTATGGAGGTATGGCAGGCAAACCGAGACTCCCGCTCGTGCTGACGGATGCCGAGCGGCGGACATTGCAAGGGCGGGCGAGCCGGCGCAAGACCGCGCAGGGCCTGGCCCAGCGGGCGCGCATCGTGCTGATGTGCGCGGACGGGAAGACCAACGTCGCGGCGGCCGGCGAGCTGGGGATCACCCGGGAGACGGCCGGCAAGTGGCGCAACCGGTTCATCAGGCAGCGGTTCGCCGGGCTGAGCGACGAGCCCCGGCCCGGCGTGCCGCGCACGATCACCGACGCGCAGATCGAGGAGGTGGTGGTGCGGACCCTGGAGGAGGCGCCCGAGGGGGCCACGCACTGGTCCAGGCGGGAACTGGCCAGGCAGACCGGGCTCTCGCCGACCACGATCCACCGGATCTGGCGGGCCTTCGGGCTCAAACCCTGGCTGGTGGAGGAGTTCAAGCTGTCCACCGACCCGTTCCTGATCGACAAGGTCCGCGACGTCGTTGGCCTCTACCTCGCTCCGCCCGCGAACGCGGCGGTGTTCTCGGTCGACGAGAAGCCGCAGATCCAGGCGCTGGAGCGGACCGCCCCCGTGCTGCCGATGGTCCCCGGCACCCCGGAGCGGCGCAGCCAC
>WNFD01002885.1_pt1 | contig 20746 bp, 13 predicted proteins | sample 5400491 | NCBI WGS metagenome assembly WNFD01 (sample SAMN13153343, study PRJNA577476) | soil metagenome | isolation source: 120 cm saprolite under Douglas fir tree site 2 hole 2 replicate 2 | place: USA:California | collected 2015-04-18
TTCTGGCTTATATCGTTCAAATTGACGCCGTTGATCTGGAAGTTCACCGAGTCTTCGCGGTTGCCGGCAGTGATGAAGGAGTTCGCTCCAAGCCCGCGACTGGCGCCCGTGAGGTTTCCCGCAGTGGGAGCCACGACGCCACCAGGTGTCAGCACCGTCAGATCAAGGAAGTGGCGTCCGTTGAGCGGAAGCTCCTGCACTGTGTTGGCGCCAATCACCTGACCGACGGTCATCGTCTGGGTCTCGATCTGTGTTGCAGTGCTTTCCACTTGAATCGTTTCGCCGGCGGTGGAAAGTGCGAGCGCCATATTCAGCGTCGCGCGTTGATCGACCTCGAGCATCACCGTCTTCACCGTGTACAGGCTGAACCCCGCCGCCTTGGCCTGCACCTGATAGTCCCCAGGGACCAGCGAAGGAGCAGTATAAAGGCCTGCGCTATCCGTTACGAGTTGACGATCGAGTCCGGTCGCAAGCGAATGCACTGTGACCTGTGCCCCCGGAACCACCGCGCCGCTCGGGTCGGTGACAACACCGGACAACGTTGCCGTGGACTGCGCGAAAGACGTGCTAACACTCACCAGCAGCAACACGACAAAACCTAAGAGTCCATTTGTGAATCTCCATGAAGCATTCATTCAAGCCTCCTGCGAAACACGCGCCCCCTCCGAATCACTCCGGGGGAACTGCGGTTGAGAAATAGGACTCCTACTCGTTTTGCAGTGTGCAATGCACACCCGATGGTCCTAAGTAAGGCCAGTGGATTGGTCTTCTGTGCCCTCATTCAACTTGGCCTTTGCGGGGCGTGACCAATTCCACAATGTAACGATGCAACGACTAATGGGTGATATCTAAAGTTTCATCCTTTTCGGCCGATGTCAATGTTTAGCGGACGTTACAAGCAAATGTTTTTTCCATCAAATCTCAAGCTGGAGGGAAACTTAACCCCAATGAATACGCCGTATTTCACTGGTTCCATGTTCTCACCTACGCCGGCAAATACCGCAATCTGCCGCCGGTCACATCAACGGAGGAAGTTGCCCAACATTCCACTCAACGCGAGCATCCGGAAAATGCAACCTGTCACAAAATCACAGTAAAACAGTAAATAAGATGCACGATACCAACGACGCAAACGGAGAAGCAGCGCTCTCGAAGGCCGCTCAAAGCTCGAAGAAGATACCCCTTCAGACGCACACCATCGAAAAACGTAATGAAAATAATGTAGTAGGACAAGCGCGGCACGATGTCATCAATTAACTCCCGATTTGTCTATATTTTGTAATTTTCAAGGAGCTCGTTTCCAACAAACTTTCGTAACCAATATCACCACTGTGCGTAGTTCCAGCCAAAGGTGTACAACTGTTGCCATATGTTGCACATCCATCCCCGCGGAGCACGATGACAGCAAAAAGAAACCTCCCCGACGCCGACAGGCCGGCCACCCTCAAAATGCTCGCCGAGTATCTCGATCTCTCGCCCGCGACCGTCTCCATCGTCCTCAACAACTCCCCCGTGGCAACCTCGATCCCCGCCGCCACCAAGCAGCGCGTTCACGCCGCCGCCAAAAAATTTGATTACCGCCCCAACCTGCACGCCCGCATGTTGCGCTCCCGTCTCACCAACACCATCGGCATCATCGCTCCCGAACTCAGCGAGGGCTACTTCACCGGAGTCATGCTCGGTGTCGAGCAGTACCTTCTCCAGGAAGGCTTTCTCTACTTCACCGTCAGCCATTTCGGCCAGCCCGATCTCAAAGACGAGTATCAGGAGCTCCTCATGCGCCGACGCGTCGATGGCTTTCTCCTCGTCAATACGCAACTCTCCCTCAACGTCCCGGTCCCCGTCGTCGGCGTCTCCTCTCACAGCAGGGATCCCGGCATCACCAACGTCATGCTCGATCACAACGTCGCGGCCCGCATGGCGCTTCGCCACCTCTACGACCTCGGCCACCGCCGCATCGCCTTCATGAAAGGCCAGCGCTACTCCCTCGACTCCGAGACCCGTTGGCAGTCCATCGCCGCCATCGCGCACGAGATCGGCATCATCGTCCATCCCGAACTCTGCATCTTCCTCGAAGAAAACGTCTGGACCCCCGCCCTCGGCTATCCCCCCGTACGCGACCTCCTCTCCCGCACCCGCGATTTCACCGCCCTCTTCTGCTTCAACGACACCTCTGCCATCGGCGCCATCCGCGCCATTCAGGACGCCGGCCTCACCTGTCCGCACGACATCTCCGTCATCGGCTTCGACGACATCATCGTCGCCGAATACTTCAACCCGCGCCTCACCACCGTGCGCCAGCCACTCTACAAAATGGGTTCAGCCGCAGCAGAGCTCCTCATCAAACGTATCCAGTCCCCCGACGAACCCTATCCACACGACGTCTGCTTTGAGCCCGAACTCGTCGTGAGAGAATCGACGATAGGCGTCCACGAAGCCTCCCCGCCCCGGCCGTCGCGAGGCAAACGCTAACAGGAGCGATTTGCAACCATCCCAACCAGACGTACTCCAGTCCGGCCCCGGCTTCAACCCCGCGAAGCCGCTCCACGCGCTCCTTCCCGTCTACTTCTACTTTCTTGCAGCCGGCATCGCGACCGTTATGCTCGGCCCTCTTCTGCCCGCACTCATCCAGCGCTGGCACATTCAGGACGCCCAGGCAGGCACCCTCTTCACCGCCAACTTCGCCGGCCAGTTCTGCGGAGCATGGTTCGCCACGCGCAATCTCCGCGCCAGCATCCTCTATGGTTCCGCCATCACCGCGGCCGGATGTAATGCCATGGCCTGGGTCGGCTTTGGCCCAGCCCACATCGCGCTCTTCTGCGTCGGCCTCGGGCTAGGAGCGGGTCTCACCGCCGGCAACGTCATCGCCGGCACCACGGTTCCCGCCGCACGTGCACGCCTCATCGCGATACTAAACGTTGTGTGGGGTCTGGGCGCCATCGCATGTCCTGTACTCGTACGCCTGTCTTCCGCTGGCGGCATCCGGTACTTCTTTTTTGCGACGGCCGCCTTCCTTGCCCTCACCTCGCTCGTCGCCATCGCCATCCCCATTCCAACGCAACCAGCAGAGCAGTTCGCTGCAACGTCGCCACCCGCATCGCGAGCCCCCTCCATCCAACAACGCATGCCGCTACCGCCGCTTCCTCTCTTCGTCTTCGGCGCCGCCATCTTCCTCTACATCGGCGTCGAGAACGCGCTCGGAGGCTGGCTGCCCAGCTACGCCGTCCGCACCAACCCTGCCATCCACGCCTCTTCCATCGCCCTCTACTTCTGGGTGGCCGAGCTCACCGGCCGCATTCTCGTCACCATCCTGATGACCCTCATCGGCGAGGCCGCCCTCTATCGCATCTGCCTCGCACTGCTAATCCTCACCCAGGTTCTGCTCTGCGCCACAGCGAATATATCCGCCACCGGCATCGTCACGCTAACGTTTCTCGGCGCACTCACCCTCGCTCCCATCTATCCCCTCATCGTGTCCTTCCTGCTCGCCCGCACCGGCAACCACGCCCGCCTCGGCGCCCTTTTCGCCACTGCCTCGTTTGGCGGAGCCACCCTACCCTGGCTCACCGGCGTCTTCTCCACGCAATTCCACAACCTGCGCACAGGCCTCATCGTCCCCGCCGCCGGAGCCGCGCTGCTCCTCTTCCTCTCCACCATCATCACCGCCAAACCTAAGCAATCCGATGGGTGCCCCATGATCCCCGAAGGACGAAGTCCGTAGGGTATCGTGGGGTTGGTCACTCCAACCTCATCCAACCCATACCGCGCATCTTAAACCAGCGGCACACCGCACACAAATCTCTGCCCTCTATCTAAATCCCGAATCCGCGGGAGCGATCCTCAACGACTGACAAGCCAACCTGCGATGCAGTCGCGAGCCCCGTTTTACGGCAACCGGGATTCCTTCTGTTAGAAGGGTTCATGCGAAGCCCCATTCGCAACAGCTGAGAATCGAAGGTGCGGAAACCGAGACATCTCCCCACGCGAGCGGTACAATTCACATCAATCAGCGCACAAAAAAAGGAGATTCCCCCCATAAAATTCCGCCGGATATTTCTGCTCTGCACCGCTTCCCTCGTCGTGCACGCCGCGACCGCACAGGCCGCGCCCACCGCGCCTGAAGAGGACTACGTCAAGTCCCACTACACAAAATTCGAGTACCGCATCCCCATGCGCGACGGCGTGCATCTCTTCACCGCCGTCTACGTGCCGAAGGACAGCAGCCAGGCATACCCCTTCCTCATCACCCGCACGCCCTACAGCGTCGACCCTTACGGCGAAGACCAATATCGGAAGCACCTCGGCCCATCGGATGAATTTGAGAAAGCTGGCTATATCTTCGTCTACCAGGATGTCCGCGGCCGCTACATGTCCGAAGGCACCTTCGTCGAGATGCGCCCGCACATCGACGTAAAAAAATCGCCTAAAGATGTCGACGAAAGCTCCGACATGCACGACACACTCGAATTCCTTCTCCACCACGTGCCCGGCAACAACGGCAAGGCCGGCATCGTGGGCATCTCCTATCCCGGCTTCTACACCTCTGCCAGCATGATCGACTCCCACCCCGCGCTCAAAGCCGCATCCCCCCAGGCACCCATGACGAATCTGTTTATGGGCGACGATAGTTACCACGGCGGAGCCTTCATGCTCGACGCCAACTTCGACTTCTATAGCACCTACTTCAAACCCTTCGCCAAGCCCTCCCTGCCCCAGCAATACACTCCCTTCGATATGGGCACGCCCAATCACTACGAGTTCTACCTCAACGCCGGACCCATCGCGAACCTCGACAAGCTCTACCTCAAAGGCTCCAACCCGCTCTTCAACGACCAGATCCATCACGACACCTACGACGATTACTGGAAGGCGCGTGACCTCGCGCCGCACATGAAAAACGTGAAATGCGCCGTGCTCGTCGTCGGCGGTTGGTATGACGCCGAAGACCTCTCCGGCCCCTACCGCACCTTCAACGCCGTCAATCAGTACAATCCCGAAACCCCAACCACCCTCATCGAAGGCCCCTGGTTCCACGGTGGCTGGACGCGCAGCGACGGCGATCACCTCGGAGACATCCAGTTCAACGCCAAAACCAGCGACTACTTCCGCAAGAACATCCAGTTCCCCTTCTTCGAGTACTACCTCAAGGGCAAGGGCGCCCCGCTGCCAAAGGCCGAGGTCTTCGAGACCGGCAGCAACGTCTGGCGCACCTACGACGCCTGGCCGCCAAAAAACGCCGCACCCAAAACCCTCTACTTCCACCCAGGAGGGAAGCTCTCCTTCGACTCACCAACGACCGACCCGCCTTCAGCGTCCGAAAAGTCAGCTGCCCACGATGAATACGACGAATACGTCAGCGACCCTGCGCACCCCGTGCCGTTCGTTGGCTACATCACAAGCACCATCCCGCAGCGCTACATGGTTGACGACCAGCGCTTCGCCTCCACCCGCGCCGATGTGCTTACGTATCAGACTGAGCCACTCACCGAAGACGTCACCATCGCCGGCCCCATCTCGCCAAAACTAAAAGTAACCACGACAGGCACAGATTCCGACTTCGACGTGAAGCTCATCGACGTCTACCCCAACAACTATCCCGATCCGGTCGAGAGCCACGACGGCGAGCACCTCCTCGACGCCCCGCCCGTCAAAATGGGCGGCTATCAGGAACTGCTTCGCGGCGAGCCCATGCGCGGCAAGTTCCGCAACAACTGGGAACACCCCGAGCCTTTCACTCCCGGCAAACTAGCCGAGGTCAATTTCATCATGCCCGACCTCAACCACACCTTCCGCAAAGGCCACAGAATTATGGTGCAGGTGCAAAGCAGCTGGTTCCCCCTGACCGACCGCAACCCGCAAACCTTCACCGACATCCCCAACGCCAGGCCAGAGGACTTCAAGCCGGCGACGGAGCGCATCTACCACTCGTTAGAGGCAGCTTCAGGAGTCGAAGTACTGGTCCTGCCACAACCGTGATTCGAACTCGAATCTATTCCACACCAGAACTCCTGCGATGGTCCACCACCTTGTACCCCTGTGGAGGCTGAAAGAACGACGGATCAGGTTCCGACGTAGTGATCTCCGTCACAGTAAAGGTTTGCCGCCCGATCTGCGGCGCCTCCACCACTGAACTCAGGTTGAAACCCAGCTCCGCGCAGAAGCGATACTGCCGCACCGTCGACATGGGCATGTCATTTCCCAGCACGCCCGCATTCAGAGTCGTCGTGTCCTTGTACTCGTGCACTGGCAGCCCCGCGAAAAACTGCGCGCCGAGATCTTCATGCGTGCGCGTCCCCTTGTCATCCTTCAGCGGCCCCGACTTGAACCGGGCAGGATCGAACCGAGCCGTCACTGAGTCTCTCAGCGTCACCAGCTCGCAGACCTTTTGCCGAGCGCTGCACTGATAAAGCGTGTGCGCCACAGGGTCCGCAATCTGGATCCAGCTCATGCGCGATGGAATATTGCTGCCCTTGGGCGACATCAGCCAGCGCTCCTGGTAGATCCGCCCTACACTGTCGCGCTTGATCGGCCTGCTGTTAACGGTCGTGAAGGTGCCGCCGTTATTCATAGGCCGCGACCACTCCGCTGCAAGAGTCAGGCTGAAGGGCGCATGTGCCATAAAGGGGACGAAGATACTCTGGAGCACCTCCTCCCCGCCGCCATCGAAGCTTACGCCTCCTTCGTCCGGCGTCTGCGCGCAAACCACGCGCCCACCGGTCGTCAGTGCAATCGCAATCGCAAAAACAAACAGCCGCTTGTAGAGTCCACGCCCGAGATCACGATGCATGTACACCTCACAGAACGATGCGTAAGGCAGCTCTTCGAATACACGTCTACGATATAGCCCTTTCCGCTGCAGCGCTTCGCGAATTTAGAAAGAAGCCGTCGAAAATGCGATGAACGAACCTGCCGGGAAACGGGTGTTGTTGGCAGCATGGTTTCTCGAAACCAAAACTGATCCACCCACCGGCTTGTCTCTTGCCGTTGTATTTATTTTTTGCTGTTTTTTGCCCAAAAATCGCATGTCAAGCCCCAAAACCACCTAACCCATTACGACACAACAACATCCGCGTGGCATGTTAGTTATATCCAATCCGCTATAATGGATATATAGATCAAAAACAAGCAAGCCCCGGACAACCTCCGGGGCTAACTTATAGATAGCAAGTATTTTGCGCACAACCCATTTGTTATGAATATTTTACAGACACTTATGCCCTGCAAACCATTGAATACAGGTATTTTACCCACAAAATACCTCCCCCCGGGGTGGGGGTACCCCCAGTCGCAAAACATAACTTAAAAGGAGAGAGGCCAGGTTTAGCCTGACCTCCACCTCAATTTTTCCCACTCAAAGATTGGGGCGGTGAGGAAACCAAGTACGCAGTTATACAACAGTTAGGCCTAACGAGAAGCAACAAAGTGATCGCGAAGCTGGATAACTGCAATAACTACGAGAGCCGCCATAGATGGTCCGAACAAAAGATACATAGATCCTCCTTCCCCAGAAAAGTGACTTTATGCCACTGAAATTTGGTCCTGCTTAACTACTCTTGGAATCAGGCGGATACGCCTTGCCGATCCCTCACGATGTCTTGATGACCTGTGTTATTGCAAGTCCGCGGCCATTCCTGAAATCGCAGGAAATCCCCATATTTATGGCTTTTTCTCTCTTCGAGAGAACCAAATGTGCAGAAAACCGGTTGGCCGAGGCAAAAAGATTGCCCACAGGTCAAATGTTTTTCCACTTTGCTGTGCAATCTCTAACGAGAGGCGCACCCTGCCCACGCAAGGTCAGCTTCTTCTCATATTCCGAGCAGACAGCACATGTAGTTCAACAGTTGGCTCTGCAAACGACGTGAGGAACATCACATCTGCAGAAGGGAGATCCAGGCGGCCAGCGCTCCATTTCACGGCCGCGCTCGCTCAGCTCAGACCGCGACAGTAAAGGTGTCTTCGCTCCGGGTCACCGCGCGATACATCGTGTCTCGCTCAAACGGCTCCCGCCCGGCCTCAGTAATCAGCCGAACCAGATCCGCCCGCCGCATTCCCTGCGGAGTCGTCGCCCCGGCATCGTGGTAGATCTTCTCCTCGATCACCGTGCCATCGATATCGTCCGCACCGAACCGCAGCGAGATCTGCGCCATCTTCGGCGAGACCATCTGCCAGTAGCTCTTGACGTGCGGAAAGTTGTCCAGCATCAAACGCCCCACCGCAATCTGCCGCAGATCCAGCATCCCGGTCGTCTTCGGAATATGCGCCAGCGCAGTATTCTCCGGATGGAACGCCAGCGGGATAAACGTCTGGAACCCGCCCGTCTCATCCTGCACCTCCCGCAGCTTCACCAGGTGGTCGACGCGGTCCTCGTCGTTCTCCACATGCCCATACAGCATCGTGGCATTCGACCGCAGCCCGATCTTATGCGCGGCACGCGCCGTATCCAGCCACTCACCGCCATCGATCTTGTGGTCGCAGATAATATGCCGGACGCGGTCGGCAAAGATCTCCGCCCCGCCCCCCGGCATCGAATCCACACCCGCAGCCTTCATCCGCTCCAGCGCCTCCGGAATCGTCATCCTGCCACGCTTGGCCAGAAACGCCACCTCCACCATGGTGAACGCCTTGATATGCACCTTCGGAAACCGGACCTTCAGCCCCCGCACCAGGTCCATGAAGTACTCGAACGGCAGATCGGGGTGCAGCCCACCAACGATATGAAACTCTGTAACCGCCTCCGTCAACCCCGTGGCCGCAGTCTCCCACGCCTCCTCGAGCGCCATCGTATACGTCCCCGCATCGCCCTTCTTGCGCCCAAACGCGCACAAACGGCAAGAGGCCACGCACACATTCGTCGGATTGATATGACGGTTCACATTGAAGTACGCGATATTCCCATGCAACCGCTCGCGCACCAGGTTCGCCAGCCAGCCCACTGCCAGAATGTCGCCGCTCCGATATAGCGTCACCCCGTCCTCAAAGTCCAGACGTTCCGCATTCGCCACCTTCGCCGCAATGGGCAGAAGGCTCGGATCATCCGTCTGAAAGGGGTGTCGCGTTAGCGGATTGAAAGACTCAAAGCTCATACTGCGATTCTATTCCTCATTGGCCACCGTAGTTTCTCCGTGCCTCGCCACTTCACTCGAATCAACCATCCGCGGCTGTACAACGATGCCATCAAACAAAGTAGCTCCCACGAGATGATCCCCCACCGGCCGCACCAGCCTAAGATTCCACCCCGTATTCCAATAATGCACAGAACGGTCCTGCAGATGAACCGCGAAAGCGATCGTGTTCTGGCTGTTGGCCGTGATCAACATCCGTTGCGAAGGCTCATCGTAATACAGGCTGTTCACATCCCGGATGGAAAGGTTCTTCAGACTCTGCCACGTAGCCCCTCTGTCCTGAGAGATGAAGATTCCCTCCCGTCCTCCCAACCACAGACCCCCGCCATCATCCACCGCTATCGCAGCGAGTTGTGTCAGTATCTCCGGCAGATTCACCGGCTCCCATCTCTGGCCTCCGTCCGACGAAAGCACCGCAGACCTCAAGGTCGCTGCCAAGACCCATGACTTCGCCGAAGCAACAAAATTCCAGTCATCCTTCTCCGGACCAGCCATCAACTTCCAACTCTCACCCGCCGTCACGCTGCGCAACAAACCATCCGAGGTAGCAGCGTAGAGCGTATCCCCAACCCGAGCGATCGCGTTGACATTCGCATCGAAGACATGCGCCGGAGCCGCATTCGTTGACGTCTTTGCCGCCACGCTCCGCACCTTGCCGGCGTGTCTGACCGGACCAACAACCTTCTTCTCTACCTTCTCCGCTGCAGGTTGGGGCGCTTCATGCTCGCTGAGAGAAACATTGTTCACCCGATTCCAAAGCTCGCCCTGCAGCCGATAGATCCCATGCCCCGTGCCAGCCAGCACAGTACCATCCGAGGCCTGTCCCAGGCTGAACACATCCTGCCCATTCAACCCGGCGCTCTTCTGCGACCAGCTCAACCCGCCGTTATCGCTGACAAATACCCCACCCCAGGCCTTGTCGTTCACAACACCCACATAGATCGTCGCCGGCTGCGCAGCATCCCCGACATAAGAAGTGATCTGCCGTGCAGAAAATCCATTGTTGGAAGGAGAAAAGGAGTATCCCCCATCATTGCTCGCCAGCACACCGCCGCGGTCCGTTGCCAGCAGAATACGATTAGTGTTAGCAGGATCGACAAACACATCGTTGACGATCAGTTCGGGACCGGTCGTTCGCTGCCACACCCCGCCCGAGTCTCCCGTACGGTACAGACCCTCCGTTGTCCCGGCAAAGACGATATTCAAATTCTGCGGGTCCTGCATCAGTACTCTGGTCCGCCGTGCCGTGGAAGGAATTCCCTGCACCTTCTGAAACTTCTCGCCTCCGTTCTGGCTCTTATAAATTCCCGAACACGCGCTGGCATAAACCACATTCGAATCCTTCGGGTCCACGATGATGGAGAACACATCCGAGTCTTCGATGATGCCCTGTTTAATGCTGGTCCAATTCGCGCCGCCGTCAGTCGTCTTCCACGGCAGATGCCAGGTCCCCGCATAGATAATCTGAGGATTAGCCGGATCGATCGCAATGGATTCGACCTCGTGGATCTCCTGGCTCCCTTCAGGGCTGATCAGTTGCCAGTGCTCCCCTCCGTCGATCGACCGGTAAACACCCTTCAGAGTCCCCGCCACCAATATCTTCGGATCAGACGGCGCAGCCTCAAGCGCCCGAATGGATTGCCCACGCATATCCGCATCGCTCTCCCAGTTCACGCCGCCATCGTTACTGATGTAGAGTCCTCCATCCGGGTTCCCCAAAACCCAGGCTCCGACCAGAATACGTTTTGAGTTGGAGTTGTCCACCACAATGGAATCCAGAGCCAGATCGTTCCGCTTTCCCACCCAGGCCAGCCGCTTCCACTCAGAGCCGCCGTTCCGGGACTCGTAGATCCAGCCCGTTAACGTGCCGAGATACAGATGCGCACGGTCGTGCGGATCGGCAACAAGCGAACGCGCGTCTCCTCCATCCGGTCCGAACGGCAGCCAGTTCGCCGCATTCAACCGAATGCATGACAAGGCAAAGAGAAGGGCAACGCCCATAACTTGAAATTTGCAGCGTCTGTTCAATGATTTGTCCTAAGTCTCCAGTCTAATCGTTCTCGCAGCTGGCTCCTGAAGCCTTCAACACAAAGGCTGACTGGAATCAACCCAGTCAGCCCGTGTGCTTCGTTACAGTGAGTGGTTACTACCGGCGCTTCCTGGCAGGAGGCGTCCGTGGCACCGCTTTGACTGCACTCTCGTCCACTGGGGTGAGACCAGTAGTGCTCAGCGTTGCCCCGGCAGGAACCAACGTCGTCGTCACCGTCTTAGCGTCGTCAGGACCGGTGTAGACCGAGATACGGCTGGCGTCGATACCCTTCTCCGTTACCAGGTAGTCCTTCGTGTTGACAGCACGCTCGGCAGCAGGGTCAACCGTCTTCTTGCGACCCTTGGCTGGTGGAGCCTTTTCCTGGCTGGTCGAGTTGCCAACCACAGCGAGCTTCGCATCCGAAGCGCTCTGCAGTTTCAGGGCGATATCGTCAAGGCAAGCCTTGCCTTCGTTATCGACCCGGGCCGGCCGCCTCGTATCGCGCTCGAAGCTAACTGAGCAGAGAGCGCTTGTCGTTGGTGCCGGAGGCGGTGGAGGCGCGTTGACAGTAACGGTGGTCGTCGAAGAGGCAGTCTGACCCTTATCGTCAACCACGTTGCAGGTCACCGTAATTGTTCCAGGTGCTGCACCCGCCGTGCTCAACGTCGCACTAGGACCGCTGCCGGACACAGAGCCAGCCGATGCGCTATAGCTATAGGTCAGCGGACGATTCTGCGGACTCACACCAGTTGCGGTAATTGTCGAGGAATCTCCCGGAGCGACCGTCGAAGGACTCGCGGAGCAACTTATCGTCGGTGGCTCAAACTGCTTGACCGTATAGGTGGCCGTGCAATCTGCCATATCGCCTGGCTTCGGCTTCCCGGTGGCCATAACGATATGGCCCTTCGCCGTGTAGGTGCCGGGAGCTGCATTCTTCGTGTCGATGTTTGCTGTGCTCGTGTTACCGGTGATCGTACCGCCATCAGCCGTCCACGTGTAGTTATATGCCTTCTTTGGGTTCAAATTGCCAGCGGTACCCGTAACCGTAATAGGATCCCCGGGGTAGACCGTCGTAGGCGAAACCGAGCAGGCATACGTCACAGGAGGAGGAGGAATAATGTGGCCGAAGTGCGCCACAATACCTGTGCTCAGCTCAGCACCGCTCAGGTTCGTACGACCGCCCAACACACCGCTCGTCGGGATCGAGACCGCCGGGCCATAGTTCGTATGAATCCAGCGATAGTCCGCCTGAAAGAGGCGCAGAGAAAAGCGGTTGTCGAAAAAGGGCAGATCATAATCCATTCCGCCGCCGGCCGTCAGAGTCGGTCCCCACCGGTAAGGCTCAAAATAGGTGCCGTTATGGGAGTTCGGACCGTCAAGGCGACCGCCACCGACAAGTCCGTGTCCGAATAACGTGAAATTTTGCATCGGAGCGCGGAAGATGGGACCGGCGGAGCCACTAAAGAAGTCGTCGTTCTTGCCGTTCGGATGCGCCGAGAAGATCACCTCGCCGCCAACATACTTGTTCATGTAGTAAGCAACGCTGCCAATAGCTCCCACGTTGATCGAGGAATAAGAAATTCCAGCGGGCTTCACCTGTCCGTGGGCCCCAAAATAGGAGTACCCCATAAACAAGTCAATTCGCGAAGGGTTAATCCCCCCAGGGGCGGCTGTACTGGGAGCTTGCGCATTCACGCTCCCAACTCCAAGACCGACTGCGGATGCAGCCAGTAATAACCGGCTAATAGTGCGAAACGGGCGATGAGCCATTCGAGTTCCTCCACTCAAATTCTTGCGTTTTACGAATCTTGAATTCCAAACAGGGATCGTTTTGTCGTTCGATTCCTTACAGCTTACCGCAGTTGCTAACTTATGCCGCTAAAAAATTACTAGAGGGACACTATATTTTCAATACGTTACCCGTCAAGCAGGCAAAAATCTCCCACAGACCTTGCAGAGGAACCCTTCCAGTAACCAACCACCCGATAGCCCGGACGACTAAGTCAGATTCAGAGTTTTCCGCACTGTTCCCCGTTCCTGCTGGATCTTTTCTTGTAAAAGCGTGATGGCATACAGCAACTGTTCAGGCCGCGGCGGGCACCCGGGAACGTAGACATCGACCGGAATCACCTGGTTGACGCCCTGCAGCAGCGCGTAGTTATTGAAAACCCCACCCGACGTGGCGCAAGCCCCCATCGAAATCACCCACTTCGGCTCCGGCATCTGCTCATAGAGCCGCCGAATCACAGGCGCCATCTTCTGCGACACGCGCCCCGCAACGATCATCAGGTCGCTTTGCCGCGGCGACGGACGAAAGACCTCCGCCCCGAACCGCGCAATGTCATACCGCGATCCCCCCATCGACATCATCTCGATCGCGCAGCACGCCAGGCCAAACGTCATCGGCCAGATTGAATTCTTGCGCACCCAGTTGATCGCCGCATCCATCGATGCCAGGACAATGCCCTCCGGCTGCTCGTCTCCCCAGCTCACCTCGTGCAGCTTCTCCTGGTTCTTCCCGAAGCTGTCCAGGCTGCCGAAGATGTACCGATCGTTCTTTTGCGGAACTGCCGTCGGACGGCTGCTGCTCGTATTCTCGTTCCCGATAGTTTCGTTCCCAGGTGTGCTCATATCTCTACTATAAAACCTGGAAAACCGAATTCAACTGGCAAAATCACCTAAATTCGTTTACTTCCGAGTCAATAACCCTCAATCCACCCTGAGAACCTGTCTAACAACTCCATCCGTACCTGAAATCGCCTTCTTGCCCCTCTAAGAGTCGTCATCTCGACCGGAGCGCACAAGTCATTTCGTCTTTTTTGTTCCTGCTGTTGCCTGTTCCTGAATCGGTGTCATCGTGTAGATCCGTGTTTAAGCCTTCAGTTGTCGGACAGATTCTCAGGCGCCAGGCGCTCTAGCCTCATCGCGCATTCTCCTCGATCGCCAGTATCAGAGCCCGCCGCAGCACCCGCTCCTCGTCCTTATCCAGCTTCCCACCATTGCGCGTCAGGTAGAACACGTCGATCGCCGTCTCTCCTTCGGTATCCACCAGCGCCACCTCGATATTGCAGCCATGCGCCGCCAGCGTGAGGCTCAATGCACGCAGCAACCCAGTCGTGTCCTGCGTCACCACCTCCAGCAGCGTGCTGTGCGACGAAGCCTCATCGTCGAACTCCACCCGCGTCTCCACTTCGATCAGCGGAGCCTTCCGCCGCCCCCGCCGCCGCCCGCTCAACAGCTTCTCCAGCGAAACCGCCCCCGTCATCACATCATGCACGCTCTTCACAAACGCCTCATGCTCGGAAGCATTCATCTCCAGCGTGCGAAAGGTATCGGTAAACCGGAACGTATCCACCACCACCCACTGCCGGTTCGAAAACGCGTCCGCCGTAACGATGTTCATCCCCCATGCCGCCAGCCCGCCCGCCATCGTCGCAAACAGCTGCGGCCGATCCCGCGTCACCAGTGTCAACTCGCTCACCGTCGGCGCATAGCGAAACTCCAGCTGCACCGAGTCCTCCGCAAACCGCTGCGCCATCTTGAACTGCGTCCGCACCTGCTCCGGCGTCCGCGTCAACACATACCGCTCCGGAAACCCATCCAGAAACTCCCTCACTTCCTCCTTCTGCCCCGGCAGCAGCGCCACCACGCGATGCACCAGCTCGCTCTCCTCCTGCGCGCCGAGCCGTTCCTCATCCACACTGCGATCCAGATAGTTTGCCGTCGCAATATAAAGCTGCCAAAGGTTCTCCGCCTTCCATGGAGTCAGCGCATCCGGATGCACCGCATTGATATCCGCATACGTAAACAGCGTCAGCATCCGCAGAGCCTCGGGCGTATGCACCTTCCCCGCAAACGCCCGCACCGTCTCCTCATCGAAGATGTCTCTCCGCAGCGCAGCCGACATCTCAAGATGATTCGTAATCAGGCTAACCACCAGCCCGCTCTCATACCCGTCCAGTTCCAGCCGCTCCATCACACTCTCGGCCATCCGCGCACTCTCGCGCGTGTGATCCCCCGTGCTGCGCCCCTTCCCCGTGTCATGCAGCAGCGCCGCGATATACAACAGCTCCGGATGCGGCAGCTCCCGCAACACACCACCGAACCGCGTCGCCCACTCCCCCATCGAGCTATTTTGTGCCCCCTTCTGCGCGCTCTCCAGCCCATGCAGCGTATCGATCAGCACAAACGTATGCTCATCCACCGTGTACCGGTGATACGCATCGCGAATCACCAGCGCATCGATCCCATGGAACTCCGGAATCAGCAACTCCAGCACGCCCAGCGCATGCATCGCCCGCAACGCATCTCCCGCATAAAACCCCTTCAGCACGCCGCGCAGGTGGTGCCACAGCGTAGGCCCCTCCTCCAGGTGCGCCGACAGCAGCGGCAACCCCTCCGACAACCGCTCCTCCGCATCCCGCCCCAGCCTGCATCCCGTCTGCGCCATCGTCTCAAATACCTGCAGCACCACATCCGGGTCCTGCGCCGGCTCAGGCCCAAACTCGCCCACCGCATCCAGCATCACGCGCCCATGTTCTACGCGAAACCCCTGCTGCTTCACCTCCGCCTTGCGCTCCCGCTTCACTCCCAGCAGCTTCGAGGCCGCCTTCCCCGCCGGCACCTCGTCCAACACCTGCGACACGCGCCGTTCCACGCTCCGTGCATGACGGAAATAAACCCGCATCCAGTACGCCGCATCCGCCTTCTTCGGTTTGCGCCCAACCATCCCCACCATCGTCTCCGCCGCAGCATCCTGGGCCTGCCAGTCCAGCGTATTGTCGTCCCGCTCATGCCGGTAGTGCAGGAAGCACCGCACCAGCCAAAGAAACTCCACCGCCTTGCGAAACTCGTTGCCCTCTTCGGCCGAGACAACAGCGGCAGCCCCATCGCTGTTCTTCTTCTCCTGAGCCGCCACCTCCCGCAACTTCGTCATCCACCCGCACACATGAACGTCCCGCAGCCCCCCGGGACAATCCTTGATATTCGGCTCCAGATGAAACAGCGTATCCCCATACTTCGCATGGCGAGCCCGCGTCAACTCCAGCAGCCGCACCATCACGTTCTTATGTTCCCGCTGCAGCAGCTTCGGCACACACTGCCCCGCCAGTTTGTCGTAAAGCCCCACATCCCCCGCCACCATCCGATGATCCATCAGCGAGAGCACCCACTCCGCATTCTCCGGATCCAACCGTTCACACTCCGCCAGCTTCCTCGTCACCGGAGAAACCCGCATCCCGCAGTCCCACATCTCCTGATTCACCCGCCGAATGGCGTCCTTCACCTCCTTCTCCGCCAGCCGCCCATCCAGCAGAAAAAGCAGATCCACATCCGAGTAAGGAAACAGCTCCCGCCGCCCATACCCACCCACAGCCACCAGGGCAACGCCTGCACCCATGCGCGGATCACGCTCCACCGCCTGCCGCCACAGCTCTCTCACCAACTCATCGACAGCCGCAGCCCGCGCAGCAATCGTCACCGCCCCCGACGCACCCCCCGCCTCAAACGCACCACGAACCTCCAGCATCCGCCGCTGGTAGTTCCCGCGCATCCCGCTGCTGATGGACTCGTTTGCTGGCATGGCCCTTTCGCTCGTTGGAATCTGTCGAACAAGAAACTAAGAGTCCTTAAAACCGACTTCGCCGCCACTCCGCAAAACTCACACCTGCTCTTTGTTTGTCATTCCCATTCCGTAGCGCAGCGGAGGAACCTGCTTTTCTTCTTTGCCGGTGCTCGCCCTCCACTCACCCCAACCTGTCATCCTGAGCGAAGTTGCTCACGGCACTTTGTGAGCAACGCAGTCGAAGAGCCTGTCCTGAGCGCAGTCGAAGAGCCTGTCCTGAGCGCAGTCGAAGGAACCTGCGGTTGTCGTTGCCGTTGCCTGTTCCTGATCCGTGTCATCGGTGAAAATCCGTGTTAAGCCTTCAATCTTCGCCTACAACGCAATCTCCCCGCGCTCATCATTCCGAATCCGAATCGCCTCATCGATCTTCGAGACAAAGATCTTTCCATCCCCAATCGTCCCCGTACGCGCCGCGGTCGTAATCGCCAGAATCGCCTTATCCAGCATCGCATCCGCCACCACCACCTCCAGCTTCACCTTCGGCAGCCTTCTGGCGCCCGTGCCCTCGCGCCTCGGTGATCGTCATTCCCTCCACGCCAATCTCCACCAGTGCATCCTTCACTGCGTCCAGCTTCGACGGCTGAATCACCGCTTCAATCTTCTGCATATCCAGTTCCCTTCCTAAAAAACTCAAAGCTCAAAGCCCAAAGCTCACCGCTGTTTCTCAGTGCGCCCAATCGTACCCTTCTTCGCCGTGCTGCGAAAGATCGAGTCCCTCGCGCTCATCCTCTTCGCTCACCCTAAGCCCGATCACCTTATCCACGATGAATAAAATAATCAGCGTACCCACAATCGAAAGGCTCCACGCAATCGCAACCCCAACAGTCTGGTTCAGCAACTGGTGAGCATTGCCCTCGAGCAGCCCCGTGGCCTTCCCAGCCCCAAAGATCGGATTGATCACGCTATTGGCAAAGATACCCGTCAGAATCGCTCCCATAGTCCCACCCGCGCCATGGACGCCGAAAGCATCCAGCGAATCGTCATACCCAAACGCCGCCTTCACCTTCACCACCATCAAATAGCAGCCCACACCAGCGATCAACCCAATCCACAAAGCCGACATCGGCGTTACAAATCCCGCCGCAGGAGTAATCGCCACCAGCCCAGCCACGCAACCCGAGATCGCACCCAGCGCCGAAGGCTTCCCCTGCCGAATCCACTCCGCCACGCTCCAGCCAATCGCCGCAGCCGCCGCGCCAAAGTGAGTCGCCACAAACGCCGAAGTCGCCAGTGTCCCCGAACTCAACGCCGAACCGGCATTGAATCCAAACCAGCCCACCCACAACAAACAAGCCCCAATGAAGCTGTTCACCACCGAGTGCGGAGGCATCGGCACCTTCGGATACCCCAGCCGTTTCCCCAGATAGAGCGCCGTAATCAGCGCCGAAACCCCCGACGTCACATGCACCACAGTCCCACCCGCAAAGTCGAGAGTGGGAAACCGCCCACCCAGCGAGGCATTCAACAAACCGCCCTTACCCCAAACCATATGCGCCATCGGGCTATACACAAACAGCGCCCACAGCACCATGAACACCAGCATCGCCGAAAACTTCATCCGTTCCGCAAACGCGCCCGTAATCAGCGCCGGCGTAATAATCGCAAACATCAGCTGATACACCATGAACGTCTGCAGCGGAATCGTCGCCGCATACTTCGCATCCGGCGCCAGCCCAACCCCCCGCAGAAACACATTGTGCAACCCCCCGATAAACGCGTTCCCCTCTCCAAACGCCAGCGAATACGTCACCAGCGCCCACAGCACCGTAATCACGGCCATCATTGCGAAGGTCTGCATCATGGTGCCCAGAATATTTTTCTTCCTTACCAGACCGCCGTAGAACAGCGCCAGCCCCGGCCCGCTCATCATCAACACCAGCGCCGCCGAAACCAGCATCCAGGCGTTGTCCCCAGACGTCTGCGCCGCCGCAATCAACGCCGCATTATCCGCATTCTGTTTCTCCAGCGCCGCGATCCGGTCCGCCTGGCTCATCGATAACGAAGAAGCCGCTGGCGCTGCCGCGGACACCACAGCCGTCCCCGTCTGCGCCATCACCCGCGAGCCACCAACCACCGATCCGCTCAGAATCAGCACAAACAGAAGAGACAGAAACACCTTCGCTACTGGAAGCCGCATGGTCCAATCACCCGTTTCAAAGTATAAAAAAATAAGTAACAAAGAGAGACGCCCGAGACCCCGTCACAATCGCGGCCTCCAACTCACATCTCACAAAATTCAGTAAGCTTCAGGTAGCGACGCACCTCTCGATCGCCCCCGATTCGCTTACTCTACACAAGGGAGCGCGCAACACAAAGCAAGAAATTCATCTCCGCCATCGTCACCCTCATTAGAAAGGCACTTCCCCCATGTCCAAAGCCACTCTCTACAGTTGGGACAGCATCGAAAACGAGCAGCTCAATCCACTCCTCTCGCGCAAATTCGTCACTGGCACCCAATCGATGTTCGCCCGCGTCGTCCTCGCCGAAGGCTGCGTCGTCCCCCGTCACTCGCACCCCAACGAGCAGATCACCTTCATCACCCAGGGCGCTCTCCGCTTCGACTTCGACGACGGCACCTCGCACACCGTCCACGCCGGCGAGGTCCTCGTCATCCCCGGCAACCTCCCTCACTCCGCCACTGCCCTCTCAGACTGCATCGACTTCGACCTCTTCGCCCCACCCCGCCAGGACTGGATCAACAAAGACGACAGCTACCTCCGCAAATAATCCCAGTCGGAAAAAGTATCGGAGCAAAAATCGGGTGCAGATCGGTTGCCCCATCTTCGCGACAGTTTTATCGTCGCTAAGGTGGGGTTATTCTCCCAACACACAAAACCATCCCCTCAATCAGCAAACTCAATCCGGAGTCCCATCCGGGTGCCCCATCTTCGCGACAGTTTTATCGTCGCTAAGGTGGGGTTATTCACCCAAAGCACGAACCCCACTTCTCACCGCCCGAGCATCTCCCGCACAATCCCCTCCCACTCCAATCGAGAATCCCCCATCGCAACATTCCTCCCCGCCCTCCCATACCAATAAGCCGCATTCCCCAGCTCCCCCTCCTTGCGATGCAGATAAGCATGCACCCACGCCCCATCCGGCCCCGCAACATCCTGCGCTATCCGATGCGCCTTATCCCACTCCCCCTTCGCATCCCACCAAAGCGCAAGCAGGGCTCCATCAAACTCCTCCACCTTCGCCGCCTCAAACTCCTCAACGGTCATACTCCACCCCCTCGACGAACTACTGAGAAGCCGCCATATACCCACGCTCCCGCATCCACTTCGCCAGCAAATCCGGCCATCCACTCAACTGCGGATTCCCCACCGCCAGTCCCGCCCCATGCGCTCCCTGCTGAAACAGATGCATCTCCACCGGAACCCCAGCCTTCACCAGCGCCGAATAAAACATCACGCCATTCACCACCGGCACCGTCTTGTCATCCGTCGTCGCAAACAAAAACGTAGGCGGCGTCTCCTTCGTCACCTGCGTCTCCGGCGAAAGCGAATCCACCAGCGAAGGATCAGGCGAATCCCCCAGCAGATACTTCAACGACCCGCGATGCAGATCAGGTTCATGAAACGTAATCACCGGATAAGACAGAATCAAAAAGTCCGGCCTGCTTCCCTGCCGCTCCACCACGTCGCTCGCATCCGCCTTACCCGCGTCAAACTTCGTCCCCGCCGTCGCCGCCAGATGTCCCCCCGCCGAAGATCCCCACATCCCCACATGATCAGTCGCCACCCCATACTCCGCCGCATGCGCCCGCACCATGCGAATCGCCCTCTGCGCATCCTCCAGCTCCACCGGATAGTGATACTTCGGTCCCAGCCTGTACTGCAGCACAAACGCCGCCACCCCACGCTCGTTCAACCACCGCGCAAACGCAAAACCCTCCTTCTCCATCGCCAGATGCGTATACCCGCCCCCAGGCGCCACCACCACACCCGTCTTCGTGGCATTCGCGGCCGC